>Ga0255039_10000406_pt1 | contig 13996 bp, 4 predicted proteins | sample BC1_12_1_MG_FD_181713 | JGI IMG/M metagenome (GOLD analysis project Ga0255039, IMG submission 181713) | Seawater microbial communities from Strait of Georgia, British Columbia, Canada - BC1_12_1 | ecosystem: Environmental > Aquatic > Marine > Strait | place: Canada: British Columbia | collected... | reverse complement strand
CCTTAAGAGGGAAATTAGGGACACTCCCTTAGGTAATATTGTAATGGCGTTGTTTAAGTGTTTATGTATAAAGACATTAACGACTTAATGTTTATGTCTACCTTGGGTATATAGTGATCAAATAGAGTTGAATTATGGTTTTAAACTTAGTATACTCATGCTTTCAAAGGTTGTCGGTTTTTTGCTTATCAGCAGGGGCTATGGATCTATTAAATATTATTGTTTGGTATTACGGATATTTCGAATCAAGGGTTATTAATATATGTATTTCAGTTTGCGAACGTTAAGGGGCTATTTTTGTTTTTTCGTTTTTTTCCTATTACTTTTAGTTCTATCTACTTTAAGCTATGCTGATGCGCCATCAGACACCGTTGCATCTGCTGTCACCGGTACGCCTAATTATAATCGTGATATTAGACCAATCCTTTCTGATAACTGTTTTCATTGCCATGGCCCAGACAATGCTACACGTGAAAAAGGATTGCGATTAGATACGCAAGAAGGGTTGTTCTCTGTCACAGAAGATGGTGATCCAGTAATCACCACTGGCAAGCCGATGGAAAGTGCGTTGTTTTTACGCATGATCGAAAAAGATATCGATATGCGGATGCCACCTCAAGATTCTCATAAACATTTAACGGATGAGCAAATCGATCTTTTTAAGCAATGGATCGTAGCAGGTGCCCAATGGGAAAAACATTGGTCGTTTACTAAAATTAAAAAATCGCCATTGCCTAAAGTCTCTAACGAAAGTTGGGTGAACAATGGTATCGATGCATTTATCATGGCACGACTTGACAAAGAATCACTCTCTCCGGAAAAAAAAGCTGCGCGACGTGTGTTGATTCGTCGCGTGTCGTTTGATTTAACAGGTTTACCGCCAACACCTCAAGCGGTAGAAGCATTTGTAGCGGACACTTCTGATAGCGCGTACGAAACAGTGGTCGATCGGTTACTTGCTTCCTCTGCTTACGGAGAACATCGCAGTCGGTATTGGCTCGATGCCGCCAGGTATGGTGATACCCATGGTTTGCATTTAGATAATATTCGTACGATTTGGCCGTATCGTGATTGGGTGGTCAATGCCTTTAATACCAATATGCGTTTTGATCAATTTACCATTGCGCAACTCGCTGGCGATTTGATTCCCAATAAAACAATTTCTCAACATATGGCCACCGGCTTTAACCGTTGTAACCCGACCACATCTGAAGGGGGTGCGATCAATGAAGAATATTTGGCAATTTATGCAACCGATCGGGTCGAAACAATGTCGCAGGTATGGTTGGGGTTAACGACCGGATGTGCAGCGTGTCATGATCATAAGTTCGATCCGATTTCTCAAAAAGAGTTTTATCAATTAACCGCCTTTTTTAGAAACACGACGCAGAAGGCGATGGATGGCAACGCCAGAGATACACCACCGAACCTCATGGTGCCTTTAGTCAAAGATATTTCCCGTTCGATAGCGCTTACAGCGGCAGTAAAAACCGTCAAGCAAGAGATAGATGTCCGCAAAGAAGCGCGCGCATCTGATTTTGATGCCTGGTTGCCAACATCAAAAACAGCGGTTGCAAATATGATCGTAGAAATAGGTCAATATGTACCGTTGAGTTTATCGCTAAATGAAGGTAACGGTGATATCATTTCAGGCGTGATCGAGGGTAAAACATTTCAGGCGAAAGTGACCGGCATGCATCAATGGGTGCCATCGGGGTTGAATCAGAAAGCGTTGGGTTTATCCAATGAAACCGAATTGGTTGTTGGTGATCATGGGGCGTTTGATATCAACAAACCGTTTGTCTGGAGTTTTCGGGTTCAGCTGCCGCGGGATAAATATACAGCTGATATCGTATTTGGTAGCACTGATATTCAAAAAGAGCATAAGCGTGGTTGGAAGATTTCGATAAAAGATGGTAAACCGGTTTTGACATTTTTAAATAAGGATAGAGACAAAAAATTGACAATGGCAAAATCGTTGCCAGCAAAAAAATGGCATCATATTGTCATTACTTATGATGGTTTGGGTAAAGGCGATGGTGGTTTTAAGTGTTATCTGAATAATCTCATGTCGAAATTTGTGATGAAAACCGGACCGCATGTATGGGGGAAGGCATTTGCCAGTGCGTCTGCAAAGCCGTTGGTGATTGGCCTCAATGGCACAGATAAACAGCAGCCACTCATCGTCGAAGCGACAGAAGCTACGCGCACAAGTGTTGGTTTATTTTATGGTGGTGATGATAACGAAGGGCTTGATGTGCGTGGTGAGTTTGTCTATGCCATTAACTATAGTGGTGAAGGTGGCGGTGTTGTTGGTGATGCCACATTTACCCCAGATAATATTGAAGGCACTTCTGTCGTTGCCCAAAACGATGTTCCTAATTGGCATTTATTAAATTTGGGCGACTCAGTCAGTGACAATTATTTAGAGAAAATTGTTGAATCGATTCGATGGAGCACACCGAAGCCAGGCATAACCATCACGTTGGATGATCTTGAAATCGGTCACGCATATCGATTGCAATTATTATTTACAAAATTGAATGACGGTGGTTTTGATATAACCATTGAAGATGTGTTGGTTGTAGATGAATTTAGTCCCCGACACATACAAGGCAAACCAAAACATGATCAACTAGGGGTGGTGATCACACATGATTTTGTTGCCAAAGATGAATCGTTGAATCTGTTTTTAGGCGGAAAGACGGCTTATAAAGATTCGAGTCCAACGATTTCAGGATTGATGTTAGAAAAACTTGATACCATTGATCGTTTGCCTCAAATTGTATCATCACAACCATGGCCTGCAGAAAAACTTGCATTGCGCCCAATAACGACTTTGGGGCTTTCGCATTTAGAGTTGGGTGCAGTATCGCTTAATAAAAAGCAACGAGAGGACATTAACTATTTATATGAATACAAGATGATACAAGAAGTATCGACTGATAAAATTTCGAATTCGCAAACTGATTTACTTAATGATATTTATTTAAGAACCTCAGACATACCAGCGATGAAGTTGTTTAAGCATCATGAGTTACTTGTAAATGAACAGATGGCGATCAATGCAAATGAAACAGTGACGTTAGTGAGTGATGAGAAAAAAACGCGGGCAACAGCAAATGTCTTAACGCGTGGTCAATATGATCAACCTGGTGAAGAAGTGTATCCAGCCACACCGGCGGCGTTGCTGCCGTATCCTGAAGGGGCACCTGAAAATCGGTTGGGCTTGGCGACGTGGTTGGTTGACCCAGGTCATCCGCTCACAGCGCGCGTGACGATCAACCGGTTTTGGCAAGCGCTCTTTGGTACCGGCATCGTGGAAACGTCTGAAGATTTTGGGAGTCAAGGCGCAGCCCCGAGTCATCAACCATTATTGGATTGGTTGGCGTCGTCATTTATTGAGGGCGGTTGGAATGTGAAGGAAATGTATAAGTTAATGGTGATGTCGGCGACGTATCAACAGTCGTCGTATGTTGCACCACAGAAATATAAACATGATCCTAAGAATCGTCTCTATGCACGCGGCCCTCGTTTTCGTTTAGATGCAGAAGTCATTCGTGATCAAGCATTGTTTGTTTCTGGTCTCATGGTTGACCAGGTTGGTGGTCCCGGCGTGAATCCTTACCAACCGGCAGGTGTATGGAAGGCCGTTGGTTATAGCGGTTCTAATACTGTCAAATTTGTTCAGGATCATGGCGAAAAGTTATATCGAAAAAGTCTGTATACTTTTTGGAAACGTACAGCGCCACCTTCATCGATGTCAGTCTTTGATGCACCTTCACGTGAGAGTTGTGCGGTGCGTCGAGAACGGACTAATACGCCATTGCAGGCGTTGACGTTGATGAATGATCCGCAGTTCCTGGAAGCAGCAAAATTTTTGGCTGCCCGTGTGTTGAGGCAACCTAAAGCAGAACGGATACGATATATATTGTCATTGGCACTTGGTAATGAACCGACAGCTGCTGACATTGCTTCGTTGAATGCGTTATATGGTCGCGTTTTTGACTTGTATCAAGAAGATTTAAATGCGGCAAAAAAGATATTAAGCGTTGGTGAAGCTAATGTACCGGGCGATTTAAATATAGTCGAACATGCCAGCTTGATGGTAGTGGCAAACTGTGTCATGAATTTAGATGCTTTTATTACAAAAAATTAGTGAGATGAATTATGAATAAAGAATCAGTAATTAATGAATATGTAAAAATGGAAACACGTCGCCAGTTCTTTGGTTCAATGGCAAAGGGGCTCGGTGGCGCGGCTCTCGGTTCCTTGCTCGGTCACGACATGTTGCAAGCTGCGACGGAATCTCTTAGTGGTGCCGCTGGTATGAATGGCCAGCCGCATTTTGCCCCTAAAGCAAAGCGGGTGATTTATATGTTTATGTCTGGTGCCCCATCGCAAATTGATATGTTTGATTATAAACCTGAAATGAAGGCCTTTTTTGATAAAGATTTACCAGATTCGATTCGTAATGGTCAGCGGCTCACAGGCATGACGTCTAAGCAGGCCCGATTTCCGATAGCGCCTTCTATTTACGATTTTAAACAATATGGTCAATCAGGTGCCTGGGTGAGTGAGTTGATGCCATATACGGCAAAGATGGTCGATGATATTGCGTTTATTAAGTCGATGTATACTGAAGCGATCAATCATGACCCAGCCATTACATATATTCAAACCGGCAACCAAATACCAGGTAAACCAAGTTTGGGTGCATGGCTTAGTTATGGATTGGGCAGTTTAAATAAAAATCTCCCTAGTTTTGTAGTGTTGAATTCGAGCTGGACCGGTCGCAAAGAAGCGCAGGCGTTGTTCTCCCGTTTATGGGGTAATGGTTTTTTGTCATCAAAACACCAAGGCGTTGCGTTTCAATCTAAGGGCGACCCTGTTTTGTATTTAAGTAATCCAGACGGATTAAACAGCGATGTACGTCGCGCGATGTTAGATAGTTTGAAAATGCAAAATCAAGCGAGCTATGATGAAGTCGGTGACCCTGAAATTCATACCCGTATTTCTCAATATGAAATGGCGTACCGTATGCAAACGTCGGTCCCTGAGTTGACCGATCTATCTTCAGAAACCAAAGAAACACTCGATATGTATGGGCCTGATGTTCATACGCCTGGTACTATGGCTTATAATTGTTTACTTGCCAGGCGAATGGCTGAGCGGGGCGTTAGGTTTACCCAAATATTCCATCGTGGCTGGGATCAACATGCCAGTTTGCCAAAAGATTTACCGAATCAATGTAAAGATGTCGATCAGGCGAGTTATGCGTTATTAACAGACCTCAAAAACCGTGGCATGTTAGAAGATACTTTGGTGATATGGGGTGGTGAATTTGGCCGCACGATTTACTGCCAAGGGAAATTAACAGAAAAAAATTATGGTCGTGATCATCATCCAAGATGTTATACGATGTGGCTTGCTGGCGGCGGTGTCAAAGGTGGGGTCACCCATGGCGAGACAGATCCTTTTTGCTACAACATTACTAAAGACCCAGTGCATATACGCGATCTAAATGCAACGATACTGCATTTACTTGGCATTGATCACAATAAATTTACGGTAAAACATCAAGGCTTAGATCAAAAATTAACAGGTGTACTTCCGACCAAGGTTATTAAAGAAATATTGCTGTAATAAACGACTGTTACGCATGCGTTTGCACAACAGTGTCTCTATCCCTTTGTATTTACGGGAACCTAATCGCATCAATACTGCTTTGGTTGTCGGTATTACTATTGGTTTCAACACGCCATTCAAAGGTGTGTGTGCCGGCAGTGACAGGTACAGTTGCCAATGTCCAATCATTATTGGAGATATCTTCTGCGACACGTTCCCATGATGACCAATGGTTAATGTCGTCTATATAGAAATACAAGTCGGCATGCTCTTGCGCCTTAAACATAAAATGAATAAAGCCTTCTTCACACGTTTTGGTTACTTTGATACTGCTTTCGTCATTGATAGATAAGCCACTTGCTGATATTGCATGGTAAGTGCCTTCGTAAGGTGATGCGGTATCTATTGTCCATAACCCATCACCTGATTTAAGCCATGGTAAATGGGTAAAATCACCTGTCTCAAAATCTTCATCGTATGAAATGATATCGCCAATAATTCCCCAAGATTGATGCAAACAACTAAAATCTAGGAGATTGATAAAGTTGTCATCGCCGATCAAGTCAGGGGTATATTCAGCGCCTTCAAGAAGCCACTGATCACTCAGTACCAAAAGGTCTTGGGTATCAACAATCCCATTGCCGTTATTGGGTGCGACATCACAACGTGGATCCCAGTTTTCATCTCCAACTTGACTTAACCATGCGTTTGCAAAAATGCCATAGTCAGGTAAGGCAACGATGCCGTCACCTGATATTGGCTGCAGATCAAATTGTAAGGTCTCTTTTAGCCAATCTTGACTAAAATAAAGGAGGTCTGTTGTGTCGACATCACCATCGAGATCGATGTCACCGCAATTTTCACCTTCTGCAGCTTCTATCTTGTTTCCAAAGTCGTTGTTTGCAAATGTCCACCCTGGTATACTGCGTAAGCGGTATGCATTATAGTGCAGCATGATATAATCGTTTTGTGTAATACAAACAACGTGACCATTTTTGGCGGCGGCTGTCTCCCCAATGGCAAACGGTATGTATTGATTATCTGGATCGTCTTGATCTGTCGTGCCTGATTTTTCTTTGGCGATGTTATGCCAAGTTTTAGTGTCTATGACATACAATTGACTATATATATTTTGGAACTGATAAAAGAAATCGTTGTCTGGCGCAAATTGGGCACCAGCGGTAAAATCATAAAGTCTCATGATTGTATTGAAGTCGGCATCTACAATTACAGGTGCATCACTCAGTTGTATTGCGCCCTTGGTGCCGTTTCGATTTAGCGCAATTGGTGCGTAGGAGAGGTTAGACCCCAAAGCGGCTTGACGCGTAAACGTACTGGTAACGGCATCGTAAACAAAAATGTCACCAGATAACGTATTCTCTACTAACCATATTGTCTTCCGGTCTGCGGCAGATATGAGGCGGCATTTATCACCAATATATGTGTTACCCAATATATCTGGATATAATGAAATGATATCGTTGTTGGTGTCGAGTATACGTAATCGTAAATTAAAATTAGTGCTGTTGCGAATGCTTGTGATAAGGGCAAGGCCATTGGCATCGATGGCGATATCATAACTTCCATCTTCATTGCTTTCAACACTGTAATTAAGATCTGTTACCGATAATGTGGCTAAATTAATTTTATGTACTACGCCACTACCAGATTTTAGTTCTGTATTACAAACATACAAATGCGAGTGATCTAAGGAAATATCGATACCATGAGGGTCGCCACCGACGGTAATGTCTGACAAAAACTGTTCTGATGTCAGATCATACTGTTTAATAACGCCTGAAGCAGTACTGATATATAATAAGTGACGGAGGTTATCAAAAACAACATCCCTGGCGTCATTGACACTGATCTTTTTATGCCAATTGGCAACTGGCGCTATTGATCGATAACCAGGTTGTTGAACTTCACGTACATTTTGAATGCCATAGCCTAAATTGGTAAATGCCCAATGACCATTACTATCTGTGATCGTGGATGGTTCGGTAATATCTAATTGAAAATTATTATTTTCATCAATATAAATAGTCCAATCTGCCAAACCAGGCTCATCGCTGTTTTGGAATCCATTGCCATTTAAGTCTTCATATTTAGTGCCAGAAATGGTACCGCCATTGTTAAGGCGATTACCAAAGTTGGCAGTTACATTACCTTGTCCAATCCAAATACGGTGTCCACCCTTAATGCCTATGCCGCCGGTGAGACCGCCGATGTCTTGTACATTTGTTAAAGGGTGGCTGTTTAAATGGGCACCATCAAAACGAGTCAATTCTTGAAGTTCATCTTTAGACCATGTTGTTTGGTAAAGCATGCCATTTGTAAATGCCATTGAATGAGTACCTACAAATGGTTGATGTATTTGCTTGATGACATCGTCTGTTTCAGGGTTGATGTCGGTAAGCGTAAATAAATCACCTTCGGTTACGAAATTGTGAAGGTTATATAGCACTAAAGTATCTGTGTATGGGTCTGCAATGAGGCCGTCGGCATGCATATTAGGTAGCGGTATTCTAGAAACCAATGCTTTTGTTTTAGCATCAAATTTATTTAAAAATGTTGCTGGCAGTGGCGATATTTCACCAGGTAGTGGTCTAGGTTGAATAACGATTGAAATAGCATATATCATGCCTTTATGCCATGTAATCTGTACAACGCCTTCTTCATAAGGAATCGCGAGTATGCCTTCATCAAGCACTTGTCCGTTTTCGGGATCTAATTCGTAAAACAACGACTGAATGGTTGAAGGGCTGCCCCAAGTGACAACGCGGTACCCACACATGAATAGTGAATTTGGTCCTGTTGCTAATGGCAGCACACTTGATGTCTCTTGCGGCGTTTCAAAGGTGTTGATAATTGACATGGTATCGAGATCTAGTTCTGCGATAACGTCTTTTTTACTATAATGGCCATCTGGATCTTGAATGACCCAAACCCTACCGCTCGTTACGCCTGGATAGGTTTGAAACCAATTGCATTTTTCTATCGCGCCTAATGATTTTGTAATCATCGATTAGTTGAAATGTATTAGGAATTTCGCTTAAAAAAAATACGAAAAAAAATCTTTAATATCGGGTAAAATCTGATTTTCGGTGTTAGACAATATTACCTTTGAAGTTCATTTATCTATTTGGTACTATATGACTTAATGTTAATAGGTGGTACTATTAATAGTTGGTGTTATGTGTAAGTGTTAAATAATCTTTAAGGCGTTCTCAACGCAATTTTAACTTACTTATAAAAATAAATTGTTATATGTATTCGTTTTGCTGACCATATTTGGGTTTAGTGTGTGTATAATTGAAAGGGAAATGTTTTGTTTGATCTTAAACGAACGTTCAGGGTTCGCGGTAAAATAACGTTGTTTTCTGTAATTGTAAGTTTGATTTTTGCCTCACTATTTATGTGGATATTATTTGTTGAAAATAAGGTCGCGCAAGCGAGTGATTTTTTACTAAATGATACGTATGAAAAAAAAGTAACGTATCAAATGAGCGATGAATCAATGATTTTATTATTTGATGATACACAATTTTTTACAATGCCAACAGACTATAGTTATCAATGGTATTTCAAAACCGTTACAGTAGAATTACATACCAAGATTTTCGAAAGTAGCACGCTTTACGAAGCCCGCTGTCTTAAGTATATAAGTGATGATCTTGACATGTATATGCCACTTTATTTAAATATAAGTAAGCATAGACGTTTAGATTTTATCAAAGAACAGCGCATATACATCAGCAGTGCGATGTAATAATAGCAGCAACTGTAATAGTGCGTTGGATGTTTATCAATATTATATAATCAGCCCCATAAGGTGTTACATGTCAAAATTTGTATCGATCTTGCAGGTCTGTTTTTTTGTTTGATCAAGCATCGATGGTGCTGCCGTTATCTGCATGAACCAGACACTTTCAGTAAGGCAATTTCAATGCGGTTTTAATGCCCCCTCTCTGCCTTCGCTTAAAAAAATAATCCCCCTAGAGTTTTTTATAACCTTAATGCCATTAAGTACTTAGCCTATCATTCGCCCCTTTAAATATAGTGTGGACAAAATGGTAAACATATGGTAATATATTGTATCTTCTTAATCCAAACTCTGGAGGCGGGTATGCTAAAATTACGTTCTTTTATTTCGGTGCTCACTTTATTTATATTCACCTTTTTTAGTGCCCTTTGTCTTGGTGGTTATGCAGACGAATCTGGCGATTATGGTGATGGTTCAGCAGGGAATCCTTTTCAAATTGATAATGTACAAGATTTTATGGCAATCGGATTGCGTACGTCAGATTGGGATAAACATTTTATCCTTACTGGTGATATCGATATGGGTGGCTTCTCTGGCAATGATTATAAAATCATTGGTACTGCTGCTAAGCCATTTAGTGGGGTTTTTGATGGCAAAGGGCATAAGATTACAAATTTCAAATATTCGACAAGTGGGAGTGGTGGCTTAATTGGCTTATTTGGTAACGCAGAAAATGCAGATATCGGCAATTTTGCAGTTACAAATGCGCAAATTAATGCGCCCAACTCATCTAGAGTTGGTATAGCCGTTGGAAAATGCACAAATACTAAATTGCATGGTATATTTGTAAAAGGGGGTTCGGTGACAGCGTCAACAGTTTCAGGTAATCTAGTTGGCACTGCTATAAAAAGTGAAATATCTGATTCGGCAGTGGTTGATGGTCATCTGGACGGCGTTGAAAATCTCGGTCTTGGCTTAGGGTATGGCCTCGAGACAACCGTTACAAATAGTAGCTTTTCTGGCAAGGTAATTGGGCGTTATGGTGGTATCGCTGGTTTTTGTGGCAGGGCGATAAATTTTAATTCTTCTGGTATTTCAGTTGATGCCGAGGTTATTGGCGTAGAAAGAGGCGCAGGTTATTTGGGGACGATCTTTTCAGATTTATCGATACCGGAATCATCAGGTAATGTGATTGAAAACAGTAGTAGTCAAGGTAGAGTGACTGTTGCCCCTGGTGGTGTTGCCAGTGGTTTTATAAATTCTGCCAGTGATGTGACGGTAAATAATTGTTTTAGTGCCACGGCAATGGGTACGATTACCCCTACAATAAGTGGTTTTATTGGTGAAATATCAAACGGTGATGTAAACAACAGTTTTTGGGATGTTGAACGCTCCGGTGTCACCCAAAGTGCTGCTGGTACCGGTAAAACAACTGCCGAGATGTATGCAAAAAGTACCTATAAAAAAAATGCGTTATGGTTTTTTTCAGGTGACGATAATGGCAGTAATGTACCTGCCTGGACGATTTGTGATGGGGAAGATTACCCACAACATTACAACGCTGAACAAGAAACATATAGCGGTGGTTGTGGTACAAAAAATGCACCGTATCAAATCAGTTTCGCTGAAGATTTTAAAACGCTTACGCAACACCCAGAAGATTGGGGTAAACAATTTATATTAACCCAAGATATTGATTTATCAGGTTTAACTGAAGCTGATTTATCCCCCATTGGCGTTGATGGTAGTGAACCATTTAGTGGCGGTTTTAATGGCGATGGCCATCTCTTTGAGAATTATCATTTCGTCAGAACCAATGAATTATACGTCGCACCGTTTGGCAGTGTGAGTGGCGAAGATGCTGAAATTATTGATGTACACTTTGATAATAGTAACATCAATGGTGCAGGTGGTGATAACGTAGCAGGCTTAGTAGGGCACTTGAGTGATGGTGCCAAAGTTGCTGGATGTAGTGTGACAGACAGTGCAATTACTGGTGACAATAACGTTGCTTTACTTGTTGGTGAGTGTGATAACGGATCCGTTTCTGGGTCGCTAACATCTGGCATCGCTACAGCCTCAGGTGATAACTGTGGTGGCATCGTTGGGTTACTTAAAAATGCGACATTGTTTGATTGCGTGAGTACCGGTAATGCATCAAGCGATAATAATTGTGGAAATTTAGTTGGTCATGCTGATGGTAGCATTGCCTACAATTGTTATGCAACAGGTACAGCAGCAGCGACAACTGCTGCCTCAGGGGGGTGCGTTGGGTTATCTTCTAATGGCGCAACGGCTTTTAATCTGTTTTGGGATACCAATACTTCAACCAATGCCACTAGTGATGGCGGTATAGGTAAAACAACGGCTGAACTCTTTAGTGCAAACACCTTTACGGGTTGGGGGTGTGCCAGCAATTGGACCATAGACGATGGCAGCGCTTACCCGCACTTAACGTGGCAAAAGATGCCCGGCACATCGATTACGACATGTCCAATTCCTTTTGATGGTGGTAGTGGTACCCTTGGTGATCCGTTTTTGATCGCCACATCTGCGCAACTGAACGATATAGGGCAAACACCAACAACTTGGGATAACCATTTTAAACAAACGGCACCTATTGACATGTCTGGTTTTACCAGTACTGAATATAATGTCATTGGTCTCTCTACCAAGCCTTTTACAGGCACCTATAACGGCGACGGGCATGCCATAAGCAATTTAACATATAACGACCCCGAAGCAACAAATATTGGCTTATTTGGGTTGTTGCACGCAGAGGATGCCGCCGTTGCGAATGTGAATATGATTGATTGTAATATCACAGGGAAATCTAGTGTAGGCGCTGTTGTTGGGCAAGTAGGCAATGGTGTTGTTGATCACTGTGTAGTGACAAATTGTACCGTGGCAGGTGGCGCAGATTATACAGGCGATATAGGTGGTGCGGTAGGTTTACTTCAAGATGGTACCCTCACCAATATTATTTGCCAAGAAGGTACTGTAAATAGTACTGCCTTAAGTGCAGGTGGCATCGTAGGGCGTGTGCAAAATGGCGCCTTGATCAATGGCCAAAGTATTAATATGACAATAGAAAGTACAAATAGTGGCGCAGGCGGCGCAGTGGGTCGTTTGAATTTTGGTAGTGCCGAAAACAACACTGTGACAAATTGCGTGGTCAATGGCAAAAATCAAACAGGTGGTTTTGCAGGGGTAAATATGGGCACCATCGTAAATTGTCATTCATCTGGAAGTATTACAGGTGATAGCAAATCTGGTGGCCTTGTAGGTGATTGCGAGAACGCCTCACATATTTCATATAGCGCTAGTAGTTGCACTGTGAATAAGCGAGATCTACCAAAAAATCAAGATTATCATGCGGGATTGGTTGGTAATAACAAAGGCGGCATTTATCGTTGTAGTAGTTCTGGCGATGTATTTGGTAATGATGATACTGTGGGCGGTTTAGTAGGCGAAAACTTTGGTAATATTTCTCAATGTTTTACCACAAGTAACGCTTCGGCCAATGACGATAAAATTGGCGGATTTGCCGGCAGAAACTATGGCGTTATTACTAATTGTTATTCAACAGGCACTGCAACAACGCCAGGCACCCTCGAATGTGGCGGTTTTGTTGGTTACAACACAAGTAATGGTAAACTGATTAATTGTTATACGCAGAGCAGCGCTCTACCAAACTACTCGGGTGGTTTTGTTGGTAGTAACACAGGTGCTGCATTAGCGACCAATTGTTTTTGGGATGCGGCCACTTCTGGTAATGCCAATGTTGTCACCTCTGGTGATTTTGATACGCTTGATGTCACAAATATTACCGCTGCGCAAATGCAAACAATGGGTACCTTTACGGATGTCGGTTGGGATTTTGTAGGGGAAGATACAAACGGTACAGCCGATATCTGGCGCATGTGCGAGGACGGTGTTTCTCCGCCTTTGTTAAACTGGACATTTAGTCATGCACCATCATGTATTGAAGAAAATGTTACCGTGACATCGCTTTCTATAGATGGCGCAGCAGAAGTAGAAACGTTGAAGTCATCAGATTATACGTGCATACTCAATTACAGTGATGGCTCGTTTGTTGATGTGACAGACGAGGCTGTGTGGTATGGGGTATCATGGCCTGATAAAATTTCTCCTGATGGCACATTCACTGCAGGCTATACGACAGAGACCAAGACCGTTGGTATTTATGCCGATTATGATGGGCTTACTACCATCAAGACTGTTACGATTAATGATGTATATATTTCTTTCTATCTTCGCATTGAAGGTGGCCCCATAGTACTTCCCTTTACCGTAAATAATTACCAATGTTATGCGCATTATAGTGATGGCACCATAGAGACTGTTACAGACGATGTCTCCTGGGATGAAAGCGGTACAGCGACATCTATTTCTGAGGGGGGCACACTTACTGTTGGTGAAGCGCTCGGGAACGACACCGTTGAGATTTTTGCCTATTATAAAGGTGAAACAGATACGCATACCGTTACGGTTATTGGTGCACCAACCCCGGTCGAAGGCGCGCTTGGCATCTCTGAACCTGCCACGAATATATCAGTTGAGCACGGTGCCGTTGTGCCA
>Ga0255039_10000405_pt1 | contig 14039 bp, 6 predicted proteins | sample BC1_12_1_MG_FD_181713 | JGI IMG/M metagenome (GOLD analysis project Ga0255039, IMG submission 181713) | Seawater microbial communities from Strait of Georgia, British Columbia, Canada - BC1_12_1 | ecosystem: Environmental > Aquatic > Marine > Strait | place: Canada: British Columbia | collected... | reverse complement strand
TACCTTCGACACGCTACTTAGAAAAGCTACCGATAGGTTTAAGTTGCAACAGGACGACGCCAACTCTCTTAGAGAACAGAGAGCGGTCTCCACCCTCCCGTTCGACGTAGCCCCTGCTGAGTTCAGGAACGCTAAAGTAAGCGGGTGGATCGCGAACTTCGGGCGTAACCCTGACGGTGAACTTGCTTCTCCACAAGATATAAGTGACGCAGTATCTGGAGCGATAGACACCGCGATTGGGGCGGTGAATACCAGCCCAGACTTACGCAGAGAGGTCAACAAGATTATTCTTGACGAGGTCTTGAACGACCCCACTCCTGAGATGAAGGGCATGGTTGAGAACGCGAGGGCTGAAGACGTGTTCGGGCTGTTCACTTCATGGATGTCATCTGGAAACGGCGACACCAGACCGTCTGTTAATAAGCTTGTGGATGCTATCGAGGATGAAGCACTCTCTGACAGCGGCACAGATTTTCTGAACGCGCTACTTCTCGTCAACTTCGCAACCCGCTCGGACGGTGCGAGCTACGAGAACTCTGATGCTGTGAGCGCATACCAAGCTCTGTTCACTGACGCCGTGGGAACACAGATCTCTATTGACGAGGCGAGGAACACAATGATTGCTTTAACTAAAGCAGTCCGCACCCACCTATCGAGATCTAACATCTCTGCCGCCGAGAGGGCGACCATCAAGGCTGAGAACGAGGCTGATATCGAGAGACTAGGTCTTGAGAGTGGGAACCCTGACAGCGTCATCAAAGCCCTTAAAGAGGTCGCTAAAAATTCAGATAACCCGTCTCACAAAGTCGTAGCTGACCTGCTTCTGCGTGACACTGATTTGATCAAAGGGGTTAAGTTTGTGTTGGGGGAAACAACCGCCGACATCGCAGGCAAATACATCAAGGGGAACGACGGCTCGCACACTGTGTTTATCAACGTAACATCTGGAAACGGTCGAGGTCTCGTCAACACACTACTTGAGGAATACGTCCACGCATTTATTTCTGATACCATTTCATCCACTGAGGCTCAAAGAGGCTCTGTAAGGGGGACTAAGACAAGGATCAACGCTCTGTCTACTGTTCTTAGTAATGCTAGAACCGCTTACGCGAAACAGAAAAAAGAAAGCGGACCCGTTCCTTCTCTTGAGAACGCTCTTGTCGATCTTAATGAGTTCACCGCTCAGTTCTTGTTATCGGAAGAAGTGCAGAAGCACGTTAGGGATCTCAAACCAGCCCCCAACAGATCCTCATTTTTATCCCGCTTCCTGACTAACCTAGCCATGCTGTTCCCTAATGTAGGTAGCGGTGACGCCTCGAAAATAGCAGAATCTCTTGGGGATGTTATCGACGTGGGTAGGAATACCCGCAATACAACGACCACCAACGCCAAAGCTTTGGGCGGTCAGATCGGTAATGCAGTGACGTTATCCAGTTCACCAGTTGCCCAAACAGAGTCTCGGATGGAGAGGGCAGAGGCGTTGCGCGAGATGCAGCGCGAGACAGAGCAGGCACGTCTTGAAGCGAAGCGTCAGAAAGACGTGGAAGATGCTGAGAGATTCCTTGAAGGTGTTCCAGAGGCAGATCGACCTAAAGTAAGAGAACTATACAATTACATCAGGGGTCTGGTTCCGGTGGGTATGGACATAAAACTCACTACTGAGTCTGGCGGCAGTGCTGCCTTTGTTTCCTCTGATTCTTCAGCGATCTTCATCAACCTGCCTGTTATGTTGAGGCAGACAGGCGACGTTAGTGACATCGCCGGACGCGCAATCGCTGGTTCTATAATCAATGAGGAGCTGACCCATACCGCCAGCTTCAACGCCTTGACCGCCGAAGAGATTCAGAATTACATCAACAGTCTTTCTGACTCAGACTTCGTGGACATCGCTAAAGAATACTATGTCGGAAACGAAGGTGGACTCGCGACCATGCTGGCGAGACTTCAGTCATCTGACCCTCAAGTGGTCGCAGACGCCAAGTATCAGTTGGCGGAAGAGAAACTTCGTATGCACCTTCAGAAGGTCACACGGGGTTTCACTACTGAGGACGACACCCAATTCTGGAAATCAAAGCCTTCCTTACTTAGGATTCTGAATCGTTACTTTAGGGGGATCATCAACCGATGGGTCGCCAACCGTAAAAAGATCGGACCCGCAGCAGATGTCGCCCTCAATAAGTTGATTATTGAGATGCGAGCTATCGAGGTCGGTTTCGTCCGCCAGCCCACGAAGATGGCGTTCAATCCCGAAAACCCGATGGAGGCTTTCAGGATGTTCGGAACCGTGAATCAGGACTTCGTTGGTTTAGCGTCTGCTCCGGTAGAAGACGCTGAGTATATGGCGGCGGTCGAATCCGGTGACGTTGAGACACAGCAGCGTATGGTGAATGAGGCTGCTAAGGCTGCCCCGACTCTGAAGAGGCTCGACGCTACTCAGTTCTCCGATATCCTAGCACCTAAAGAACAGAAGGGTCGTCGATTAAAAGGAGGCATGCGTGACACTGCTGGGAACTACGTCACAAGCGAGGGCGTTGAGGTCACAATTTCCCCAGAGACCTCCTTGCTGTATATTAACGGGGAACAATATGCAGGGGATGTCGAGATAGAGTTCATTGGTATTCCAGAGCAAGATCAGAGAGGTAAGGGGTATGCTAGTGCAGAGCTAAACCGGATCATCAGGGAGGCAGACCGAAGAGATATGTCTCTTTCTCTTTCGGTCGATGCGTTCGGTGCTACTGATGCGGGTGCGGATATTGGACTCGGCGATGCAAGACTGAAAGAGTTGTATCAGCGAAAAGGATTCATTTTCGATGGAAGTCTTGGATACCGACCAAGGATAAGCGAAAACAGGGCCAACATTCTCCCGAAAAATAATACGGTTCAACAAGAAGAGGTCAATGATATTGAGAGCATACTAAACGAGGCTCTCGAAAGTGGGCCATCGCGGAGTATTTCAGACCCTGACTCGTTGTTTGAACTGGCGCAATTCGAGCCGCAATCGATTCCTTTAGGATATCTGGAAGTTGGGGGAGAACTTTATTTCTATGACGGGAACTCACGACCCTCCTTGGTCGAAAATGTTAAAATTGAATTAGAGGGTGGATTCGGTGAAAAGCTTGAATATAGCCTAAGCCTGAAAGACTTAGGAAAAGATTTGGAGCGAGAATATGAATCTAGCTATAATCTCGACCCCATCACCCGTGACGCTAACGGCAACGTGATCCCACTTAGCCAGCGGTTCGATGAAAGTAAAAGCAGTATCCTTTACTCTGCTCCGGTGGCTGGTGCTACTACACCCGCCGAGATCCCGCCAGAAATTGCCAGTGCGAGTGATCCCATAGTCAAACACATCTACGTCAAAGAAGACGGGAAGTTTTACGAGAAGATCAAGAACGGATACATTAAGATACAGCAATCCCTCGATCAGTTTGAGGGAATGGCCGTCATGCTCCACCAACCTGACGGCGCGATGGCAGGCACACTGGAGGTCGAGGGCGATAAGGTCGTAGACGGCAAGGGAGGTGTTTACTACCCAGTCATGTTCGGTGACCAAGGGTATTTCTGGGCATCTACCAAGGACGCCGCCGTGAACATGGCGGAAAACCTTAACAAGATATCCAAGCGCAACAACGGAACTATTCTGATGGCTCTCACGTCCGCTCCCATCGAGAAGATGTTTAGCTCCACAACAATGGCTACGGGAGCGGTCAACCTGTTCGCCACTCTAGCCAAGAACCCCAAGAAGTATGGGATCACTGAGGCGGTCGTAAACCGTGCTATTGTTAACGCCAGTAAAGAGAGATTAGTTCTTAAAAAGAAAGACAAAGATACAGGAGTCGAGACGACCACCATCAAAGAATTTTCAAGGAAACTGAAGCTGAAAGACGGACTGGCTAAAAACATAGAGGAGATGAAAAAGAATCTCCTCCCTGAAGAGTCAGTGTTCCCACAACGCGGTTCCTTTGTCGCTCAGATAGCGTCAGCAATAGCTGACAGCATGAAACTGCCTACAGCGGAAGTTCAGAAGAAGTTCAACCCAAAGGAAAAAGCTGCTTTCGATAAAAAGAAAAATCAAGCTTTGAACATAGCTAACCTTCTGGCTGGTGACAAGAACCTATACAATAAATCTTTAATACCTACAGGTAACCTCAAAATGGCATCAGTCATGCAGGGCATGGCAGATCTTTTTGCAGAGCCGCTGGTCAAGACCTTCCAGCAATTTCAGCAAAAGAGTAAGACAGCCTCTGGGCGGGTTTACGCTGTTCTCTCGATGAAGGGAGAGGTCGAAGCCGTCGAGACTGACTTCCATGACTCATACCCATATTCTATACGCAGCACTTCGGGTGAGACACCTGTAGTCCACGTTCTGAGTGAGTCCAACCTGTGGAAAGACGTAGTTTACTCGGCTAAGAAACCTAACCCCAAAAAGGCAGCCGACCCCTATGACGGCAACACAGATCCAATTAAAAAATCGGAGGAAGACAGCATCTTCCCACCGTCCGTTGGTGTTTCTCAACGCGAACTTATATTTAGAAAAGCGGACGAGGGAGTTGAGACCGTAAAACTACCTCTGTATTCAGCCCCCACCGCAGCCGCAGCCGCGCCGTCCGGCCAGCAGACAGGATCGAACATAGACTTCTCCGCAGTGGTCGATCTCCTTGAGATCCCTGTATACGAGACCGAGACCGGAAAGCCACAGAACTTCATCATGAAGTTCCTGAATAATGTGTTCGCTGGCGAGCTTCCAGAAGCCTTCCGCCGATTGATTCAGAACCGAGACGCTTACAAGAGACTTACTGAGGCTAACGTCGTCGCCTATAAACAGGAGATGGATAAACTCATTAAGGAGACCTACGGCGGATACGAAAACGCGCCGATGGAAATGATCGCTCTCGCGCAGGGACACTACACAGGTAACATGGTTACTGATGAAGTGCTTGACGCTATCGAGAAAGATTACGACGACGCACACGCCGACGCAGAGAATAAGCGCAAAGCAGGTGAGATCACTGACGAACAAGCTGACTCCTTAAAGGGACTCGCCCATAATGTTAGAACTGAAGCCACCGATAAAGCTTACGAAGATGCTCGCAAGTCTAGGGAAGCCGACCGCGACACCGCTCTGAGAGACCTCGCTAAGGACTCTCCAGAGCTAGCCGCTCACATTATCGACATACGGCAGAGGCTGATCATCCCGCTCCAGAAGAAACTCGTTGACTCTGGCCTCGATAAAAATATTGGAGCCAAGATCTCTAAGACCGGAGGCATCTACATTACCCGCAGTTACCGGATGTTCACCGACTCGTCTTACCTCCAGAAGGTGAGGGAAGATCCCGATTACCAAGATGTGAGGGACGCCGCTATGGAGTTCTTTGAGGACCAATACATAAAAAACAAGGCCAAGGAGCTGTTTGACGGTGGCATGGACGAGTCGCGTGCCAAGGTTGAAGCTCGCATACTCCTCGAAAGAGAGAACCAAAGCAGTCCACATGGATCATACGCGCAGGGTTCGCTTAACACCTTCTTGATGCAGTATGAGGAGGGCGGCAGAGACTCGACGACGACCACGCCTAAAGGTTACAAGATGATTGAGGACAACCTCAGACGCCGTAAAGAGCTGCCGGAGGCGATCCGAAATCTTCTCGGCGAAATCGGGTCAGAGTCCGGTATCGATTTGATTCTTCGGACTTACTCGACCGTCGCGACAATCGCGTCGCAGCAGGCATTCCTGAACCAAATGGTGAAATACGGCAAGGACACGGGCGTCATGGTCACGGTGAAAGAGAAGTTAGCTACCGCAGAGAGCCGCGCCAAGTATGCTAACTTTGACGCCGCTAGATCGGGTGCGCCGAGTAAGAACGACCCCCTCTCAGGAATGCAGGTAGATCGTAAATTCAAAGAGCTTCTGGACGTTGCGCTCATGGACTCCCTCTCGATGGGATACGCCGACACAGCGGAGAAAGCTGTTAAAGGAGCTGTTGGTTTAGCCGCTAACCTTAGCGGTAAGGCGATGGCAGCTAAGACTCTAGGCTCCATCGGATTCTACTTACGTAACGGGATCGGTAACTTATTGTTCGGGACCTCTCAGGGATTCTTCCGCTACGACAAGATGGTCTCTGAAATGTTGAAAGGAACTTATGACCTAAGACCTTTCAAAGACGGCGAGATTGACCCAGAGCTTAATGAGCTTATCGGCCTGAACATCAAGGGCGACGAACTCCGCGCCGGAGTTCTGAAAGACCTCCTGAACGGTAAGGTAACACCCGACGGCATCAGGAAACAGATCGAAGACTTAGGTGAAAAGACGAAACTCAATAAAGTCACTAAGGGTCTAGCGATAATTGAGAAGAAGGCGCAGGATCTATCCGCCGCTCTCGACGCCGCCTACAAGATCGTCTACTACAACCATGAGTTGGCAATCCTGATGGAAGCAAAAGCCGCCGACACAAGCACGGTCAAGGACGGCAAAGTGGGGGTCAACAACCTCGCCGCTATGAGCGACACGCAGATCAAACGTCTGGCCGCTCGCAAGGTAGTCATGACCTCGCAGGCATACAGCCAAGCACCGCCAGCCGTCGCAGCATACACGAAGTCCGGCCTCGGCCTGCTGTTCGCCCCGTTCATCCGATTCAAGATGGAGGTTCCGCGAATCATGATCAACACGTTCAAGCTCGCCAGTGAGGAGATCGCCAGCGGCAACCCTGTTCTTGTTCGGAGAGGTAGGTTTAGAAAGTATTCAATGATCGGAACTCTCGGAGTTCTTTCTTCCGCTCTCCCTATGGCACTCGCCGCGCTATCGGGCATCGGGGATGAGGAGGACGAGGCAATGCGTGCATCCATTCCAGATTACCTCAGAGGGCATACGTTCTTCTACTTCAGATGGAACGGTGAGCTGAAGTCGGTCGATCTGACCTACGTCAATCCATACTCGCTACTGGTCGATCCGTTCCTGCGAGGGTATGAGAACATCCGCAGAGGTGAGTTCACTGAAGCGGGGGCCGCCATCGCGTTAGGCTTGGTGAGGGATCAATACTTAGACGATCAGATCCTCGCGGGAGCAGTGTCTGAGGCACGCCGAAACCTTAACCCGTCAACGGGTAAACCAATTTGGAACAAGGGGGCCGACGGCCCGATGGAAGCCGGATCGAAGATCTTAGGCCACATCGCCAAGGAGGCATACGCTCCGCGACTCGGTAAGGATTTTTTCGAGGGATGGGCAACCGGATCTCTGAAGGGCATGACTCTTGAGATTATGGACGGCGCGATGCCGTTCCGTATCCATGATGTCGATCTCCAGAAACAGTATTCGCGATACCTGCTGGATCTGAACAATAGGTTCAACAACGTGAAGAGCGGACTCAACGCGGTGAAGCGTAACGTCCCTATGAGCGACGGAGATGTAGCGGACATCATCGATGAGAACATCGAGGATCGACGCCTCCTTAACTACGAACTGATGCGGATCAATAAAGGGTTCGCCTCTCTCGGACTCACCGACACCGACCTCCTCAAGGGGATGAAGGATAAGAAGCTGGGTCGAGATCGGGTCGCTCTACTGAGTAAAGGTTACATGGACAGGCCGTCGTTCAAATACATTATCGAGAGTCTGCTCGACCCAAGGACTGATGAATACGGCAGGGCGCGAGCGCAGCAGATCTACGACCACGCCTCAAAGATCAACCGCTACATTCCTGTCCGGCCTATTACAGAATCTGAGTAGAGCTTGCGTGGATTAACCTATGATAGTAAGTGGGAAATTTCTGGGCGGTTTTTCCCACTTATTTCTAGGCACAAAAAAAGGAGGCAGGGATTTCTCCCTACCTCCTTCGTGCTATGAATAAACAAGTCACTTCACTAGAAGCGACGGGTGCATCCAATCAGGCGGGAACCGCCTTGTCCATCTCGATTTTGGAAAAACCTTTAAACGGTATAACTCCCTCACCTTATCTATTTCATCAGGAAAGAAGATATGATCGGGCGGGAGGCTCAGAGAGTCCATCTTCTCTCTGGCCTTAATCAAAGGCAGGCTGTCCTCGATGCGGACGGGTTTGTGGAATCGGTAATACATTTCATGAGCCGCCGCGTTTCCGTGTTCGATGACCCATTTTAGGTTCGTGAGACTTGAACAGCCCCACCGGATATACGGGTCGCGATGCTGTGTGCGATTCTCAGCGGCTTCCGCGAACACTTTCTGGGTGAATCTGACGGTCTTCCGCAGGTGACGGTCGCATAGATTGCTCGCTGCCTCGTCGGGATTTGTATCGGTGAAGTAGATCATGACCTCCTCCCTTTCTTCCTATCGGCTTGCCGTTTCATCTTTTCGATCCGGCGAGCCTCTGACTTGATCATGCTCGCGGCGACCAAGACGATGACTAACGGCGTGGCCAGAATCAGGCCGACGATTTCTAGGTTACTCATATCAGAATCTGCTTACTGATTGGACCACGTCTGCTAGGTTAGCTGGTTGCATACCCTTAACCCTGACGAAACCTTCGCTCACCTCATCGTAATCGACATCTTCGATGTGAAAGATTTCTCCACCGATCCAGCAGAAGTTCTCTATCTGAATCGCATCTGCGAAATGCTCGACGGCTTCCGCCCTATCGTCGAACTCATACCACTCATTGAATGGTGATGAGCCTGACGTGGCTGAGTGATAAAGTTTGGTATCGTCGGAACGGTACCATTCCGGTTTGTGGCGTTGTCTTGCGTAGTTCATTACAGGTCGGTGAATACTGTGGAGATTAGTCGGCGGACGATGGTATCGATGCCGCCGACGGCGTGGATGGAATACACGGCAACGAGAAAGATCGTTGCCGAGATTGCTAACTGGGTTTTGCTTATCATGTTTATTGGTTTCTGTTTATTGGTTTAGCTCAGGTTGATTCCTGAATGGTGTGTCCTGTATACGGCTACAGGACACACTGGTTCAGGGTTCAGTCTCGCAGGTGCTTCAATGATGGGTTCAGGTTCACTTCTTGAGCCACTTCCAGAAGTTTCATTCTGGTGGTGAACGGCAGTAATGGCGTCCTGTGCAGTGTCTCGGCGGCATTTTCAAGGGCCGCGAGTGCCGTCGATACCTCGTCGAGAGGTATGAGACACGTCGCTGCAAGCAACGCCTTGACCAGCTCAGTATAGTGATCCCCTTCGGGATCTTTGATGAGGTCGTTGTGGATCAGTCTCACGACTGCTGCCAGCAGGTTATCTTCTTCTTCTTGTTTCATATTTTTATTTGTTCAGGGTTCAGGGTTCAGGGTTCAGGGTTCAGGGTCTTATTCATTTTTCTGGTCTATGGTTTTAGCAGGATTGATTTGATCAATCCAACTATGCCCCCGCCCGAAGGCGGGAACAATGTTGGACCTCTGCTTGGTTACTCGCGGTCGATGCTGACTACCTTGCCGAAGAAGTAGGGGCTGCTCTCCCCGCGCCGCCAGCCATAGTCTAGCCATAGGACGGGGCAATCAGGTTCCTCTACTTTCCTCCAATCGGTAGCCTCACCGTCGGTGATGTAGATCACTCCGGCGGGGTTGGGGACGTTCTCCGATAGCCAATCGAACGAGGGCTTGAATTTAGTCCCCCATCCTCCGCGCAGCTCTCGGTCGATAACGTCACCCGCTCGCAGTTCTTCGTCCCAGCGGACTGTATTATCTGCATGAACGACCCTGACCGACTTGGCTCTAATGTTGTTCATAAGCCCCTCTAACTGATCGAGGGCAGAGGTGACGATTGGGTCGTCATCGACTACTGATCCAGAGGTATCGATGAACACTACTAGGTCACCGACATTCCGGCACGATTTGATGTCTTCCACCAGTCCGGTTCCAGCATACAGGGAGGCATCGATACCGTCGAAAGATCCACCTTCGATTGATGAATCCATCCAATCGGCAACGTGTTCGGTCCAATCGACTTGCTGAAATTCACTGCGAGTCTCTACAACCTTTTTCAAAATTGGGTCGTCACCGATTGCGATTCCAGCAAGCTTGTCCATTGCTGCTTGGGCAGCGTTCTCTTCGATCTTCTGATTTACGTCACGCTCGAAGTCTTGCAATGTCTCGCTTCCCTTCAGGGAAGGCGTGATGAAGTCCCCTTTGTGGATGTCAGATAAATCATCCGGCTGTCCATCGTCGTTGCCATCGTTGCCATCGTCGTTGCCATCGTCGTTGCCTTCGTTGCCATCGTTGCCATCGTTGCCATCGTTGCCATCGTTGCCATCGTTGCCTTCGTTGCCATCGTTGCCATCGTTGCCATCGTTGCCATCGTTGCCTTCGGGCGGCTCGGGCGGCTTTTGCGATAGCAGGTAATTGTAGAGGCTCCTGACATCATGCCCCTCGATCAGTTTTTGATCGAGGTAAGCCCCATCAATTATAGGGAAAGGATCGAAACCCTTAACCGATTTGTTGATATCATCGATAATACCGTTGACAAAATAGTCGCAAGCGATGTTCGCCAGCTCACGATCCTCAAATCCCATACACCGCAAAACGTGGCGTAGCATCGCATGGAGTGATTCATGCAGAAGGAGGAACGCTAGAAACCCTACGGGATCTTTCGATCCAGTGAGAAGGGCAAGCCCTTCGGGATTCAGGAACAAGGATCGACAATCGGTCGCGCCGTATTTCGTCTCAGTCGATTCGATGATCGGCATCGACAGATAGGATTGATACCCTAGCCCGCCGTAGTTGCGGAGTCTACGCTCTGCGGCTGCGGCTGTTTTATGATGGACTGCCCCGCAAAGGGCAGCAAGTGTTGTGGAATTATTCATTTTTTCTTTCTACTTAGATTCCAAATCCAGAGAGGATCTGGTCAGCTTCCCCTTTTACTTCGACCCACTTTTCAGTGGTAGCCTTGCGGCTTTCGTCAGTCGCGACGACATCATCACGATTAGCCTTCAGCTCTTCGAGCTTCGAGGCGAGGCCCGTCAGCTCTGGCAAGCCCAGCCAATTCTGCTCCCGAAGATCGGAGGCAGCTTGAAGGATCTTATCGATCCTCTCCTGCCGGAACCTCTTGTTCTTGCCCCCAAATTCTGAGAGTTTTCCGATTGATTCGGCCAGCGTATTGATGGCTGCTTCAACGGGCTTGGCGTGTGCTTGGCGGAATGAATCTTCCGCCTTTTTATTGTTCGCCCGTAAGCGGTCCGCAGTTTCCTTCTCCACTTGTTGGAGGATTGCGCTTGGCACTCCCTGATCTGCGGAGAGGAATATCAGGTCAAACTCGAAGTCTGAAAGGAATTCTTCCTTGGTAGGCAGCTCAACCTCATTCGCAAGCAACTTCAAGGCGGCGCATCGGGTTTCGATCAGGGCATCGAACTGGTCCCCGATCTTGCGGAGCAGCTTATCGAGCAAGCTGCGGCGGAGATCAAACTCAGCTTGGATCAGGGCAACGTCGGCAGAGCGGACGTAACTGATGCCCAGCTCACTGGGCAAACCTTTGACCAGCTTCACTCCGGTCCGGCCTTCCTTACCGTCTCGAAGGAACGGAGTCATTCCGTTAATGAGACTGAAAGCCTCACTGACGAGATCGGATTTGATCACTTTTGTGGAAGGAGCGTGGAAGTCATCCTCGCTCACACCAGCTCGCTGGCACATTTCTTTTAGCTGCTTCGGCAGCTTCGAGGAAAGGCAGGGCTTTCCGGTTATAACTTTGGCACGTAGGACTGAATTAGTTTTCATTATTCTTAATATTAGTTTTTGGGATTGAGGCGGCTCCACTGTGGAGCCGCCAAGAGTTTTTGATTAGGAGAGGTTTTGAAGCTTCTCCTGCAATGGGTGTTGGTCGATTGGCACACCCGCCGTTTTTATCGCCTCGAATGCCCAAGAACGCATCTCAGGATCGAGGGGCAGGATCACCTTCTCGATGATCGGATCAAGCGCGCCGGAAGCGAGCGTGGCTCCGGCATCATCACCAGCGGCATCAACCAGCCGCCGGATGGCACAGTGTGCGATGCTATACCTCTTTTGTGGATCACGGGGAATGTCGCAAGTCCCAGCGATCACGCCATCGAGGATCGGCAGAACCGACTTGGCCAGTGTGATGAACGCGCAGCACGCATCCGCCGCAGTCTGCCCGACATTGGCAGCGATGATCTTATTCTGCCGCGCCGGATCAGAAGGATACTTGTCGAAGCCGTGGAGAACCTTGCTCCACTTTCTGGGCTGCGGATAAACTGATCCGCGCCAAGGCTTAGGTGGAGAGGGGCAGAAGAAATCCGCCAAGTCCGATCCCGCTTTTCCAGCATACTTCAGGAAGGCGGCAATCGGGCTGGTTGCCGCCGCCGCGCCCTCATGATCGATCCAGCTCTGGATCGACGGGAGCCACTCCACACAGGCCGATCTCCCGATGATGGGGGACTGGACGGTGTTAGTTGTAGCAGCATCCTGCCTCCTATTGCCTGTCAGGATGACGAAGAGCTGCTTCGGCAGCTCATGATCCCCGATTCGAGGAATCCCGTCAGGCGATAGCAGCCCATGAAACAGGGCTTGGATTTCTGGGGCGCACGCTGGCAGCTCGTCAATGACTTGCAGCCAAGGCTCGTCACCTACATCCTTTCGGAGCGGGATCTCAGTCGGAGCTGTATACCAGCTCTCCCTCTTTTCAGGGTCCGGCATCAGCTGGCCTCGAACTTGGGAAGGCATCGCGCCGTTGAAATTGGCAAGGCTTCTCCGGTCCTTGGCGATGCCAAGTCGATCTCCGATCTCGTTTGCGATGGTAGATTTACCGCCGCCGGACCTTCCTTCGATGAAAAGGAATTCTCCGACATGGTAGGCGGCTTCTGCGATGTCCATGATTTCTTCGATGGACTGGGCTTGTGGGGTTTCCCCCATAATATTAGTTGCTTTCATAGCTCACAGCCTTCGATCTGCTCGAAAGCTGTGAGCTATGCCCCGCCGAAGCGGGGCTGCTTTTAGGATTCACTTTTTAGGAAGGGGCCATCGACTCCGATGCCCCAGCCTCGGAGGTAATCACGGGCATGGATTGATAAATATCGGCGCGGGTTTTTCTCGCATTTATCTGCGAATTTGATCGCCTTGCCGAGATCATCACTCTCGAAAAGTTTCACGATTTCTCCCGATCCGTCTACTCGACACCAGACAATGTGTTTTTCTTTTTTTGCATTCATAGCTCACAACTTCCGGACTGGCCGGAGGCTGTGAGCTATGGCCGCCATGACGGCGGCTAGCTAGTGAGTTGCATGGTTGTATCCGCTCCCCCAAACATTTGTTCAGCTTGCCCCTATCCAATCGCTCTCTCGTGGTCATGGCGGATTGAATGAGGCGGGATCGTGGCGGACCCTCACTTGTGATCTCAGATCGAACCCTCATTGCTGCTTCGATCTTATGGTTTCCAGTGGGGCATTCGCGCCGCTGGCCGCTGTGGTCCTTCCATCGCTGTAGCGTTATGGTCGGGTTCCTTTGGCGGTCGGTTTCTCCTCTCTCATGAAATCCGAAGGTCTCTTAATCGTGGCGGCTTGGTAGCGGCTCAGACTCGACGGGGAATCGGGAGAGAGGAGATTGACGGGGCGATCCATGATCACTTGCCCCTCCTCATCCAGACTTGCCAAACTTAGGCTGGTGGCTCTCGGAGCCTTGCTGGGCGGTCACCTCGCGGCGACAATCCGAAGGTAGCGTATCTCGATCACTGGTCAATGTCTTTTCTGCTCTTTTCTTCAGTTTCTTTTCCCTCTCACCTTAATCCCTTACCAATCAACCCCTTCTCGCTGTTCCGGCTCCCTCTCAATTTCACCACTATATAAAGGGAAGCTTTTGAACACCCTTTTCACTGTTCAACAGAACAGCGAATCGCTCAGGATCGCGTTTCGAAAAGAAATTGAATAGGACCAGCCGGATGGGGGCAAACGCGCTCAGATCGCATTCTGAGGCCGGAGCAAAGGAATTGACCTATTGCAAGCACAATCGAATCTTTTTTCGATATTCAGGAATCATGATAAGGGGAGAGGGAACAGGGAATCGGGAATCGGGAAGCGGGAGACCGGAACAGGGAAGCGGGAATCGGGAATCGGGAAGCGGGAAGCGGGAACA
>Ga0255039_10000402_pt1 | contig 14076 bp, 10 predicted proteins | sample BC1_12_1_MG_FD_181713 | JGI IMG/M metagenome (GOLD analysis project Ga0255039, IMG submission 181713) | Seawater microbial communities from Strait of Georgia, British Columbia, Canada - BC1_12_1 | ecosystem: Environmental > Aquatic > Marine > Strait | place: Canada: British Columbia | collected... | reverse complement strand
TAAAATGACTCACCCAAATGGTCGCATGGGTGATCTTCCAATAATCATATAATATATGTGCATTACCCCTTCTTTATAATCTGAAAGCATAGCGCAATATACGTGACGCTTTCAGTTTTATTTCGGTTTTTTCAGTGGTAAAAAAAAGGGGGATATATGTAGTGATGTTACCAAAATTATCGTAACGGTTTAAATATTATTCAACCGCTTATTTAGTATCAGTAGAAACGACGTCAATTGATTTGTAAAGTTGGCGGTATTTCCGCGGGGCAATTTTTTTGATAGATTGGAACTGACGGTTGAAGGTTGTTAATGAATCAAAGCCGCAGGCAAAGGCAATATCTGTGATGGCGCGATCGGGTTGTTCACGTAGTTGCTTGCAAACTTCATTGATGCGAAGGGCGGCAAAAAAGTTGGTGAAGGTTTTTCCGGTAATTTGCTTAAAAAACCGACTGAAAGAGGTGGGCGTCATACCGGCGAGGTTAGCGATCTGAGGTTGTGTGATCGGTTCATGGATATGGGCCATAAGATAATCACATATCATGGATATGCGATCACTCTGATGGTTGTTCAATGGTATATGATAATGTTCACTGGCCAATGGTATCTGTTCAGTGTTCGTACTAAGCGAAGCAATAATTTGTAGCAGTAAAATGAGGCGCTCTATGCCTTGGGCGTTTGCAATTTGTAATACACATTTTTTTATGATATCGTAACTTTCCCCCATAATTTGATAACCCCGGCGGCTACTTTGCAGAAACTGCTTGGCCTTTTGCATGTCGGGTAAATTCATAAAAGCTTGCCCCATACATTCAGAGCCAAATTGGATAACGATATATGACACTTCGTTTGCTTGCTGATATTTATGATTTGCTTCATGCGAAGCCCAGCAGTGAGGAATATGTGGCCCAAGAAAAATTAGATCACCCGGTGTAAAGAAATCAATATGATCGCCGACAAAGCGCGTGCCGCTGCCTTCAATAATATAAACTATCTCGTATTCAGGATGATAGTGCCAGCGGGCACCAAATCGTACCTTGTTGATCGTTTTGATTATCAATGTAGATTCAAAGTTGGTAGAGATTGTCTCTAAAATTGGCTTCATGGGCATATATTATCATAAATATGAGGTTAATTCAATTAGTATTGGTATAAAATGGTCAATATAAGGTAAGTGGTGGTGAGTTTTGTCGCGAGATTCGGGTAAAATAGCCCAATAATTATTAAACAAGAATCACTTAATCGCTTACTAGGAGTAAATATAATGACAACGCCAAAAGCATTGATCGAAATGGCGATGAAAATGGAAACCCCGCCTCGCGTACCAGTGATGTGCCAGATGGCGGTCGGGCATGTGGTCTTAAATGCCGATGTACATCCGATTGATTTCTTTTTAAGTAGTGAATCGTTTGCCAAAGGATTGTTAGAGATGCGTGAGCGCTATCAGTTTGATGGCATTCTTATTCATAAACCAGGGCGAGAGCCACACTTTGGCGGGTTAGTTGACCGCATAGATCGTGAACTTGATGAACCTACGATCTATTTGAAAGATGGCAATCGTATAGAGTGTATGCGTGACGATGATCCTTATTTTCGCCGCAGTGAGTCGGGGATTTTACATCCTGAAATTGCTTCTATCGATCCTGATGATCCATTTGGTTGGGCCTCTGAATCGTTCTTACATTGGTGTCATCATAAAGGGACGATCGACGTAAGAGATCCAAATGGTTTTCCAGAGTACTACTACAAAACGATTGATATTATTCTCAAGGAGGTGGGTGATGAATATTCAGTACATGGTGAAGTACGCGCACCAATGGATCACTTTTTTATGGCAGGGGGTATTGAAAATTGTTGCATGTCGCTCCTTGATTGCCCTGAACATGCACACAAACTCATGGATACATTTGCTGATTTGTCTACAGCGTGGGCCGTGGCGCAGGTAAAACGTGGTTGTCATGCGATCAAAATTTCTTCGCCGTTTGCGGGCGCCGCATTTCTTTCGCCAGATATGTATGAGGAATGGATTGTGCCGTATGAAAAGCGGATTGCTGATGGTGTTCGGGCTGCTGGTGGTTATACCTATACGCATACGTGTGGTGCGATTGGAGATCGATTGCATTTAATGGCAGCATCTGGAATAAATGGTGTAGAAACCCTTGACCCGCCACCATTAGGGACAGTAGAATTAGAAGAAGCGAAAGCGCTCTTAAAAGATAAGCTTTTCATCAAAGGAAATCTCGACCCAGTCAATGGGCTTATGCGGCAAGATGTAAAAGGGGCGCAAGCGGAAATTGAACGTGTACATGATATCGGTGTAGCAGGGGGCCAATTTATATTGAGTACCGCCTGCAGTATTGCCCCACCTACACCACCAGAGAATATTGAATTAATGGCAAAAGTAGTTCGCCAAAGGGCATTAACAGACGCTTAAGGAGTGTATAAATGCATGATAATATATTTTATAGCCGTGCGCCAGTAAGGGCAAATCCTGCTGGTGGCGGATCAGACTGTCCACCTCATTGTATAGAAGTTGGTGGGGCTGTAGTTAACTTTTCGGTTGCCCACTATGCTAGTTGTAAACTTACTGTGCATGAAGATAGACGTAACATTACGATTGTAAGTGAAGATTTTGAGACTGAAATAAGTGTACCGAACCTATCGGCGCTCGAAATTGATGGCACATTAGATCTTTTAAAGGGTGTTGCCAAGCGATTAAAACCTACTTGGGGGTTTACGTTACGCGTCCGTTCAGATGTGCCACCAGGTACAGGGCTTGGTTCATCTGCTGCAGTAGGTGTCGCGACTGTGGCTGTGTTTGATATTGCAATGGGCGTCAACCGTCCAGATTTTGAAACGGCGATGCTCGCCAATGATATTGAACGGAAAGATTTAAAAATGCCCGGCGGTAGTCAAGATTGCCTTGGTGCAGCACTTGGTGGCATGAATTATATTACGTATCACAAAGGTGGGACGGTATCTGCAGAGAATATTTCTATCTCGGATGCGTTTATAAATGCATTTCAAAGCCGAGGGGTATTGGTTTATACAGGTGAGGCACATGTTTCAAATAATATTCATGACGATATAAAAACGAGTTATTACGAACCAAAAAGCGATACCTTGGCAGCGATGGAAGGGTTGCATCGCACTGCCATTGCAATGAAGTCGCATATGGAAATGGGAGATATTGAGGCCGTTGCTTGTGATATGAGTTGTAATTGGGTGTTTCATAAACAGCTACATGAAAGTTGTAATAGTGAGCGTCTTGATCAATTCTATGAGATCGCAACGCCTTATATCAGTGGTGGTTGTACGATGGGCGCAGGTGGCGGCGGGACGCTTCTTTTTATTACCAAGCGTGATCAAAAGTCTAATTTGTGTCAAGCATTTGAGGCAATTGGTGGCAAGATTTTGCCACTGAAATTAACATCAAAAGGGGTTGAGGCAAGTTGTAAAAAGATATAAGGCGGTATGCCATACGCAGGGCGCTTTTTACGTATGTGTGTTGAAGTGCTCTGTTTTGAAGAGGTATGCAATTTTTTTGTCGTGCACTGTAATCAAGTTGTACGTATACGCTTACATTTATTCTACATAAATAAATATAGGTGCATAATGATAAAAAAAATCGTATTGATTATTCTTGGGTTAATATACCCTTGTTTTGTTGAGGCATCTGCTACTAAACCTAATATCATTCTCTTTCTTGTTGACGACATGGGATTAATGGATACATCACTCCCTATGTTAACTGATCTGTTAGGGAAACCCCAACGGCACCCGCTCAATGATTGGTATCGCACACCGAATATGGTGCGACTCGCTGGCAAGGGGACTCGGTTCACTCATTTCTACGCGCACTCTGTTTGTTCTCCTACGCGTGTATCGATGATGACCGGCCAAAACGCAGCACGGCATCGCACCACAGACTGGATTAATCCTTATATCAATAACAAAGATGTCATCGGTAAAAAAGGGGCTAATATAAATAACAAACACGTACCACCCAAGTGGAATTGGGAAGGACTCGGTAGCTTGCAGATTGCGACCTTGCCAACGATTCTAAAAGAACAAGGGTACACCACCATTCATGTCGGCAAGGGACATTTTAGCCCAGCGAAACACAAAGGCGCTAATCCAAAAGATATTGGATTCGACGTTAATATTGGCGGTGCTGCTATAGGGCGTCCAGGGAGTTATTACGGTGAAAAAAATTATGGCAAGGGTGGCAATCATGCGGTGCCACATTTAGAAAAATATCATGGCAGTGACACCTTTTTGACTGAAGCACTTACGGCGGAAGCGAAAGGTGCAGTGGATAATGCGGTAAAGGGAGATAAACCATTTTTTCTATATATGTCTCATTACGCAGTGCATGCGCCTTTTAATGGTGATCCCCGATTTGTTGATCATTACACAGATAAAAAAAAACCTGCTGGCGCACGTGCTTATGCCACACTCATTGAAGGTATGGATAAGTCGTTGGGTGATATTATGGATCACTTACAAAATAAAGCGATCGCTAAAAACACGCTTATTATTTTTCTTGGCGACAACGGTGGGGATGCGCCGCTAGGTAGTACAGAAGATATATCCTCAAGCGCGCCTTTACGTGGGCGAAAGGGGAGTAAGTGGGAAGGGGGCGTGCGTGTACCGTTTATTGCAGCTTGGGCAAAGCAAGATACAAATAATGTGTGGCAAAAAAAAATGCCAATCGTCGTAGGCGCCATTCGGCAAGAAGTAGGCATTTGTTACGATATCTTTCCAACAATTCTCGAACTTGTTGGCGCAAAAGTTTCTGGTGATCATACCGTCGACGGACGCGATTTAACACCGCTGCTTTCTGGACAATCAAATCCTAAACATCAAGACGAATTCTTAAACCACTTTCCCCATACCCGTCGTGGCAAAAGTTCTTTTTATACCACATGGCGTCAGAAAAACTGGAAGGTACGGTATGAATATCTTGCAGAAGGGCATAATCGTTACGCGCTTTACGATTTATCGAAAGACCCCAGTGAATCAAAAAATCTTGCCCTCTCAAATACGCAACAACTCAAAGGCATGATGCAAGCAATGGTTCAACAGTTAAATGCGATGAACGCATTATATCCAGTTAAACACGAGAAGGCACTAAGGCCAATCATACCATAGAAATGGCTCGAGATATGCCAGCTGTGATTTTAGATTAACAATATATGTCAATTACGATTCTCTGATGAAAAAAAGATGTACGATATTAACAATCATGATTATAGTATTGGTACGCCACTGGCGTTTGGTAAAGTAGCAAATAATGAACCATGGACAGAAGCACAAAGGTAAAAAAATAGGGCATTTTTAATCATTAATAAATTGGCCCTGTACTCTGCGATGGATATTATGACGGCGCTAGAGAAAAGAATGGAAATTATAAACCTGCAAGGTGTTGTTGGAAAAAGAAACTGGTAGTAGTGATAAATTAGGACTTTAAGGGGAAAAAAACTTTTATTATTGCCCCTATTATATATTGATTTATATATAATCTACCTTAATAAGCCATATAGGACTTCAGGCGTTAATCTTATCCCATAATATGTCGATAAAGTAAATGTTAGCTTTTTAAGCATCTTATAAGGACTCAAACATGAAAATAAGCGAATATGACTTTGTATGTATCGGTGGTGGACCAGGGGGGCTTCAAGCGGCTATTCAAGCGGCTAAATACGGCTTACGTGTCGCAATAGTAGATCGTAGACCGCAAATAGGTGGTATTGCCACGCATGCGACTATTCCGAGTAAAACATTGCGAGAAGCTGTTTTACATCAAACCGGTGCAAGACAACGTGCTTATGAATCTACACAACAAGCGCCAATAACAGATGTTGACTTTGACGAATTGCTCAATAGGGTAAGTGTTGTGCGTGATCAAGAGGTGTTGTCGATTGAAAGAGAATTGATTAGGCACAATATCACAACAATTCATGGGCAAGGTAAATTTGAAGATGCAAACACCATTCTTGTATCTACCGAAAAAAAGGGTGTTGTTGAAAAAATAAATGTGACAAAGACAATTGTTATTGCCGCAGGAACGGTGCCACGTCGCCCTGATGATATTACATTTGATCAAGAAGTGATCTATGATAGTAATTTTATCTTTTCTTCTAAAAATAAAAACAATATTCTGCCAAAGTCAATGATCGTTGTAGGTGCTGGTGTAATTGGTACTGAATACGCTTGTATGTTTGCCTCGCTTGGATGCGATGTTACTTTGGTCGATCGTCGTAAAGAAATGTTTAGATTTCTTGATCTAGATATTTACGACCAGCTTTTGGTGTCGCTAAGTAAAAGCGGCATTCGTATCGAATTGATAGAGACATTAGGGGAAATTTCAAAAACGAGTGATGATCGCGCACGCATGGAATTAGGAGATGGTAGATTTGTTGAAGCGGAGGCTTTATTATTTGCAATGGGACGCACCCCATGTTCCTTTACGCTTGAACTCGACAACACTAATGTTGAATTAGGGAAGTATGGTGTGATTAGTGTCAATGAAAATTATCAAACAGCAGAACCACATATTTATGCTGTAGGCGATATTATTGGATTTCCTGCCTTGGCTTCAACGGGTGCAGAACAGGGACGACTTGCTGCGCATCATGCTTGTGGTGAAACAATAAACCCTTGTCCTGAATTATTTCCATTTGCCATTTATACCATACCTGAAATCTCAATGGTTGGTAAAACAGAAAAAGAACTGGTTGATGAAAATGTTCGATATGCAGTTGGGTTTTCATTTTACCGCGATCTTCCCAAGGCAACTATTATTGGCGATAGTGATGGCGGCATAAAAATATTGATTGATTGTGAAACTAAAAAGATTCTCGGCGTTCATATTATTGGCGATCTCGCTTCAGAATTACTCCACTTAGGTGCGCAAGCAATGCAGTTAGGTGCAACCATTGATACGTTTGTCAATACCGTATTTAATTTTCCAACGCTTTCAGAAATTTATAAATATGCGGCGCTTAATTGTTTGGATAACCTACATGCGCAAGGATATCATTTAACCGATAGCATGTCAGGTAAAATGAAAAGCGCACCCTTGTAATTAAATGTGCCAAGTTGTATTTTAACGCTACTGCTAGTTTTTTGCGCGGCCTACAGGTCGCAAGATAGATTGTACCATCACTCTTTCTGCAGTTTTCATTCCATTGCGTATTACCTAAGGGGCAATTCCATTAAATAGATAGTAGGGGAGCTGGTGCGTAAATGTGTATTTAGATACAAAACGCACCACGCATTCTTTGAAGCGACTTATTTATAACGTTCACTATCTGAATAATATCTACCAATTTTATTGGTGTTGTACCAATAATTAACCATTTTTGGATAAGTGATTACCTTAATAATGAGTTATATTGTCTAAAAGGTACTCAGCGCATTTGATTTGAATAGTTATGCACATGTTGTGAACCGTCTTAAGGCAGTGTAACTGTTTATTAGATAGGCATTAATAATATTCTTATCTATTATTGATTACGATTGCGGTTATTTCTTGCTTTTATGCCATTGGTGTTATACGTTTAAAAGAGTTAAGGTTTAATTAAAACGATGATCTTTTTGTGTTTAGGATGATTCCGACAGTTAACTTTAGATGATTAGACTAAGGAGTGTTTTATGCAAAAAAAAATAAGTCCACATTTATTCGAATGGTTGTTGGCGAGTTGGGCGGGATATGCACATCGTCCCGATCTTTGCTTTTCTTCGTTAAAACATTGTGACTACACAGAACTGCATAAAGAGTTAATTGTTAGTTTGTCTCAAACTAAAATAATATCCAAAACGCCACCTGTTGCTGAAGACTATGTCACGCATGATATAGACGACCAGGGACATGCGCTTGACACCGAAAAAACGGCAGCGGAGTTGGACTACTATTTACATTATCAATCTGGCTAATAGTTGCTAAGGCATTATATGCATCAGATATAAATTATTTTGCGCATTATGAATGACGTTTGTATTATAGATTGGATGATAACCGTAAACCTTTTACTTGGAGATAATGATGCCAAACTCAAAAGTAAATCTCTTTAAGCGGGATATTATAAAAGTATGCAATAAATATGGCTTGGTCATCGAAAGTGCAGATGCAGTATACGGTGACCTAGAAATAGCGACGTTAGAAGATAGCTTGCTTGATAATATCGTATATGCAACTGACGAGACGGCAAGAACACGTTCGGAAAAGATAAGAAAATATTCTTGTTTTGATGAAGATACGCTGTACCCACCACAACTGTAATTTTGAATGCATAAAATAAATGCGCTTTGAGCGATGATAAAAAGCCTGCAGTATTTATTAATAAAAAATACCATCGCCATCAAAATGCTGCTTTCGGTAGGCAGAGGGTGACAAGCCAGTGATTTTTTTGAAACAGCGGGAAAAGTAAAATTTATCGTCAAAGCCGATTTGCTCGGCGATTTGTTCTAGTGAGTCGTGTGAACTTAGTAATAACATTTGCCCCTTTTCAATACGTTGATTATTGAGATAAGTAATAGGAGATACGCCCATCTGTTTACTAAAAAGGTTGGAAAAATATGTCGGGTTCAGGTCTGCGACTTCGGCCATATCCGATAAAACAATTGGTTCGTGCAAATGAAGTCGTATATATTCAATTACCTCACCGAAACGACCTAGCCCGTTGATGGTATCGGGTAGCGCGCCTTGATTACCCTGTTTAAAAAACAGTGCCAATATTTGTCTAAAGATACCATTATTTTCTAATACATCTGAAATCGGCATCTTTGCGTCTAGGTGACTTGCCCGTTCTGTTACCGCCTTATACAGTGGTTTATTGGCGTCATGTTCTATCAATCCCCTTTCAGGATTTAGTGCCAATAATCGATTAAATAGGTGTGGTATGAATTTATACGGCTCGATGTTGACTTGCACATTAGATTTAATCAACGAAAGGATATCCAAACCAATTTGAATACGGCTTGTAAAATGAATGTAGTAATGGGTAAAACTATCTCCGCAGAACATATCGACTAATGTAAAACTAGGGATCAGGTACATATGACCTGGTGTCAAAAGATATTTCTGACCATAAATATAAATTTGAGCCTTTCCTTTGGTCACTAAATAGATTCTAGAATAAGGACTGATGACTTTTTGGTATTGCCATTCTTTACCAGCGGTATGTAGTGCGATATTAAGAATATCTACATCAATACGGTCAAATTGTTTTTTAAGCGAATGCATGGCCATATTTTACTACTAATCTGTTAATTGTCCATGTTTTCTGTTGAAATTTCATTTAACATTCAAAACGTTTGTTATATATTTTCGTAAATAAAGTGAATTTAAGACAAATAGAGCTATAAATATATTATTAAGGGCTTATTCAATGGCTAAGAGCGCTACTGCAAAATGTTTACCAAGTATTGATAATCCATCAACAAAGCAGCCGGTTATCGGCGTATTTGCGCCATGCGATCCCCGTATTGATGCAGAGAGCCGACAGCGTTCAGTGAATATCGCTAAAATGTGCGCCGACACTATTTCAGGAAAAATTTTATTGCCAGATCACTCTTCGGTTCAAGTTGTTTACTCTGATTTGTTAGTCGATGGCGAAGCACAAGCAGATGTCGTTGCACAGCAATTTCGTGAAGCAGGCGTTAATATTATAGTGTGCGCGCCAGATACGTGGGCGTTTCCGCAACTTACAACGATTTCTCTGGTACAACAATTTTCTAAAGATACCCCGCTCAATATTACGTGTGGCAACTCTGGTCCTAAACCAGGTGTGGTGTATGCCCATGCGCTCAATGGCGCACTGAGTCAATATGGAAAATTAACGACATTAAATGTAGGTAGCTGGGCTGACACCGGCATGAACCCCAAGATGAGCGCCCAAACGGCTGAGAACCTGATTGATTGGTGTTACGCAGCGGTTACTAAGGTATCATTGGAAGGGCGTCGTGTCATGATCTTGGGGCATGATTCTATGGGGATGGAAACGGCCCTGGCACATGTTATTCCTACACGCAATACATTTGGCGTGGAAATCACTCGTCTTGATATGAAATTGCTGTCAGATATGTTGACCAAAAAAGCATATAACAAAAAGGAACTTACGGCACTCCGTCTATGGATTGATACGCATGTAGGCAAACGGGTCGAAATCAAAACAAAGGCTGACGATGAACGGTTTAACCAATCATTGGCGATGTATTTAATTTGTCGTGACTTAATGGCAGAGCTCAATGCCGTCGGTGGCGGCTTTATGAGTCAGTTAGAATGGGGTTCTGATAGTCGCGGTATTCCATTGCCCGTAGCAGATTGCATGGAGTCACTTTTTAATTCGAGTTTTGATCACAACGGCCCCAAAGCACCACAGCCGTTTGCCACTGAGGCAGACGCGCAAGGTCTTTTAACGATGCTCTTTATGACCAGTCTCAGCGGTGGTAATGCACCTTTGTTTATGGATTTTCGTAAATTATGGGAAACTGATGAAATTAAGGCACTTGCCAAAAAACATAAAATTACGGGGTTGCCCAAAAAGGCACTCTGGATGAAAAAGGGATTGGTAGATGGAAACAACTCTGGCAGTGCTTCGTTTGATTGGGCCGGAAAACCAGGCACTTCTGTAGCTGCACTTATGAAAGGCGTAGCAATGCCACTTGCCGACAGCGGTTACTTTCCTGGTGGCGGCAATTCGGTAACATTTATGTCTCCTGGTGGGTTAAAAGGTGTTGCCGCCCGTTTGATATATAATGCCGTTGACCATCGATTCGGCATGGTATGGGATGAAGCCGAAAGTGTTAAGTTACCAGCTAAACTTGCCAAGGCGATGGTTAATTTAACCACTTGGAGTTGGCCGCATACTTTCGTAGTGCCGAAATATGCATCGATGTTAGAATATAAACAATATGCACCAGCGAATCATTTTCATATGACACAAAATCTGCCGGTGGCTCGATTACAGCATTGGATGGACTTTACAGGTGTGAAATCTATCGCACCGTGGGCAGCACGCCCGAACTTTGTTGAGGGCGTTGATAGGCCGTTACCATTGGTAAAATTACACTAAAATGGATAACTGTTTTTCTGCGATGGTCATCAAAAAATCGTCACCAGTTTCATCACTATTGTAAAATATAGATATTTTCATTGACATCTATAGGTATTTCTGCCTATGCTATTGACATGTTTGCAACATGCTACGGTACTGTGACTCATAGGGTACCGTTGGGTGTGTAGAGAATATGTTGAAGGACCATCTTAATATCTTATTTTATTAACCTTATTGTTATGTAACCACTATTTTAAGGGAATTGTGTTATGAAAGTGAATTGGAATTTTCGAAGTACCCTAACATTTTTGTTTATAGTTGGCATGACTATGGCACCGTTATCACACGCGAAGTCATTTGACGTTAAAAATGCCGATGTGCATGATCGTATGAAGTACCACCGCGCTATTGATGCTGCAGTATGGGCTATGCCTTTAATGAACTTTAAGTTTTATCGGGACGCATTGGCTGGTGCCGGTGTTGGGCCAAACGATATTGGCTATTATTCTAAACTTCAAAACTGGAAATTCCAAACAGCAACACCTAACAATACGACGCCATATATTATGACATATTGGAATCTCGAAGAGGGTCCCATCGTCATTGAACTTCCTGCATCTACCAAAGATGTTGGTATTTTTGGGACTATCATGGATGCTTGGCAGCGCCCGATTGATGATGTGGGTGCGCTAGGTCGTGATAAAGGGGCAGGTGCAAAATATTTATTACTGCCCGAAGGGTATGACGGCCCATTATTGCCAAAAACATTGGTCTATGAGCAGCGTACAAATAATGGTTTTATAGTGCTTCGCCCAATCATTAAAGATGCTACGGCAGAAAACCTTGCTAAGGCAGTAGCGTTCGTTAAAAAAATTAAAATCTATCCTTTAACTAAAGCTGAGAAACAACCCAAAATGCGTTTCGTTGATCTCTACGATAAATTGTTGGAGATGACACCCGTAATGGATGGCAATATCTATAAAGAAATCGACGCGATGCTTAAAGAAGAACCTGTCGAAACGCAAAACCTTGCCATGATGGGGTTACTCGCTCGTATTGGTATTCAAAAGAATAAACCCTTTAAGCCAAATAACCAATGGCAAGCGATTTATGCTAAGGCTGCGCCTGAAGCGTTACAATATATGCTTGAGCAATACCATCGGCAATTAAATCCTTGGTTTTATAAAGATAGGAAGTGGAGTTCGCTAACACCAGCAGGCGATATCGAGACAGATTGGGATTATGAATACCCCTCTTATTTTGACTATCACGCACGTGGCGCCCTTTATTACGCTATTATTACCAGTGTAAAAAATTATGGTAGCGCGACCTTTTATTTAGACCTTGCTGAAACTGCTGATGGAGAATGGCTCGATGGGAATAAAAACTATAAATTGGTTATGCCGCCTAATGTACCGGTCCGTAATTTTTGGGCAATTACCACTTACGATCTTGAATCAGCTTCTTATATTCGTAACATGGATAAAAGTAGCATCGACAATACGCAAAAAGAATTACAGAGGAATCGCGATGGTTCGGTAGATATTTACTTTGGTCCAAAAGCACCTAAAGGTAAAGAAAATAATTGGTTACCGACAGACCCAAAACGTCGTTTCTTTATACTTTCTCGTTTTTATGGCCCAGAACCTGCATTATATGATGAAAGCCAATTTAAGCTAAACGATATCGAGTTATTGGAATAATTACTGTTTAAAATACCCAAAGCGAAAAACGAAATCGGTCATTGAGTTCGTTTAAAGCATTACGCCGAAATCAGGCGTCCTCGGCTGAATTGTTACGTTATTACTCTTACGGTTTGTAGTTGCTCGTTTTACTTCAAGTAGGCCGGGCATCCCCGGCACGAATTGGAGCATTGTTAATATCCTTGCCGGGGAAGCCCGGCCTACTTTCTAAAGCATTAATTTAAATCTAAAAAAGTCAATAACTTTTAAATCATCAGCCGCGTTAGCGGTCTGTTGGATTGTTTGGATATTTTTTTGTACGTAAGCAGGCCACCCTGGCCTGTACGTTGCGAGCCAATGTTCTTAATTCAAACACGCTAATACGCATGACGCTCGATTCTGTGAAGCGCTATCCGCACAGGCCTAGCAGGCCTGCTTACGTACGCTTCGCAATTCGTAGGTTCCCAAATAAAACAACAAGTTGAGCAGGCAGCGGAGGGCTGATCTGGCTCGAACGATTGGTTATGTATTGTAGCGGACAAACTGAGCAAGTCACTTTTAATTTCTTAATAGGCTTATGACAGTAAAACCGTAATGGATCTGGAGATATTTCCAAAGGAACAGGGTTTGAAAACATGGGTGATTGCGCTTGGGATTATGGTTGTTTATTAAATTAAGCCAAATGTAAATTCAAGTAATCTTACTTTCTGTTTATACTACTTCGTCAGACTTTAAAAATTTACTGATATCGGTGACGATACCTATGATATTAGCGCTGACTTTTATTTTACTTTAACAGGTATAGGTATTTTATATTTATCAAGCTTTTCGAGTTGAGGCTGATAAATACGCATAAGGAAATTCCAACCATCAGTAATTGGAATATTATTTTTAGCAGATGTTCCACATGTTCCACATGCTCCAAAATGAACATCAAAAGTACCATCATCATTGAATTCAATATTATATTCATTGAGAATAGCGTGTTCGTTAAATATCCAACCGTCGGCATCATACATCGTAATAGAGAAAAAGCCTCCATTTTTAAAAGGAGGCACTTTGTATCTAGCCTTATAACAGCCTTGGCCATTTTGTTGGCCATAAGATAAGTAGCGGGCATTCTCGTCGGGTAATAATCCCCAGCCGGCCGCAGTGCCTAACAAATGCATATGTTCATCAACAGTACCGCGTGCGCCCTGCATATGATTAAGCGATCCTAGTTTAGCTGCTTCGGCAGAAAACTTAGTTCTGAGGGCAATGACTTGTTTCATGTCATAGTCGGGCAGCATGTGCGGTTTAGAGGCTTGTACCGAAAATGAAACCGCCTTTTG
>Ga0255039_10000401_pt1 | contig 14083 bp, 13 predicted proteins | sample BC1_12_1_MG_FD_181713 | JGI IMG/M metagenome (GOLD analysis project Ga0255039, IMG submission 181713) | Seawater microbial communities from Strait of Georgia, British Columbia, Canada - BC1_12_1 | ecosystem: Environmental > Aquatic > Marine > Strait | place: Canada: British Columbia | collected... | reverse complement strand
AATTAAATATTATAATTAATAAATATATAATTAAATATTATAATTAATAAATATATAATTAAATATTATAATTAATAAATATATAATTAAATATTATAATTAATTAATATATTATTAAATTTTATTCTGCTTGAATTGAGTGAAATTTAATGTTATCTACATTTCCACATCCATTCCATATCGTTAGTGGATTATAATTAGTATATTCTATAGGGTCAACATTAAGCCCACTATGAACATGTTGTATTCTACGTTTTTTTTCATTATTGTAATTTCTATAATCTGGAATAAAAACTCCACTATTAAAATAATGTATTACTTTATTTTTTAAGAAATTATATTGTATATTTTGACTTAATGAATATATTAGAACTATTATTAATAAAATTGACACAAATGTAATTATACCAATATAATATAGTTTATACGATTTAGTTTTTGTTGGTTTACGTTGTTGAAATATTATAGGTTGAAATGGGTCATCCATATTAAAAAATAATATATATATATAATTAAATATTTATTTTACTCAATATATTTAAATAAATATGTCACCGTTTATAGATATCATAATAGATACTCAAAAAAAATTACAACCGGTAAAAAAAATTAAAACAATATGTTTTTGTTTATCGCGACATGTCTATGATATAGATAATGTAGAATTATATAATGAATTTATAAAAAAAATTTCACATTTTATATCATATTTAGTATGTAATCAAAAATATAAAATTATATTATTACCATTTAATACAGGTATACACAATAATGATATACTTATACAAAACGATGTTATTGAATTATTGTCTGGTATTATAAAAGAACATATTACAAATATTACAACAACACAAAGTGTAGATGAAATTATAAATATATTTAATAAATGTAAATTAATAATACCAATGAATATTCATTCTACATTATTTTCAATTTATTTAAATATCCCATTTCTACCATTAATAACTACTAGAAATTTAATTAATTTGATGAAAGATATAGAATGGAAATATAAATATATATTGCCTGTAAATAATAAATTTATACCAACAGATATAAATATAAATATATTAACAGATTTATATACAAATTTAATTAATAATTATTTAATTATTAAAGAAGAATTCTTTATAGAAAATAATAAGAATGTACAAGATTATTTAAAAAATAATTCTATTTTATTAGAGAATTTAGATAATGATATAAAATTAATAGTTATTCCAATAACTATTAATAAACAAGTAGATTTAATTGATTTAAAAATAAAATTAATAATTCATAAATTAATAGAACATTATCCAAATTACCCTAATGTTACATCTTTAAAAGATAAAAAAATATGTACACAAATAGTTAGCTATTATTTAACAAATTCTATTGAATCAAAATATAATAATATATTATTAGAAAATATGTTTAATGAAGAATATGATTATAATACAAAATTGAGAGATATAATAGAATGTAATACTATAATACAACAAGAAACTGCTGGTAGTTTAAAATCTGAAAAATATTATAATTTAAATTATATAAATCCATATAATAATGAAAAAATACATAGATCTGGGTTGAAATATATAATCGATAATTTAATTAATTTTCACTCTAATAATACAAAATTACCAATATTAGATTTATATATAGATAAAACATTTCATTGGAATGAAAAAGTTAACAAAATATTAAATATAATACCATATTCTTCAAATTGGTATGGGTTTATTCACCATACGTGTGATAAATCATTTAGCACGTATAATACTATAGAATTATTTAATAAAGAAACATTTATTAGATCATTGGTATACTGTAAAGGTATATTTGTATTATCTAATTATTTAAGACTAAAAATAATACAAATATTAAAAAAAATAAAAATAACAAATATTCCAGTATATAGTATATGTCACCCTACTGAAGTTGATGTAGAACATTTTAATTTAGATAAATTTATTAAAAATAACGATAGAGGTATCATACATATTGGAACTTGGTTAAGAAATATATATAGTTACTATAATACTATTTTTCCAAATAAATTAGTAAATAATTCATTTGGAAAAAAAAATAAAATATCATTATCTATCAAAAAATCAATAATAAAGGGTAAAAATATGGATAATTATTTTCCACCTACTGAAATAATAAATACATTAAAATCCAATAATATAGATAAAAATAGTTGGTATACTCATTTATATGAAAATATTAATAATACAATTAATTCTGTTAATATTCTAGATTTTAAAACCAACGAAGAATATGATGAAATGTTGACAAATAATATTGTATTTTTAAATTTTGTAGATATATCTGCTAGCAATACATTAATTGAATGTATTGTAAGGAATACACCAATTATCATTAATAAACACCCAAGTGTAGTAGAGTTATTAGGTGGTAAATATCCATTATATTATGATACAAATAATTTACAATATGATATATATAATATATTAACATATGTTAATATAGAAAAGGCTCATAAATATTTAAAAAAAATAGATAAAACAAAATTCACAATAGGTGATTTTATTATTAAACTTAATAAGATATTTATACAAATGTAAACATTTTTAAATAACATCTAACATTATGGCTTTCATTAATACATACATTAAAAATAATTTTAATAATAAATCTAATGAATATAATATAATTTTTTGTTTGGTAGTTTGTTTAAGTTCATCATTAATAATTTTTTTAATTTGGTTAGTATAATCTTTAAATTGAAATTTGGTATTTTTATTAAAGCCATATAATTCTTCTGATGTTTTTTTTAAAAACTCATCTATATTTGTTTTATTTTTTAAAATATTTTCATTAACTAATAAAAACTTTTTATTAATTCTATTTAATATAAGGTTATTTTCTTTTTTAAATTCATTAAAAGCAACATATGATAGACTTCCTTTAAACTTTTTATTAATAAAATTTCTATCAACTATGTTATTTTTTAAAAAATCATCATCATCTCCAAATATTTTTTCTTTTTCTTTAATTTCTTTTAATTCTTCATCGGTTAATTTTAATTCTACTGTTTCGTTTTCCATATTATAATAATAATAGTTTATTAATAATTTATTATATTATAATAATAATAGTTTATTAATAATTAAATTAATAAACTATTTTCAACCTTTTCTTTAATTAATATTATATTATTATTAATATTGTTAATAATAATATCTATTTTTGAATCAACTAATACATCATGTTGATAAATTATTTTTAAATTATTTAACCCTTTTATTGAATTAATTAATCCACTTTTTAAACCTATGATTTTTTTACAAATTGTTTTTGATTCATCATTATCATCTTTTTTTAAATGTTTATTATTGGCTTTAGACCATTTGTCTTTATTATCTTTATATTCTTTATTATCTTTATTATTAATATTCTCTTTTTTATTTATATTGTTATCAAATTCTAAATAATATTTATAAAAATCACCATTATAATTTAATAATTTAGTTAAAACTAAAAAAATTTCATTATATATTTTTATTAAATCTTCTATATTTTTATATCTATCAATGTTGTTATATAATCTATATAAACTAAAAATAATATTATTAGTTTCAACTATAATAAAATTTTCTTTATTCATATAAAACTTATTATTTTGTTGTATTTTTGATATGATTTTCAAATTTGTTAATATTTTATCTATATCATCTAGATTATCTACCATAATTAAAAATAATTTTATTATTAACAAATTATTATATATTAAAACAAATTTAATATTTTTTTTTATTATTAATTTTTAATTATTAATTTTATTTTATTTTATTAAAATAAAATAAAATATATTTAGTTAGATATATACAGGTTTAAATAGTTTTAACTAGGAAAAATAAAAAATGTGTAGAATATGTAACAATGACTTAAACATTACAAATAATTATTTAAACATATATAATTGCGATAAGATAGTTGAAATCCCTAGTATTCTGGATTTTATTGAATTTTTAGATATAAAAGATTGTCCAAATTTAAAGACAATATCAAATAAATTAATAAATTTAAGAACATTGTATATAACTCGTTGTAATTCAATTATTGAATTACCATTAGAAATAAATAAAATACAAAATTTAAGAATAGAAAAATGTGAAAATTTCAATTATATAAATAGAAATTATACTAATTTACAATGTTTAGAATTAGTATTATGCGAATTGGTATATAATATACCATCAGAATTAAAACAATTAAGTGAGTTATATATATTTGATTGTTATAACATAACTGAAATACCAGATGAATTTATAGAACTACAAACGTTATGTATATGTAATTGTTATTCTATAAAAGATATATCAAAAACTTTTATTAATTTAACAAATATCGAAATATTATATAATGAAAATATAGAATATATACATAAAGAGTATATTAATTTAGTACAATTATCATTAATAGGGTGTCCTAAAATACAATCATTACCAATAGAATTAATTAATTTAGAAATATTATCTATATATAAATGTAATAATATTCAATATATACCATTACAATACAATAGTTTAACATCTATACAAATAATGAAATGTCAAAAATTAACAGATATTTATTTTAAATTATTAAATATTGGATTATTAGATATTGATGCTCAAGGTGATTTAGAATTGACTATAATAAATAATTCAACTACTATTAAAAAATATATAGTTATACAATATATTAAATTTTATTATTATAATGGTTTTATAAAAAGAAAAAATTTAAAAGAAAATCTAGAAAAATATTATTATTATATTCTAGACGATTACTTTCACCCAAGTTCTAATTATATGAAATATTTTTCAGAAAATATGGATGATATGGATGATTCACCAAGACAAATTGCTTATTTAAATGATAAAAAAGAATTAAAATTCTTTAAAATTAAAAAATAAAAAATAATACATATTAATTATGGATTAATTTATTTTTTATGGATTAATAACAGTTCTACAATTTGGATTAGTTGGAGTAGGTGTTGGTGTTATTTTATTACAAGGTGTAGGAACTGGTGTTACAGTTGGTATGGAAGATAGTGTAATATAAATGTCAAAACATGATGTATATATTTCACCTGAACTGTGAAAATCTCTATTCAATTCCCAATAAAATACAAATTGATAATCTCTATCAGTTACAACATCATTAGGAATTGTAAATTCTCCAGTACAAACTTCGCTAGATTCATGACCACAAGCATCATTAAAATTAAATTTTTGACCCTTTGTTATATAATTAATTAATCCAGAATCATCATTAAATTTGGGATCATTATTAATATCACCAAGTTTAATTAATTGATTAGGATAAACTTGGTCATTCATAAATATAGCCCAAAAAGTGTCAGCAGTATGTCCATCTGGTTTACATCCCCTAGGATCACCAGGTAGACAAACGTCAGTAATAACATGTCCATTTGTGTTATATTCAAAGGTAACTTTTGACCCAGCAGGGCAAGATAATTTTGGATAATCTGGATAATATTTATCTTCTCTTTGGTGAGGTGAACAGATTAAATCTTCTTTATTTCTACCTTCTAATAAATAAGTCATATATAAATCAAAATCTTGAATTTGATCTCTTCCTTGGTATCCCCTAATATAACCTACTTCTCCTGTATCTACACAACGAAGATTAGAAATCCAACTATGGCTTGAAACTATATTAAAAAATGAAAAAATAACAACTACTAATATTTTCATTTTCATTTTCATTTTTTTAATATATAATAATTATACTTACATATAATATATAATTATTATTTTTTAATAAATAATTATATATTAAAAATTGAATAATTATATAATAAAAATATAAACATGAATAATACAATTATTCCAGGATATTTATTTAACGAAGGTGAGTATGAACAAACAACATGTAATAAACAATATATAAGTACAGTTATTAATACATTATTTGATATACATACTGGATTAAAAAATAAGAAATATATAGAATCGAGAACGGCAGAAACTGCATTATTAAATGCTAAATTATCTAAATATAAAGAAAATGGAATAGATGTGGATAAACATATGAAAATGTATAACAAAGTACAAGAATTATTTAATTGTTCAATCTGTCAAGATATATTAAATGATCCAATTGGTAACAACTGTTGTAATAATTTATTTTGTAAAAAATGTATAACTAAATGGATTAATATTAACCCATCATGTCCATTATGTAAAAAAGAAATCACAAGTGATAATTTAAAAGAAAATAATTATATTAATAATTTAGTAAATGAAATAAATAAAGTATTATAAATTTATTTTTTTATTTTATTATACTATTGTAGATTTCGTTATATATAAAATTGAATAATTATTATACAACAATATATAGAAATAAATATGGACATTAATTGTAATATTTGCGTAAATGATTATAGTAAAAAAAATTATAAAATCGAATGTTTATCTTGTAATGGATCTTTTTGTTGTAGATGTTTACAGAATAATATTATAATATCAAATAAAGAAGAGTGTTTACACTGTAGATATAAATTTAGTACACAATTTTTATTAGATATATTGCCTAATAGATTTAAAGATACTAAATATAAAGAATATAAAAAAAATCAATATTTTGAAAAAGAAAAATTCTTATTTTCTGAAACTGTTTATGAAATTAATAATATGAAAAAAAAACAGTATTATATAAATAAATATAACGAATTGTTGATTAATAGAAAAAATACAAATTGTATTATTCAAAAATCTTTATATGGTGTAGATATGGATTTAATAAAAACAATTATTGAAAACTTGGATGTATATGTTACTTTTAATTTAGAAGAATTAAAACAGTTTAAAAATGAATATATGGAATATAGAGAAAAATTATCAAAAATTAATTTATTAATAATGGAGACACAAGATCAAAATAAAAATATACTTATGAAATTAAAAAATAAAGAATTATTAAAGAGAAAAAGAAATGATTTTAAGAAACATTGTATTTATAATGAATGTAAAGGATTTTTAAACAATAATAATATTTGTATTATTTGTAATAGTAAAGTATGTATACAATGTAATAATTTAATTAAAGATGACAATCATATATGCAACCCAGATGAAATTAATTCATATAATATTATTATACAAAATAGCAAACCTTGTCCTAAATGTAATATACATATCGAGAAAGAAAAAGATACATGTAATGATATGTATTGTACAGAATGTAATACAAAATTCAATTGGGCTACATTAAAAATAATTAAAAATAGTAATAACTATTTTCATAATCCACACCATCAAGAATTATTACATACCGATATATTACCTACAAAAATTCTAATAAAATTAGAATCAATTGGTGATTTATCAATACTTAGATTAAACAGATTATATTTCTATTTAATTCAAGAAATATTACCAAAATATGTAAATATTAATGATACTAAAAATATAAGAATGAAATTTTTAACTAATCAAATTGATGAAAAAAAATATAAAAAAGAATTATTTAGAAACAATAAAATACAAAATAAAAAGGATGATTTTTATAATATATTTAATAATAATTTAAAAAAAATTAAAACAATAATTGAAAAATTTGTAGTAGAATACGATTTAGTACAAAATGAAAGTCTTATTTTATTATTACATAGTACTAATAATGATATTAAAAATCTTATAAAAACTATAAATATTGAATTTTTAACACTAAAAAATAGATATAATAATAAAAGTTATGTTTTACAAGACAATTTATTATTGGTATAATAAAAAATTGATTTTTTTTTATTAAAATTATTATTATCAACTATTGTTAACAGAAATGATTAACAATATTGCAAAATGTTTATATAAGTTATTACCTACTAGGTTTTTAACTTGGAAATCAAATTCTGACAAATATGATAAACATATTTTATATTGTGAAAAATTAATAATTTTAATATTATTATTCATATTATATAATTTGATTATTGTAACCTTTGTATTTTTACAATGGAAAAAATGCACAAATATCATTGATCTTATTCATAATAAAATAATTGATGATACTAAATATAGTAATAAATTCTTTAAAAGAGATGATGATTTCTGCAATATTACAGATGGATTCTTTATTACATATATTGCATTCTTGGTAATTACACTGATCTTAAATGTAATCTTTGGAATTTTCTATGAATATTATCGAAAATATAAAAATTATACATTTAAAAAAGATAAAAATAACTTTGATGACAAAATAATTATTCATATTCCATTATACAATGAGGATGAAGACATAATTAAATCTACAATTGAATCTATTTTAAATGTTAATTATAATATTGATAATTTGTTGTTATTGATTGTAATTGATGGTATTATCATGAATAAACAAAAATTAAAAACTACTGATTATATTTTATTAAATAATATATTTAATAACGATGAATATATGAATGACAAGCTTAATGATTCAGTTTATGAAAATACAATTAATTATAAAGATAACAATTTAAAAATATATACAGGGCTATATAAAGAAATTAATTATAGTGTTGTTGTAAAATGTGGTAATGAATTTGAAGAAAAAAGAGGAAATAGAGGAAAAAAAGATTCTGCATTGATTATATATGAAACTATTGAATTCCTATGTAATGGATTTTTCAAAGAATATGATGAAACTTTTACACCTATTATTGAAAAATTTCAACAATCGTTAACTTCTAAAAGTCAAAATATTGTTGATTATGATTATATGTTAATTTTAGATTGTGATACTGATATTGAGTTTAATGGATTATTGAATTTATTAAATTATATCAAAAACAATACAAAATGTATTGCAGTATGTGGTCAAACTATTGTAAAAAACAAATACGAATCATTAATTACTATGATACAAAGTTTTGAATACTTTGTGTCACATTTATTGTTAAAAACATTCGAACATATTTTATACAATATATTTGTATTATCCGGTTGTTTTACTTTAATTAAATTAAAACATAATGAAAAACCTACAATAAACCAAAATATTATTGCAAAATATACAGCAGAAGGTAATACACTATATGAAAAAAATCTTTTGGAAATTGGCGAAGATAGACATTTAACATGTTTAATTTTACAAGAACACCCAGACAATGATATATCATATATATCAGATGCTGAATGTTTTACATGTGTTCCAACAACATTTAAAGTGTTGATTGACCAAAGGCGCAGATGGACAAATTCATTAATTACATGTTTATTCTTATTATTACTAGAACCTCCAAAACAAAGTTTATTTAGACATTTTAAAATGTATTTAATTATTATTATGGAAATGTTCATTATATTTGTATTACCATTAGTTATATTAATTGGTATTATAAATTCAGTAATAAGTTTAACATTACAAGGTTTCAGTTTGATACCTTTAGCTATTACTTTAATTATCATATTTTTAAATTTAATTATTGTAACTTTAGTATGTAAATTTTCAATGATTTTAAAATTTATTCCCTTCTTCTTCTTCTTGCCTGTGTTTAGTATTATCATACCATGGTATAGTATTCTAAATATTGACGATTTAAAATGGGGATTAAGTAGAGATAATGATGACACTATTGTTAATGCTAATGATGATAATATTATTATTACCCCTAATAATTCATATATATCTATAAATAGTCCATTCGCAAACAATGAAAGATTAACTAATGATATCTCTCCAACTAACGATTCAGCAACATCTGTTACTCTTTAATAAAAAAAATTTATAATTTTTATTTTTTTATGCAATACCATAATTAAAGAATTGAAATGTTAAATTCTTAAATGGCATTTTTTTAATATTATAATTATATATAATTACAATATTTAATTATAAATTAATTATTGTAATTTATTAACAATAATATTAATATCATTTTTTATTAATAATTCACCATTTTTAATTTTCAAATTACCGTCACTATCTAATATTAACAATGTTGGTATAGCATTAATGTTAAACATATTTTTAATTCTATCATTTTGAATAAAATTACTATATGGTAAAGCTAAAAAAGGCATTTTATTATAATTAATATCAAATAATTGATCCATAATGTCAAAAGATACAAATATAATTTCTAATAGATCATTATCAATATCTTTTATTTTATTATATATATCACTTAATTTTGTAGTAAACACAACACAAGGATCACAATTTAGTTTAGAAAAATATATTCCTATATTTTTTTTATTTTTCAAAACATCTACTGTATTAACTGTAATATCTCTATTTAATAATTTTTCATCAAAAATTTTATTCATACTTTTTACTTATATATTATATTATATTTTAAATACTTATTTTTATAATAATATTATATTTTAAATACTTATTTTTATAATAATATAAAAAATGCATATTACTAATAATTATAATAAAATTAAACAGCCCACATTTATAAATGATATTAAATTATTTCCATATCAACTTAGTACTATATATAGAATGGAAGAATTAGAGAAAAAAGAATTAATAATTAAAAAAGATAATATAGTACAAACATACAACATAGATACTGGTATATTGGGCAATTTGTCTGGTTCTGGTAAGACATTATGTATATTAACATTATGTAAAAGAAATAAAAATAAAATAGAAAAAATTAAAAATAAAATGGTTATTTTTAATAAAAACAATTATTGTAAATATAATATATATAATGAAATTATTGATTATAATAATATATCTTTAATAGTAGTAAACAATCATTTAATAAAACAATGGGAGAAAGAAATAGAAAAAATAGAAAAATTAAGTTATTTAACAATAAATAATAAAAATATTAATGTTACTGATTTTAAAAAATATGATATACTTTTATGTTCATCAACAATGTATAATAAATTTATAAGTATTAATAATAATACAAAATGGAATAGAATTATCTTTGACGATGCTGATTCATTAAAATCTATAAATAAAATACCTAAATATAGATTTATATGGTTTGTATCATCGTTATATAAAAATATATATAATACTACATATCATAATAATTCATTTATTAAACAATATTTTAAAAAAAATAATTTACAACATTTTGATACATTTATTGAAATATCATTAATAACATGTGATATTAATGATATAAAACAAAATATTAAATATGGTTGTATAAATAAAATACACAAAATGTGTAAATATTCAACATATAATTATATTATAGAAGATTATTTTGATTATGAAATAGAACATTTAATAGATAATTATGAAATAGAAAATGCAATATTATGTTTAGATGGTAACATATGTGATGAAATTGATATATTAACATATTTTCCAAATATAGAAAATACAACAATTAATTTTATATCTAATCAAATTAATAATTTAAATAAACAAAAATGTACAATATGTATAGATAAATATCAATATCCAATTATGTTAACTTGTTGTTATAACATATTTTGTTTTAATTGTATAATTAAATTATTAGAACATGATATTAAATGTCCTTTATGTAGAGAAGAACTTGAATTTGAGAATATGACATTAATACAAAGTAATAGAATACAAAATATAAAAAACAATATAATAAATATTAAGGAGATGGAATGTTATAATTTGATAGAAAATAATAAACATAATAATATTATAGTTTTTTATATAGATACTGATTTTTCAAATATGTATTCTATAATGAATTTTAAAAATATATTAAATGATAGTGGATTATTATATTACGATTTAAAAGGAAATATACATAATATTATCAATAAATTTAATAATGGTTATAGAAATATATTATTAATAAATTTTAATGAATTTAAATACAGGGGTTTAAATTTTGATAAAGTTAACGATATAATATTTTATTTTAATAATAATGATAATAATAATAAAATAATACAAGAAAATATTATTAATAGCTGTTTTAATATAAATAGATCTACTGATTTACAATTAAATGTATACTATTTACAAAATAATTAATGTTATCTTATTATTTCTCATCAAAGGTTATTAATTATTACTATTCATTAATATAATATTTATATATATATATAAATATTAATAAAATAAAAAATGGATAACACGTATAAATTAATAAATACCATTGAAATAATAATTAAAAATAATAAAATAATAAGAAAATCAATAATAAAAACCAATATTAAACGCATAAATGAAGAAATTGTCGAAGAAGGCGAATTTATGAATGGTTTTAAATCTGATTTTTCATCAGAAGAAATTGAGGAATACATTGAGAAGCATATAGCAATAACTGAATTAACTTATGGAGATGAAGAAGAATCTGATAATGAAATTATTGAATATTAATAATTTATTATTTATTATCATTTCTAACCAATTGTAATTAAATATTATTTTTTTTATAAAAAATATTCATAATAATATATATAAATATAAAACTTTAATTAAAAAAATAAAAAATGGTTTACCCCTGTAACGTAGATCAATCTGTAAGTTTTTACAACCAATGTAACTTTTTAAAAATTTGTTGGGGTACTGGAACTGATGAAGTTTCTGACCCTTTCACCTATGACATAGCAAGCGATGATGCTGGACGTTGCGATTATATTAATAAAAAGAATATGACAGTCCAGCAAACTAATCCTGATGAATTTTGGATTAGAGATAATGACCATACTATATATTTGAAATATAGTGAAATTAGTATTTTACAACCTACTGACCATACTACCCAAGATCAATTTATTAACATTTTGCTTAAATGGGCTTGTTTAGAAGACAACGCAGATGATGGTACACCACAAGTTATTTCAACACACTGTGTTAATTTATTTCAAGCACAGTATCGATATGATTTACAACCATTGTTATTCAATACTTCAATTGATACTACAGATGGTGTAAGTCCATTAAATGGTGTTCCAACTATTGAACATAGAACTACTACATCTGCTGCAGTATATTTAGATACTACAGTATCTACTGATACTGATTTAGTAAATAACCAACATACAATTTATCAAACTAAAGCATATATGCCTTATCAAGCTGATTCTCGAATGTTTGTTGTCGTTGGTGCAACTATGCGTACTGTTTTAGCAGTACAACATAACGTTGCTCGAATTGGATATTTTGATGATAAAAATGATAAAGATGTTGCTGCTGATATTGGAGGTAGTGGTATATTTTATGAACTACGAGCTGATGGTTTAATGTATGCATGTATTCGAACATATGATTCTTCAGGTGATGTTCAAACTGATACTTGTGTTGTCCAATCTGATTGGAACTTAGATCAAATGGATGGTACTGGTGCTAGTCTATACAATCTTGATTTTACAAAAGCACAATTATACGCTTTTGAAATTGAAATGAACTCTAGTCGAATTCGACTTGGATTTGTTGTTAAAGGTAATGTTGTATGGGCACATCAATTTGTTAATGTTAACGTTGTTTCTGAACCACAATTATTTAACTACTCTTTACCTATTCGAATGGAATTAATTAATAGTGGTCCTATCCCAGCAACATTAGGTGCGCCATTAGCTGCTGAATTACAAGAAGCTGCTGCTATGGAAATTTATTCTACTAGTGCTGATTTATGTGGTAACTTAAATAATTCTGATGAATCATTACAATCTAATCCATTTAATTATTGTATTAACAGTAAACTAGATTGTGCTGCAGTATTACATACTCTTAATGACCATCGTCCACTTGTTGCAATTCGATTAGACCCTACTAAATCGCGTGCTACTATCTGGCCTAAACAAATTGATATCGATAACGAAACCGGTGCTATGGTATTATGGAGATTAATCTTAAACCCAACTGGTTTAACACCAGGTTGGACTTCGGTTGGTCCAAATTCCTTCGCCCAATATTCTACTAGTGATAATGATGTTACTATTGGAGTTAGCGGAGAATCAGATTCTTCAGTTATACTTGCTTGTGGTTATATGAGTACAACGTTTACTAAAGATGTTTCTAACTTGTTTAAAACATTTGGTTTACATACAACCATTGATGGTAATACTCCAGATGTACTTGCTCTTACTGTCGAATATGTTCGTGGGTCAGCTAGAGTACGTGGTACCATGTCATGGGTTGAAACTAAGTAATTTAACTATAG
>Ga0255039_10000398_pt1 | contig 14193 bp, 14 predicted proteins | sample BC1_12_1_MG_FD_181713 | JGI IMG/M metagenome (GOLD analysis project Ga0255039, IMG submission 181713) | Seawater microbial communities from Strait of Georgia, British Columbia, Canada - BC1_12_1 | ecosystem: Environmental > Aquatic > Marine > Strait | place: Canada: British Columbia | collected... | reverse complement strand
CGGCCGATACAACAGGTAAACTACATTTATGCTGGGAAGACAAACACTCGGGTAATACAGATATATATTACGCAACCACAACCGGTCAGTTTGAATCTCTACCGCTTACGGGTATAAATATTATTGATGATTCAAGCGCTTCAGATCAAAAAGCACCTTCAGTCACTACCTCCTTAATCGATAACAAAGTACATATTTACGCTTCATGGGAAGATCATCGTAATACTACCGTTAACAGTGATGATTATGATATTTATTTTAGAGAACTCAATTCAGCCTCTAATACAAATATCATTGTAACCAATGAACCAACAAATGCATCACAACAAACATCTCATATCGCAGCAGGGATCGACCAATTTCCATATATTGTATGGATAGATAGCCGCAATAAAAAAGACATGGTATACTTTTCCGGTGCGACTAACATCGCGGGCCAAAGATTAGAATCAGAAGAAATTTCTTCCAAATCCGGGGGTACCGTCGGAACACCTTTCGACGACATTGATAGTACTGATGATGTCAGTGTTGAAATTCCAACACATGCTTTTTGGAATGATACACAAATTACTATAAATGAAATTATTGACCCTACATCAACGGAGTCTTTTGAATCATTCTTTTCGTCGTATGAATTTGGACCAAGTAGTGATATGGAATTTGCCAAACCCGTTAAGATTACAATTCCATTTGAAATGAGTGATAATTCAGAAACAGCTGATGCGTTTTGGTATAATCCCGATACCGGAACATTGAGTCAATATGGTATCTCAAATATTGAAGTCATCCATGTAAAAGATACGCTCTATGCGATGCGCTTTGAAACAACTCACTTTTCCCAATACATGGTTGGGATTAAATCTCCCGAAAGTAAAGACAACCCCCTCGGTGGATCTAGTGGTAGTGACGGTTGTTCTATCTCAAAGTTCAGTCATACACCTGGATCAATAATGTCATTCATACTACCTTACGGCATACTGTTGTGCATATGGTTACTTATCAAATTTAACCACCGAAGGCACAATTAGCTCCTGTTTCGAAATCCTACGCGGTTACGATCGGCTGCATAAGATTTGTTGGTGTTCTCGAAAAATAGCTATCTACAACAAGAACTAATTAGTTTCTGTTGTAGATAGCTGTGTTTTTGTTGAATTTTTTTCATCCATTATTGACAGCACTTTAATCACACCTGCTTCATCAGGAAAATATTTAGTTAGTTCGTCCGAAAAATCTTCTGCAGCCTTTCGAACAGAAGCTTCTGACTGAGATGTAAATTCAACATGTGCAACATATCGTGCATTTTTCCCATCTACATTCGGCGCCCGAAATGCCAAACCAGAAAAACCAGCCTCGTTATCCATAAATTTTCCGTTAACGATATAGTAATCCAAAACGATGTTTTACGATACCCACCCGTTGGCATATGGAATTCATGTAACAATGCATTAATGGTTAAACCTGCAGTCGTTTTGAAACTGATATGTTCTAAATTATCCGCGACCCAACCACTACTAGGATAACATACCTGAGGTCGATGCCCTTTCATATTCCTTGGTCGACCAGAATATGCCACATATATGTGTACTGGGTACTTTGTATCTTTGCTAGTATAGTTTCGACTTAAATAATCATCATTACCTGCTACCTTAAGGGTGGTTTCAGCAATAATCGCATCTACACCAATCCAGTCTTGATGTGCTTTAGGAAAATTTTCCAATGGTACTGGTAACTGTAATTTGACTAAATTTTCCCGTCCCCATTTTTTCGCATAAGATTGATACGATAGTCCCATTACAATCAATGATACAATTGCTAATAAAACCGGTAGCCCATTTATATTATTCTTTAAACTCATTTAAACCTCTTAGGTAGAAATAACACCTCTGATCCGTTATGAACCATTCACGCATTTTGCGCCTAGTCCTTTTATGTATCGGTCTTTTAATCGTCAAAATCCATATAAAACGAATGATTAAGCCAAACCTTTATTATCTGTAAGGGACTTATATTTATAGCAACCTAATTAGTTCTAATCACTTGCTAATCAACATCTTACATCATAATCTTAAGATAGTAAGAATATTATATTTATAATATTTACATAAAATAGATAATGTGCGCAAATGATAAAATGAACATTAAGTTAAATATGCATCAGGGCAATAATACAAATCGTTCTGGGCTACAAATTTACTTTATCCGCATCCTATTTGTTCCGATAGTCTCAATATTGGAAACACTTACTAACAACTTTGGTACATACGCAAATACCCAACTGGGTATACGCATCTTTAAATCCTTAGCTATGTGTGCTTTGGGTATCTTTATTGTACGTAATATCGAATCAACCGCATTACCTGCAAAGTGGATACTTATACCCATTACATGGATTGCGCTGACGCTCATACCCATTTATTTCAATAGTGCGTTGATAAACAGCCTAGGGCTATCCTCTGAAAAAACAGTCGAAAATAGAAAGTACATCGTGTTATGCATGATATTTCTATTCCCCATCACATACCTAAGTGTGCTCACAATGGATCAACTGGGCTTGCCATTACCAAACTTATCACAAATCAATCTCCACCATATGATTCTCTGGGCGCTATATCAGCTATGTTACGTCGCTGTTTGTGAAGAATTTTTTTTTAGAGGTTATCTAGCATCGATACTTTTACCTTGCAAAAAGCACCCTATCTCCAATAAAAACTGGCGACTAAACATCATCTACATCTTGGTTTCCTCCCTTTTATTTGCCGTATCACATATTGTGATTTCAGAGTCATTAGCGGGAATACTTACATTTATCCCTGGTGTAGCCTTGGCCTATATTTTTATTCGGACCCAATCAATTTTTGTGACGATTATTTTACACGCCGGTGCAAATATTTTCTACGTATTGAGTACCCTTTTAATTGCTAGGTGACTATACATATCCGAATCTGAAACGCAATAATCTGGACCGATAAACAAATGATTGACAAGAAATCAATTTAAACTTTAAGGAGAACTTAACTTCCAATAATACAACATCTTGGCGTGAAATTCTGTTTCACCAAAAATGTTCCGATAGTTAAATCTATGTATGCAACACAATTAGAAAAATATTATGAATATTACAAAAAAACAATTTAAAATTATTAACATCTTGTTGGCTTCAACGTTGGTATTTATTGCAATCAAAATATTTTCGGGCATTTCCTCAAATTCAGGACATCCGACAGCAGTCCAAGCAAACAATAGCTTCCAAAACCAGAATAAAATATCTAATATAGTTCTCGATACAGATGCCGTGAATCGTAGCACGCTATTTACACATACATCAGAAGCGAAGATTGATACATCTAGTGATCAATCAATTCCAAGTAGCATTAAAAGCCTGACACTTAAAGGTACTACAACTGGCAAGAAAAGCATTGCACGAGCACTTATCTTAAATAAGCAAAACGATGTCACAAAATTATATAAAATAAATGATTCAGTATTCGGCGCAACCTTAATTAGTATAAGTCACGATAATGTGCAATTAACGTACCAACAACAAACATACCATTTATCGTTAAACCATCTCAAATTATATACGCCAAACAATCTTGATCACTTAAGTGATCAATTTAAAAAAGTGAGCGCCCCCAAAACACCGCAAGATAATTCGTTAGAAACAATAATAAAATCATGCCGTTTTTCACCGTATATTGTAAATAATATTACCAAGGGAATTCAAATCTCAAATCTTACCAATAATCCCGTTGCACAAGCGATTGGGATCAAAAACAATGATGTCATTAAATCGATCAATGGACAAGATTTTTTAAGCAAACAAAAGGCATTTCAAATATTGCAGAAACTAAAATATTCTGAAGATATCGAAATATCCTTACTTAGGAATGGTAAATCAAAAACGATTTCATTCTCAAAATAACCATACCAAGTTAATACTATATTAACATTTGGAAAATATCATGAAAAGCACTACAAAAAGTTATCAACACAAAATACAGATAAATAATGTTTTATCGAATACGCTACTCCTTATCATTATGATTACCTTCATGTGTGGATGTCAATCAAAAAACGGTGATACAAAGCCAACAATCATTAAGCCGGCTGTATCAAAACCAAGTGCCTTAAAGCTTTCAACAACAAACAATGATTCTACAATGGTTACACCTTCCCCAAAGCATGCTCCCCATAAATCTGTTGATGAAATGGTGCAGAAATTAAAATTATCTTCTAAACAAGAAATAACTAAACCATTAAAACCAGTAACGCCAAAAAAAGTTGTTAAAAAAGCTAAACCCCGTATCGTTTACCCACAGCTTAAAGAACCATCTCTTTCTGAAGAATTAGTACAACTAAATTTTAATGAAATTGATATCACAGAAATCATACATATGGTTAGTGATCTTACTGGTATAAATTTTAGTTATGATTCAACAATATCTGGTACGATAAATATCATTGGCGCCAGAAAAATCACTATTGGCAAACTATATGGATGGTTAGAATCTCATCTAGAAATGCTCGATTTAATCGCCATTCCATCAGAAAACATTGTTAAGATTGTTAAACGTGATTCTGTCAGCCATAGAAACCCTATAGTCTATACTGGTGCGGATCTCTCTATCATTCCTCTATCTGATACCCTCAGAACTCAAATCATTCCATTATCTTTTGCTAATGCGAAAGAGATTGCAACAATACTAGAAAAAAAACTATCTAGCTCTCGTAATATTGTGCATCATGTACGCACAAACCAAATAATAATTACTGATCTTTCAAGAAATATTTACCATGCTATTGAAATCATACAAGAGCTAGATATCCCCGAGGCCAAAGCAGAAACAACTATTAGATCTCTTATATATGCTTCTGCCAGTGAACTCAGTGAACAAATCACAGAAATTATGCAAAATGAAAAGCGAAATATAATACCCGGCAAAGTTATGAGTTCAAGCATAACACTCGATCCTATCATCAAGATACAGGCAGACAGTAGAACCAACATGCTTATTATTACTGCCAATCCAACAAATACCAATACTATATTAAAATTTATAGATGAGCTTGATATACCAAAACCAAGTAACGCTAACAATTTTATTATCCATCGGCTCCAATATGCTGACGCTGGAAATTTAGCAAAAACACTTTCAACAGCAATTGCCAATCTTTCAAATTCAGAAAAAATAGAAGAAAAACCAAGGTTCATACCCGAAGAAGAAACAAATTCACTTATCATTTTTGCAAAACCACAAGACAGAGATATGATCATAAATATGATCAATACACTTGATACATATCGTGCAATGATAGATATTCAGATGGAAATTGTTGAATTTTCTGATGAATCGCTTTTGGAACTTGGTATAGATTGGCAATTTGTTGAAGATTCAGTAGAAAATTCTGTAAACGGTATTATTAAAACCAAGCTTGGTAACATCGCAGATAGTAGCAAAGGATTAACTATTGCGCTTAATAAGTTTACTGGTGGCGCCAATGAACTTAAAATGTTACTAAATGCCCAAAAAGGGAAATCTAATTTCAAATTACTTTCTCACCCAAATCTTTCAACAGTCAATCATACGCCAGCAGAATTTATTGTTGGCGAGGAAGTTGCCTTCGTTGGAAATTCGCGAGTTACTGAAACTAACGAGGAAAACCCAACAGTGATCAAAACATATGACTACAAAGATGTTGGCATTACGCTACTCGTAACCCCTCATATCAATGAAGGGAATCAGATTACACTAGATATAGATTTAACCGTTAAAAAGATAATAGAAGGATCTAGCGCAAATCCAGACACCCCTACAACATCAAAACGACATATTAAATCAACCCTTGCTATGGCAAACGATACGACATTTAAAATCGGCGGTCTTGTACGTGATGATAAATTAAAAATTAATCACGAAGTACCTCTATTAGCCGATATCCCACTGTTAGGAAATCTATTTAAATGGAAAAAAGATACCACCCAAACCACAAACTTGGTGATCTTTATTACGCCGCATGTACATATTGAAAATGAATCTATGACAAATAATTTAAAAACTAACAATCAAAAGAACACTCAAATAAGTCAAACTGATATAACAAATAAAAATTAAAGCGAAAATGATTTATGGTTATTGAACTAATTGGACAACTCCTACTACTTAGCACATCACTCACTGAAGCCCAGCTCTCTGAGGCACTTGATGTGTGCAAACGCCAAAAGTCCAATCAGAAATTAGGCCAAATACTAATAGAGCGTAATTACATCACCCCAGGTGAATTAGCCAATGCGCTAGCAAAACAATGGGGATTTGAATATCTGCCTATAATTAATCACGCACAAATAAACGGTAAACTAGTTGAAAACATTGAACTAGATTTTTTAAAAAAACACCTGATGGTTCCAATTTACCATAACAAGGAAATTGCAATCGTCATTAATGACCCACTTAATTTATGTGGATACGATCAGTTAACATCAATATTGAATGTATATTGCCCAAGAATCATATCTACACCAGAGGAAATAGCTAAAGCCATTACAAAATGTTATTTCGAAGAGGATAACGATGCCGCGGGATCTAGTGACACACAAAGCAACGATAATGCAATAACTGATCATGGCGACCAAGCTAAAGATATAAATGAATATGCTGAAGACATACTAAATATTTCGGATAAGGCACCTGTTAAAAAATTAATTAACAACATCCTCTTCGATGCTGTTCACAAACACGCCAGCGATATCCACATTGAACCTTATCAAAATGAAATTAAAGTACGATTCCGAATCGATGGTGAATTACGTAACTATCCAACATTACCCATTAATGTAATGGATGCCTTAGTGTTGTGCTTAAAAACAATGGCAAAGTTGGATATCATCGAAAGACGCCTACCCCAAGATGGGCAGAGTTTAATTAAAATCGATGAAAAATTTATTGATTTACGTTGCAGTGTAATCCCCACAAAGTATGGAGAACGCATTGTTCTTCGGTTACTAGATAAAACACAAGTAAAATTGAATCTAACTGATATAGGATTCGATAATACCATCCGAAAGAATTACGAAGAAATATTATTCAAAAAAAATGGACTCATTTTAATCACTGGTCCAACGGGGAGTGGTAAGACGTCCACACTTTATGCCTCATTAACGTCTCTGAATGATTCAAAGAGAAATATATTAACCGTTGAAGATCCAATTGAATATCAAATTTCTGGTATTGGACAAATGCAAGTTAGACCCAAAATAGATCTAACCTTTTCAAAAAGCTTAAAGCATATACTACGTCAAGACCCTGATGTTATTATGATTGGCGAAATCAGAGACGAAGAAACTGCTCAAATTGCTATTCAGTCTTCCCTAACTGGTCACATGGTACTTAGCACCCTACATACCAATGATGCTGCTTCTGCATATACACGTCTAATTGATATGGATATAAAACCATATCTAATTGCATCATCGGTTTCAGCAATTATGGCGCAGAGACTCATTAAAAAAATATGTCAGCATTGTAAAACACAAAATCTTACTGTTCACCCTTTATATAAACATTTAGATACTGAACATTACTACGGAACAGGATGTGACCATTGTGCCGAAACAGGGTATTCACATCGTACAGGTATTTTTGAATTACTTATTCCTAATGATACCATCAACGCGCTTGTTACGCAAAAATCATCTTCGCAACTTATCAAGACTGAGGCGATCAAATCGTGTAATATGAATACCTTACGAAAAAGTGGCATACAATTAGCCATTGAAGGCATAACCACACTCAACGAAGTATTAAGCACTACAAATGATGATCACTATCAGCAGAATTTAATGGAGGTGGGAAATGGTAAAATTTAATACCGATATTCTTGAGCCTCAAAACATTGCTGAACCTTTGATAAAAAAACCATCTTTATCGAGCGCACAACAGCATGTTTCTACAATAAAACAAGCATCACTACTTCACTCTCCTGCGGCAGAAGAAGCCATTATTTCTATTAAACATCGTGATATTGCAGTTATGACGCGACAACTTGGTACGCTCTTAGAAGGAGATGTTCCGATAGTAGAAGCGCTAGATACACTATCTGAACATTATCAAGGTCAATCGCTTAAAATTATTATTGATATTATTAGAACAAATATTAAATCAGGTTCACAGTTTTCAGAAGCAATTGCTCTGTTTCCAACACTATTTACAAAGTTATATATTGCCATGGTCCATGCAGGCCAAGAAAGCAGTACGCTGGATAAAGTGCTTCTAAAAATTGCAGATATCATGGATAATCAACATCATCTTAAACAGCAAATAATCGCAGCAATAACCTACCCACTTACAATGGGTATAATGGGAGTGGGCGTTGTTATTTTTTTACTTTCTATTGTCATACCGAAAATCTCTGATATCTTTTTAGAAATGGATCAAACTTTACCATTAATAACAAGAGTACTTATTAATACTAGTCAATTTGTTCAATCATGGTTTTGGCTTATCGGTATTGTTATTATTGGTTTCGCTATCGGCATTAAATACTATTTAGATTCACCTGATGGTAAATATAAATGGGATAAGTTTAAACTGAACATGCCAATTATTGGAAATTTTTTGCTCAAAATAGAATCCATTCGGTTTGTTCGTACACTTGCCATTATGCTTACCAGTGGTATGACTATCACTAAAGCACTTCCAATTGTCAAAGAAGTACTGCAAAACACATATATTGCACAAAAAATTAAAGACCTACAAAATGATATCGCCAGCGGTATTACAACATCTCAGTCCATGAAAAATTTAAGTATATTTCCGCCTATCATGGTTCATACCATCGCTGTGGGAGAACAAAGTGGTCACATAGAAAATGGCCTACAAAATATTGCTAAAGCGTATGAAAAAGAAATTGAAAGTGAAACAAAAACAATTACAAGTTTACTTGAACCATTCATTCTTATAGCAATGGGCACATTAGTTGGATTTATCGTATTGGCAATGTTAATGCCAATTTTTGAAATTAACCAAGCATTTTAAGGACAATACAGTGAAACATACAAATCATAAAGATGCTTTTACTTTAATAGAGTTAATGATCGTGGTCGTAATCATTGGTATTCTTGCAACAATTGCAATGCCAAAAATAATGAATAAACCTGATAAAGCAAAACAGCAAGCTGCAAAATCACAAATCACATTATTTAATACCGCCCTTGCGAATTTTAATTTGGACACGGGTAGATATCCAACAACCACCGAGGGACTTTCGGCATTAGTCGTAAACCCAGGTATTGAAAAATATGACGAAGATGGTTATATGTCAAAAATCCCAAAAGACCCCTGGGGAAATGATTTTATATATATAGGTGAAAAAATACACAACTCACCATACACAATTGAATCTTATGGAAAAGATGGAGAAGATGGCGGATCAAGCTATAATACTGATATAGAAAGCTGGAATTTCTAATTCTTCTAAATATATGATACAACGTAATAAACAATTCGGTTTTACTTTTATAGAAGTAATGATTACGCTTATCATTGTGGGTATTTCACTTGTTTCATTAATAAAATTACAAACAACATCGATTAACACCACAGGTGATATTATGTTGCACCAAATTGCATTACAAATAACGCAAAACAAAGTAAATCAAATTAGAGCAACAGAGCAGACATTACAACCAATAATAAATGAAACAATTATAGTTAATGACCAATACTATCAAATGACAACAAAAGTAAAGCAATCTGTAGATTACACTTCTCTTAAAGAGGTTATTGTTACAACGGCATATAAAGATGGAACTCATAAAAAGAGTCTTTCGCTTACAACAAACGTATTCAGTAAGCATTAAATGTATACTTTAATAATAGTAAGTAAATAAGTGAATATGACAAGACGGATACTAAACAGAGGCTTCACCTTATTGGAACTCATGTGCGCAATAGCCATTATGGCTATCATTGCAACCATTGTTTCTACAACACTCATCGCCTCTGTTCGTTCAACGAATAAGGGACAAAATAGTATCAATCATTTTAATAATGCACAACGCATAAGCACAATGCTACGTTCCCAACTAAGTGGCATCACCCATATTAGTTATAATGATAAAAACCACCAAACGTTGACCATATCAAATTTTATCAACGAGAAGCCATTTATTCACTTTGTTACCACAAATAGTGGTGATCAAACTTTACAAACCATTAAATATAAGCTATCTAAAAACACATTGTATATTCAACAGTCACAATATTATCCCAATCAAACATCATTAACTGATTTGTCTTGGCAACCCGTTGCCAATGGTGTTATAGATATAAAATTTTCACCTTATATTGATGATAGTTGGAAATCTGAATATAGTAGCAAATCTAACGTTAAATTACCAAATCTAATTAAATTTGAAATATCATTATTTATTAATAAAACAAAACGTACAACCACGGGAATTGTACACTTAAAACATTCAACACCTAATCTATGGGCAGCAAAATGAAACAAAAATATCATCATATTGCCTACCATAAAAACGGGTTCGTTTTAATTACGACGTTGATCGCCATTGCATTTTTAACCACGATATTGGTGACCTACAATTTAAACGTTCAAAAAGCGGTCAATACACAATCAAGTGAATATACACAGGCACAATTACTGCATGCTGCTCAAGGCGCTATTGATGTTGCGTTTGCAAAATTATCCCGCGATAAATTAAAAGCAGATCCAACAGTACTTAACTTTGAATCATCTATAAATAATATCAATATAAAATGTAAAGTTATTGACGAAACAGGTAAAATAAATATCAATACATTAACACGAAACAATACCCTTAACCGCTTAAATACTGATCAGTTTTTAAACTTGATTGATCAATACAATCTTACTAATCAAAAATCGCAACTTACCTATGCGCTAGCGGCCAATTTAATTGACTGGATTGACACTGATAATCAACCCACAATATTATCATTTGTAACCAATAATAATACCGGAGCTGAAAAGGAATGGTATGAAGCATTAACGCCGTCATATGCGCCTAACAATCACGACATCACAAATCCTCAAACGTTATTACATGTCAAAGGCATTACTAAAGATACATATTATGGCCAAACCAACCAAGAATCTCCCTGCTTAAAGGACCTTATTACACTATATGGAAACGGGAAAATTAATGTGAATACGGCACCCAAAATGGTGTTGCTAAGTTTACACCATGAAATGACACCAGAAATAGCAGACACCATTATTGAATTACGTCAACACGCACCTATTACATCAATCATGACTATTATTAACAACGCTGGAATTCCAAAAGAAATATATCAATCTATATCAGAAAGCATTACCACCAAATCTACTAATCAATATTATCAAATTATCGCAAGCGCACAAAGTAATAACGATATTTATACAATTATATCTATCGTACATTTTAACCAATTAACTGGTCCAATTAAAACATTATATTATCGTGAAATAAATAGCAGTGAGAAAACATTATGAAAAATAGGGCAATTGGCATAGACATATCGTGCAGCAATATTCACGCTGTTCAGTTAATCAAAAATGGTGATGACTATACCGTTGAAAAATCTATGTCAACCCCAACGCGCAGCGCTTCTGATTCTATTTCTCGATTTCTTTCTTCCTTAACAAATCAGCATGGATTTGATAACAAAGCGCTTGCCGCGGTCAATACGCCAACCTCCTCGACATACTATCAAGACGTTGATCAATACACAGCACAACACTTACACAATCCGACATCACAAATTGATGAAATCTTTAGTACCAAAGAAGAAACACTCACTTCGCTAGTGAGTTATCAACACAATCCATATAAACAATCCTTTATTGCCGCGGCTACAAATACAGCGCAAGTTCAAACACGCCTAGATATGCTTGCTTATGCTGCCTTACAAGTTAATCTTATCGAAGTATCGCTGTTTGCGCTTCATACCAATTGTATGATCAATCATCCTACGGTACTCGAGAATCAAACAACAATTTTATTATATAGCGATGAAAATTATTTGGGTATCTTGATCTCTGAAAAAGGTGAAATTGTACATGCCAGAAATATTTGCTTAAGGGAACACTATGATAATATCACAAACATTGAAAATATCGACACCCTCATCAGAGAAATTACACTGTCATGGTTTCATACTTATAATAATAATATGCCATCGAATATTACAATACTTTGTTCTGGTGATCTTACAAGTAAAAAGGAATTCATCGACCATTTAACACAACAAACAATGTGCCTTCCGCTTACCTTATCATTAGACAACCACGTAAAATACAGTAATGATATCGAGCCCACGCAATCAATGGCAATTGCACAAGGCTTAGCATTGAGATCGTTATCGCCTGACAAAACACCTGGTATTAATTTTTTATGTAAAACACAACAAAAAAAAGATGTTCAATCAGCCATTAATTCTTCATACAAAATCACCGGAGCCCTGATTTGCTCTATTGCAATGATTTTGTTTATTGGATATTTTGTACAATACTATCAATTATCTTCTTTGAACACTAAAATAGAAACAGAAAGCTTAAATCAATTTAATGAAGTAATGCCAAAAAATACTAAGATGATTTTATCTGTGGCACCTGTTCAGTTGAAAAGTTATTTAAAAGAGACCAAAGCGCAACATGATAAACTTGCTGCTTTTCTTCCCACTACCCTAAAACCACTCGAAGTTATAGCACTTATCCAATCATGTAGTCAAAGCATGGATATACAACTATCCCAATTTAAATATACACCGAAAACAATAAGCATCATGGGAAAATGTAATCAAAGTGCTTCTTATAATGCTTTTATTAAAGCACTTGAATCACATGGGATGGTATCGCATGGTAAACAAGACAATACCCAAAAAAATACATTTAATCTAAAAATAACCATGAGGCAACTATGAGAAAATTAACACGTAATGAACGAAAAATGGCGATCATCGCTTCATTCATAATTGTACCTTGGACTTTATTTCAATTTACAATTTCGCCAATTAATGATCGTATCAAGGTACTAGAAAGAATCATACCTAATAAAGAAAAGCAATTGAATGAAATCAAAACATTGCGGCATGCTATACTATCTCACCAAGAACAACTTGATAACCTAATAATTGTACCTAATAAAGTTGGTAACCCTTTTTCAATAAAAAATAGTACAAGTAGAATACTAGAAACATGTCAAATTTTACCAGACGCTTACAAAATTAGCGAGAACAACGATATCAAACATGCAGATTATATACAGCAATCCGTATCATGTACAATAGAACAAATAACAAATGATGGTTTTTTCACTCTGCTAAGGGAAATTCAAGATTGTTCAGATAATATTGTTGTACTCGGCATGAATGCAACAAATACCACTTCAGGGTTAAATCTTTATATTGAACTTGGCGCAATCGCTCCAAACAACCATTAAAAGATTGCACAGAGCCATAATATGTCGTAAGCTATAGTTAGATCCTGTAGTTGAAACCTACAGTAAAGATCAGATGCAAAAAATAGATTTCCGTCACAAGAACTAATTAATATTAATTTTATAATCAATCAGGTATCAACATTGAACATAATTAAAACTGAAATTAACGGTGTATTGATTTTTGAGCCCAGATGTTTTCCAGACGATCGCGGTTTCTTCTTGGAGACATATAATCAAGAACGATATCAATCTGCTGGGATTGCAGAAACTTTTGTTCAAGACAACCATTCCAAAAGTACAAAAAATGTGCTACGTGGATTGCATTATCAACTAAATCATCCGCAAGCAAAATTAATCTATGTTGTTACAGGTGAAATCTATGATATTGCTGTAGATATTCGGGTTGGTTCACCCACATTTGGTAAATACGTTGGCGCTCATCTTTCAGCTGAAAATAAGAGACAATTTTATGTACCCACTGGCTTTGCCCATGGATTTGTTGTCCTAAGTGACACTGCTGATGTAACATACAAATGTACTGATGTATATCATCCAGGTGATGACTACATTATTCATTACAAATGCCCAGAAATAAATATCGACTGGCATTGCGACGCCCCCCTTCTATCAGAAAAAGATGCGCAAGCACCAAACCTCAGCGAAATCCCCAAAGATCATCTGCCAACAATGTAGTAAAACGATGCAACTACCACCTTTTTTTGATAGAA
>Ga0255039_10000397_pt1 | contig 14197 bp, 5 predicted proteins | sample BC1_12_1_MG_FD_181713 | JGI IMG/M metagenome (GOLD analysis project Ga0255039, IMG submission 181713) | Seawater microbial communities from Strait of Georgia, British Columbia, Canada - BC1_12_1 | ecosystem: Environmental > Aquatic > Marine > Strait | place: Canada: British Columbia | collected... | reverse complement strand
AGGCATCGGGGTTGATTTTCAATTTGTCGTACGGCTTAAGTGTCTTAGTTTGTTACGCCAGAGCTGGGAGCACTGGTTACGTACCTGCTGGGCGCACTGGTTACGTACGGTTGCGTCTGGTACGTAACTAGGCCAACTTGCCTTGATCGTTGCGAGATGAAGGGTGAATGACACAAAATATCGTTGCCTGTCCACTACTATTACATTAAAATATGGAAAAGACTAGTGTAAAAAAAGTAAGTGTTGATTAAGGAACAATCAAAATGAATGCAGCAAACAAATCGTTTAATCGTCGTCAATTTATTGGTCTTTCTACCGCCACCACATTGAGCTTATTGAGTAGTGGGTGTCGTCTTAATAAAACGGAACAGAGTAGTTCAAATAACGGTGAATTTGTCTTTATCGAAGCGGAAGGCTTTGCCGACCATGGCGGCTGGGGACTCGACCAACAATCGATGGATCAAATGGGTTCCCCTTATTTGTTAGCGCACGGCTTAGGCATTCCTGTCGCCGACGCAGTGACCAAAGTATCCTTTCCTACAGGTGGCACGTATCGATTATGGGTGCGCACACGTGACTGGGTCGCGCCTTGGAAGGCGCCAGGGGCACCAGGGAAGTTTCAAGTGCTTATCGATGGGCAAGCAGTAAAAGAAACCTTTGGGACAAAAAATGCCCAGTGGCATTGGCACGATGGTGGTGAAGTGACCGTTAATAAAAAAACAACGATTGCACTGCACGACCTCACCGGCTTTGAAGGGCGGTGCGAAGCGTTGCTCTTTTGTAAAGAGACGCAATTTGAGCCAACCAACGATGTGGCGGCTTTAACAAAATTTCGACGTGAATTACTTGGCTTACCTAGCAAGCCAGACAATGGCGGCAACTTCGATATGGTTGTCGTTGGTGGCGGGTTGGCTGGAACTTGTGCTGCGCTTTCCGCTGCCCGTAATGGTATAAAGGTGGCATTGGTGCAAGACCGTCCTGTGCTCGGTGGCAATGGCAGTTCTGAAGTGCGTGTTTGGCCTGAAGGGCATACTGGTAAAGATCCTTACCCTCATATTGGTGATCTCGTAGAAGAAATCCTACCAGAAGTACAAAAACGCGGGGTGATGAACGGCACCGCCGCTGAAAATTTTGGTGACAGTCGTAAAATAGATATCATCGAAAATGAGTCGAACATTACTTTACTAACAAATCACCGCGGAGTAGATGTAGAAACCAAAGACAATACAATTACCGCCGTGACCATTCAAAGCACGCTCACCCAGAGACAGCAACGTCTCACCGCCAAATTCTTTACCGATAGCACTGGCGACGCGACGATTGGATTTTTAGGTGGTGCAGACTATGAATATAAACCAGAAAACCTCATGGGGAGCACCAACCTCTTTAATGTCTTAGACGCTTCTGATAAAGAACAAGTATTCAAGTGTGAGTGCAAAGATAAAAGTGCCTTAACAATGAAATATGAAAAAGGGGAATACGAACAACCGTTCCCACGTTGTCCATGGGCGCTCGATCTTTCAGATAAACCGTTTCCCGGGCGAGTGAAGCTAAGCGAAAATAAAAATGAAAAGTTTGCCAATTTTGCCAACCGTTGGTTCTGGGAAAGTGGCTATGATAAAAATCAAGTCACAGAAATTGAAATGATTCGAGACCACAACTTTCGGGCGATGTATGGCGCTTGGGATGCATTGAAAAATGTCGATAAAATGTATCCAAACCATCGGCTTGGTTGGTCGGCCTTTATCGCTGGTAAAAGAGAGTCACGCCGCTTGCTGGGCGATGTCATTCTTGATGCTGAACACTTTCGCAAGGGTGTAGAATATAAAGATGGCGCATTTCCATGCTCATGGGCGATTGACTTGCATACACCGAATTCACATTTTTCCAAAGGCTTTGAAGAAAACCCGTTTATCGCCATCGCCTCACAAGAACTCGACAGAGCATACTATACTTATAAAGGGATCTATTGGGCACCTTACCGTTGCCTTTACAGTCGTAACATCAATAATTTGTTTATGGCAGGCCGCGATATCTCTGTTACTAAAACAGGCCTTGGCCCTGTGCGGGTGATGAAAACGTGTGGCATGATGGGCGAAATCGTCGGTAAAGCGGCGTCACTCTGTGTGCTCCACAATACAACACCTCGCGGTGTCTATGAAAATCATCTTGAAGCACTAAAGGCTTTGATGATGTTGCCTGGAGGTGGCCCAGAAAGATCAAGGTCGTCCATTTTAATTAATCAAGCAGGCAAGGCGATACGAAATGGTAATGGTGAAATAATTACGGCACTCGCTAGAGAATTAAAAGCACTCAGGAGCTTGGTCATGCCGAGAGACACGCACGATGAACCTGGGGCTGCATTTAAGTTTAAAGTTAGTTCAGGTACAGTCGTATATATATCGGTGCACCAACGGGGTGGTTACACACCACCTGCTGGCTGGGAAAAAACCAATCTACAACTTGTGTGGCGCGATTCGTTCAAAGACATTGTTTATAAAAAAACGTTTCCTGCAGGTATCGTCAATATCCCTAGCCATAACGGCAAAGTGGGTGATTTCTACGGTTTCCCGCATGTTGCATTTGTTGAAAATAAGGCGGTTGAAATTTCATTGTAATACTAGAGAAGTATTTAAGAGGCCGTGTTTACGATTCCTTTTGTTGTGCGAAGCAATGTAATCGCACCTGCTAGGTGTGATCGTCGCGCGTTGCTGTAGCGGTGTCTTATTACAATTTGTAGCTGAACTTAGGGTTTGTAAGTATATCCGATCACCGCTGGCGATGATTGCCTTGAAAATGATGATTCTGTGGTTCGTAAAGTGGGGAGTGAATGACGCAAAACGTCCTTGTCTTCTTTTCTTTTTGTTATATTATATTATATTAATCATAGCGATAGATTTATATATAAAGGAAAATAATGAAAATCCAACGTAAGTGCATTCAAACAAACCAGCTCCCGTTTTTATACTTATTACTATGTTTACTATCGGTAATGATATTATCACCGAATACGGCCGCAACTAAAGGCAGTCCTTATGATGCCTTAACGCCCAAACAGCGCAGCGAAGCTGGGTTTATTGTTGCGGTGGATAGCGGTACACTCACGACGTCGAAAACATGGCGTTATACCGCGAAAGCAGCGGGCGACTATCAGCTCGGCACCGCCTGGGTCGAAACGTTATCACCGGGGCAAGTCGATGTCTCCATTTTTGTGAATGGAAAACGCATTAGAGAAGTGCGCGGTGGCAACAAATTAAAAGCGCAAGCAACGCTTAAGCAAGGGCCAACCCGGTTAGAAACCCGTCTGGAGAATCTGCCTGCAAATGCCCGTATCGAGATCAAGGCCGAGCCTAGCGCAGGGGTTTCCTATCGTCTTGGTTTTCATCTGCTCTTGACCACACCTATTTTTTCTGGATATAAAGTAATCAATGTTTCAACCTATGGGGCAAAGGGTGATGGGGTTCACGATGACATGGCGGCCATCGGTAAGGCTGTTGCTGCTGCTAAGGCTGCTGGCGGAGGGATCATTCGCTTTGAGAAAGATAAAATCTACCGGGTGATCGGTAAAGACGACATGAAGTACGAGGCCGTTTTTGATCTGCAAGGTGCTGCAAATATTAAAATCGAAGGGCAAGGGTCAACCTTGCTATTACATCCGCCCGATGGTCTGGCTAATATAAGGCATGCACGTAACATTCAGATCGACGGTTTCTTTATCGATTATGATCCGCTTCCTTATTTCCAAGGAGACATCTTAGATATCGACGTTGAGGCCATGACGATGGACATTCAAGTGCCCGCGCGTTACCCGGTACCCGAAACAGGTGTCACAGACAACAGGTTTCCTATTTTTGGCCGATCATTTATCCCCGACACCCCCGGCGCGCGTTCAGGTTCAGGCAATAATATTTCGATTGAGTCGATATCAACGATTGATGATGAACGCCATATTAGATTGCAGTTTAGGAAAACTGCAACAGGCAGTCATACCCCTAATGTTGCGATGGTGGGCCGGGTTAAAAGGGCCAAAGACGAAGGCGCTACTGAATTTGTTGTGCCTCATGTTCGCTACGGACACCAGTCTGGTTTTACCCATGTAAAAGAAAGTGCCAGGGTTAAACTCTCTAACCTCCGTTATTATTTGGTGCCTCATTTCTGGATGTCGGTGATCAGTAATACCGGACCGGTGACATTTGAAAACGTCGATCTCAAGATGAAGCATCCTGAGACCGAGCTGTTGGCGTCATGGCGCGATGGCTTTCATATTAAAAATGGCCGCTTTGGTACAATGATTGATGGTTGCGATATGGATGGCGCAGCGCAGTACGATGACACCTTTGCCATTTATACCCGTGTACATAAGGTAATCGATATAGAAAAAAACAAGCTTCAGTTAAAACCTGGTTTTACGAATCATAAAGATATCAAAACATGGTTTGCTGGTGACTGGGTGAGTGTCTGGAGTGCAGATCAATCTGAATTGCGTGGCATGAGACGGTTGGTAACCGTCAAAGATGTATCAGGGAAGAATCGTTTCTATTTAACCCTTGAATCGTTACCTGCAGGCACACAAACTGGCGATACCATTATCAATGAAGAGGTGCTTAACCGAGGGACGCTCATTAAAAATTGTACCACCAGCCAGGTGGGCACAGAGAATAGCAGCACCCGCTTTCGTGCCAGTGACATTCGTTTTAAAGATAACCATTTTGAAGACTTTGGCTTTCACATAGAGTTTAGTTCGTTTTGGGGCACACCCCGATCAAGGGGTGTGTTCGTAAAAAATTGTTACATTGGCGGTGGTCAAAGTTATATTGGTCTATCGTGGCCTATGGGGATAAACTTTGAAAACTGTCGATTTGACAATGCCGTGTTACAGGGACGCCGTAATGCACAAGATGTTGTACTCAATAATGTAGCGTGGACCAATACAAACGCACCGATCATCGAGGCTGCTGCAGGGAGTACCATAGAGATTCAACAAGATTGTACTGTAAACGATGTATCAATTCATACTGCAAGCCCTGAAGTGGCTAATCTATTGAAAGTTGATCGTCATGGGGTTATTACGTTTCCTGATGGCACGACAATCGATAAACGCCCTATACCGGAAAAGATCATCCCTGGTACGACGATTATTTCAACCAAAGACGCTGGCTATACGGAAACAGGAAGAAAGAAGGGACTGTCCCCATAAAACCGTATTTTAAGCTCAATAGGCGGTATTGATGTTGAATGCCGGAGGAATCCGGCCTAAAACAAATCTCGAAAAGCAGCAAATAGAAGCTGCGGCTTGAGGGTTTTATTTCCGCTTTGGCGGAAGACAAATTGCTTGAGGGTTTTTATTTCCGTAAGAACAAAATAGCTTTCGCTTTTTTGTGGCGGAAGACATATTGCTACTCGCAATTTGGAGGGTGATTAGCGCAAAACGTCCTTGTTTTGTTTCGTTGCAATATTATAATAATTGCCTTCGATTCTTTATGGAAAAAGTGTTGTACTAAAACAAAGGATAGCTTGCTTAAAAACTAAAATTAATCAGGAACATATAACAATGCAAACATGCCCGACCAGATTATTTCAATGTATATGTACGCTATTACTCATATCGACCATATCCCAAGCACAACCGCAATGGATTTGGCATCAAGATATGGAAGCCAATCCTGAAAAAGTGTACTTCGAAAAAACGGTACACATCGAAGCAGATGTGCTCAGGACAATGTTGATGGTGGCAACCTCGGGCAGTTGGGAAGTATTTGTCAATGACCAATTGGTGGCAAACGGTACCGATTGGAAAGTGCCAACCTTTAACCCATTAAGCAACTATCTGGTCACCGGTAAAAATACCATACGCGTTGCTTGTAATAATACAAACGATGTCGCTGGTTTTATTGCGAGTTTAACCATTGAATATTACGATAAAAAGCCTGTCAAGATTTTTTCAGATAGTAGCTGGCGTGTAAAAATTGCTGGCATAGCAGGCGATACCAAAGCACGGAAAGTGTTTAACTATGGCCAAGGGCCTTGGGGGAAAGTATTTGAAAAAACAAATCATCGCTCGCAGCCGCAAACTGGCGCGTCAAACCAAAAGACGTTACCTGGTTTTAATATGGAAAAGATCTATGAAGTAGATAAGCAGACCAAAGGTTCATGGGTCGGTATGACAGTAGACGATCGCGGTCGGCTCATTACGTGTGACCAGTATGGCCATTTTTACCGGGTGGATGTCAAGGGCGATGTGTCGGTTGAGCAACTCAATATCGCACTCGTCGGTGCCCATGGCGTGTTATATGCATTCGATTCCCTTTACATCGTTATCAACGAACATAAAGATAAAGAAAAACGTGGTATTTATCGATTGCAAGATACCACAGGTGATGACCAATTTGATCAAGTTACGTTGATCAAAAAGATTTATGCTGGCGGAGAACATGGTATTCACAGTTTGGTCGTTGCCCCAGATGGACAATCGATCTACTTTGCAGCGGGCAATCATTCCGTTCTCCCTGACGACATACGCATTTCAGGTTCAGGCCACTGGCAGGAAGACTTGATCACCAAAAGATTATTTGCACCTAACGGTCATGCGACCGGGATAAGGGCGCCAGGTGGTTTTGTGCTACGGTTTAATCCAGATGGTTCTGACATGGTGATGATCGCCCACGGTTTTAGAAATCAGTTTGATCTTGCATTTGATCAACGTGGCGAACTATTTACCTTTGACGCCGATATGGAATTGGACTTTGGTACCCCATGGTACCGACCGACACGGGTGAACCATGTGGTCAGTGGTGCAGAATTTGGTTGGCGTACTGGTAGTGGTAAGTGGCCTGCATATTATCCAGATGCATTACCGGCAGTCCTTGATATTGGCCCCGGTTGCCCTACAGGGGTTGTTTCTGGTAAGGGTGCAAAATTCCCTAAAAAGTATCAGAAAGCATTGTTTATTAACGACTGGACATTTGGCACGATGTATGCCGTCCATCTTAAACCTGACGGCGCATCATATACGGCGACCCATGAAGAATTTCTGAGTGGTCGCGGTTTGCCGTTGACCGATGTGATTATTCATCCGCAAGATGGCAACATGTATTTTATGGTTGGTGGACGGCGCACGCAATCAGCGCTTTATCGGGTGCGTTATATTGGGAACGAAAAGACCACGCCAGTTAAATGGGATATACCTGTCAATAAATTAACCCAAAAAAGACGGCGTCTCGAACAGTTACAGGCGCAAGATGTCGGTGTAAAGGCGATTAAGAAAGCTTGGCCAGCACTCAATCATCCAGACCGTCATATTCGTTATGCGGCACGTGTTGCGATTGAAAAACAGCCTGTTAATATGTGGCAAGATAAAGCGCTTTCAGAAAAGAGACCAGCTGCTTCGATTGAAGCGTTGATCGCGCTGACCCGAATGGGTGACGCCACTTTGCAGTCGAAAATAATTGATGCCGCGGGCAAATTAAATTTTAAAAAGATGAAACCTGATCGCTTTTTGGCAGCAGTGCGCTTGTTGCAACTTTGCGTTGCCCGTATGGGACTACCCACAAAAGCAGATTGCGATACCATCATTAAAACTGTCGCATCATTTTATCCCAATCAAAATAATTTGATCAATCGAGAGCTCAGTCAATTGTTACTCTCTATTGGGTATGAAAAAGCAACCAGTATCACCGTCAATTTAATGTTAAACGCTGTGAATGAAACAACGTTGATTGCTTCTGATGATTTGATCAATAGAAACGCCTATTATGCACAGGCCGTAACACAGTTTAATAAGTCGCGTCCTAACACGCAGCAAATAGCTTTGGCGTATAGTTTATATAACATCAAAACAGGGTGGTCGCCAGAACTGAGAAAGGCATTCTTTTCATGGTTTCCCATCGCAGGTCAGTGGCGTAGCAATACCGACCTTTCCCGCTTTATAGAAAAGATGCGGCAAGATGCACTGCAACTTGTCACCAATAGTGATGAACGAAGTAAGCTCGACACGTTTTCAATGACGCCGCCTAAGGTGATGGCAGATATCATACCTGCTGTAGGACCACCTGTTATTTGGACTGTGGATAGTGCAATGAAGGCACTTGAAAACAAAATGGTTGGACGTGACTTTGCAATGGGTAAAAATTTATATCGGGCACAAATGTGTTTCAGTTGTCATGCGTTTAAAGATGGCGGTGGCGGCATCGGCCCTATTTTGACCCAGGCAGGCAATCGATATACGCTGCACGACTTGCTCGAGAATATCATCGAACCATCAAAGGTGATCTCTGATCAATTTGGTTCTATTGTAGTGACCAAGCATGACGGCACAGCACTGGTAGGGCGCTCTGCCGGCAAAAAAGATGGTGCCTTGATGTTAATGACGAATCCTAACACCCCTGATAACAAAACCGCTATCGCGCTGGACGACATTAAAAGTGAAGCACCATACCCTGTTTCGGCAATGCCGCCAGGTTTGATTTATCCGTTAAATGCAGACGAACTTGCTGACTTGGTCGCTTATATATTATCTGGTGGCAATCCAGATGATGCAATGTTCTCAGGTGGCGACACTGTACTCTTTGATGGCAAAACCTTAACAGGATGGCGTGGTGATCGTGAATTATGGTCAGTTGTTGATGGCGCTATTTACGGCACAACCCACCATAAAAAACTCAAGCAAAATACCTTTCTTGTTTGTGATACACCGGCAGGTGACTTTCATCTCACTTACGAAGCCAAAGTTGTTGGTAATAACTCAGGTATGCAATATCGTAGTAGTTATATTGATGAAGCGACGTGGCGTTTAAAGGGGTATCAAGCAGATATCCATCCGAAACACGAATATATCGCAATGTTGTATGGTGAAGGGTTAGGTCGCGGCATTGTTGCCAAACGTGGTGAAAAAGTGATTGTTAATAATGATGGGAGCAAACCAGAAGTGGTTGGTAATACGGATCCGGTAACCGAACTCGATATTGCCCAGTGGCATACATATGAAGTCATTTGTAAAGGTAATCACATCATTCATAAAGTCGATGGTACTGTTGCTATTGATTTAGTAGATGATCATAAAGATAAGTTATCATATGGTAAGTTTGGTATACAACTTCATAAAGGCAAAGATATGGCGTGTTGGTTTAGAAATATTACCCTTAAGCAATAATAAATATAGTGCTTGGTTGTCACTACGTCACAAGGCACGGCACCGAGGGTGCCCATACGAATCAGGCCATCTTGGGCGACCAGTACGTAATCAGGCCATCTTGGCCTGCTTGTCGTGAGTTTAGGTTTCGTGGTTGGCTTTCAATTTGTCGTACAACTAAAGTGTCTTAGTTTGTTACGCCAGAGCTGGGAGCACTGGTTACGTATGCTACGCGCTTGTTTGTTCGCATATGGGTGGGGTTTTAGCGCAAAATGTCCTTGTGCGGTGTTGTTAAATTATTAAAATATTTGCTTACTTATTTTATATCAAAACAATTACCCAAAAGGAAGATAGATGGTAACCATGGTCAAAAGAACGATGATATTTTTGTTAATATTCTCATTACCATTAGTATGCTTAGGTAATGCCACATCATCAACAGCCCAAGAACCATCCAGCTATCGATTTATTAATTTTGATTGGCCAGATCACCCGCAACAGTTTGTAGATATGGCCAAACCGGTCAATTACGAGATTCAGATCGCAACAGATAAATCATTTAAGCAGGTGATCGATACTGATACCATTGGATTATCCCGTTATGTGCATGATCGCCCCTTTGATGCGGGGACTTATTACTGGCGTGTAAGGACGATCCTTTTTGATGGGAAAGTTGAACAGTGGCGTAGAATAACTTCATTTAACATCTCAGCACCACAGGTGGTGGTTCAAGTTGCGCGTCCTATCGGGCAGAGCAATTGCATCGGTGCGGTAAACAAAGCGATCAAAGAAGCTAAGGCTTCTGCCGCATCTGGTAAAACTGTTAAAGTGGTTTTCCCAGCCGGCGATTACTATTTTAACGACCATCTCACCCGACCGCTAATTCAACTCAAAGATGTAAGTAATATTGAGATTGAAGGAACTGGGGCGACATTACATTTTACCAATAGAAAACAGGGGCTGATTGCTGCGCTGCGGTGTGAAAATATCTCGATCAGCGGGTTTAATGTGACCTATGCGCCAGGGGTGTTTAGGGTGCAGGGGCGTGTTAAGCAAGTAGATGAGAAAAAACGGATCGTGACTGTGGCCATAGAATCAGGCTCGCCAGACTTTTCAGCATCGGACAGTATCGCTCAGGATGTGTTTATCCTAATAGATGATACGATCGACGGGCGTTTAAAAGACAATAGTTCAACTTTCTATCGCATGGATAGTTACGAGAAAAAAGAGGATGGCACCTTTACAGTACAATTAAATAAAGGGGGCGACATTTCAGATTGGCAAGTGGGCGGTCGTTATGTATATCATTTTCGTTCGGGTTCTACGATGTATGTTGATTTTCCTGAATGTAAAAACGTTACTGCTTACCAGCTTACTACCGACGGATGGGGTGGTATGGGATTTGTTTCTAAGAAAGGTTCAAACTATAATATTCTACATTGCGATACCATCATGCAAAAGGGGAAGTGGATGATGGGCAATGCCGATGGCGTACATATTCGTGAACATGTGGTGGGCCCCTGGATTGAAGGGACCCATATTCAAGGGCTCGGCGATGATGGCTTGGCCCTTTATGCCCGTCCTGTCGTCATTGCAAAATCCAAACCTGATAACAATCCCAAAGCAGCTGTTTGTGATGCCGTGTTTTTTAACTTTGAAGCAGGCGATGCGGTTTCGTTTTTTGAACCGACCCAGGGAAAGATTTTGCTCGAAACAAAAGTAGCGAAAGTGACCAAGCGCGCTGATGGTAAGTATCTGGTATTGTTTGAAGACGTATTACCTGATGGCATGATTACTGCCGATGAACTGGCAAATGTAAAAGCGAATCAACCAAAGGTCAATGGCGGATGGGATTCAAAAGCCAATAGCGGTAAATTGCAAGATCGCACCCAGATCTGGAATCGATCAAAATCATGTGGCGAGTTTGTGATACGTCATTCAAAGTTTACCAATATCCGCAGGTATGCCAGCGTGTTTAGGGCTAAGCGTGGCGTGATCGAAAATAACGTTTACAAAAGTGCCTCATCTCGCGCCATTAATTTTAGAAACGAAACGGCGTGGCCCAATGGTTTGTATGCCTCAGAAATGATCATTAGCAACAATGTGATCGATGACTGTGGGTTTGATGGCGCCGGCACACAAGCGGTCGTCTCATTTAATTTTCAAAGACGCGGTGGCGGTATTGTGCAAAGCATTGGTGCACGTAATTTACTCATTGAGGGCAATACCTTTATTGAATGTCCGTCGCCTGTGATCCAACTTGCCGGCACAGATAATGTCGTGATTCGAAAAAATAAAAGGGCAGACGGCGCAGGTGGGTTTAAGCCTGTGCAATACAAGGCTGCGAGATCAAAACGTGTGGCGTATAGTGAATAATTGCATTAAAGTAGGCCGGAAGAACAAATTGCCTTGCGGCAATTTGCCCCGGCACGAATTCTATTATGATCATATTGTGAGGAATTATTTCAAATTTCAAAACTTTCGATAGATTTTACGTAGTATTTGAAATATTTTAATATATTGGGATTATGCCGGGGAAGATCGGCCTACGTCGAAAATAGGGAGTAAATGCAATGAAAACGATCTTAACGATTCTGATGTTATGCGCCACGGCATTCTGCGCCCAACGCCCTAACTTCGTGATTATTATGGCCGACGACATGGGGTATGCTGATTTGGGGTGTTACGGCGCAACCGTGATCGAAACACCACAATTAGATACCATAGCATCTAACGGAATAATGATGCGCAACTTTTCCAACACAGGTAAGTGTCATTCCTCCCGTGTTAGTTTGCTCTCTGGATTGTGGTGTAGTCAAGCAGGCAATAGTTCACTTAAATATTCGGTCACTTTTCCTCAAGTATTAAAAGAGGCCGGGTATCATACCGGCATGTCAGGGAAGTGGCATTTGGCCAAGCATCCGATCGATTTTGGCTTTGAGCGTTACTTTGGTCATCTCAATGGTTTTTCAGATTTTGTGGGCGGCAATAAACATTTTCGTGATGACCGTGAGCCTTTCAATGATTTTGGCAAAACCACAGACGAATTTTATACCACAGATGCGATGACCGACTATGCGATTAAATATATCAATGATTGGGAAAAACAAGACGATAATCCATTTGCGTTGTATATCGCATATAATGCCCCGCATTCACCTTTGCAAGCGCCCAAGACGTTAATAGAAAAATATCGAGGCAAGTTTATTGATGGTTGGGAGGCCAATCAAAAGGGTCGATTTGCTAAACAGAAAAAACTCGGCGTGATTGATAAAAATACCAAGCTGCCTTCATGGCCAGCGCATCAACGTGTTTGGGATAAAACATCTGATTTAGACAAATCATGGGAAGATTATCGCCGAGCGATATATGCAGCCATGATAGATTCACTTGATACCAATATTGGCAGATTAAAAGAAACATTGATTAAAAACGGTGAGTGGGACAATACGGTCTTTATGTTCTTTTCAGATAACGGTGGTGATGCACGCGAAATCAATCGGAACCCATATGGGAATCCATGGGAAGCCAAATACCATGTGCAAGTCGGTGTCGAATGGGCTGGTGTGAGCAATACCCCATTTAGATGGTTCAAACAAAATCAACATGAAGGGGGGGTATCGACGCCGATGATCATCTCTTGGCCGACTGGGTTAAAACACAAAGGGTGGCACGATTTTCGCGGTCATCTTGTTGATATCTATCCCACTTTGTTAGAATTAGCGCAAGCGAACTATCCAGACAACCATAATGGCAAAGCAACAATTCCTTTGGTAGGTGAGTCTATGGTGTCGATGTTATCCAAGTCGAATCATAAACGTACCAAACCGATATACCTTAAATTTGCTGAAAACAAAGGGGTAATCGATGGGAAGATGAAATTGGTCTCTGCCAGAAAAGGGCCGTGGGAGTTGTATGATCTTGATGCCGATCCTACAGAACTGAATGATTTGTCGTCCGAGATGCCAGAAACAACAGAAAGATTAAAGGCGCTGTTTCTGACGTTGCTCAAGGAGAATCGTTATCCAGAAAGCAAAATGGCTGTAAACAACTTTATCGCGCCGTGGGGCACTCGCTCCTATGACGGTGGTGGTAAAAAAGAAGGTGACGTTAATACCGCAGAGTTGCACCCAAAATGGAAGCAAAAACCGGCGTTAAGGTGACAGTACGTAATCAGGCCACCCTGGCCTGCTCGTCGCGAGTTACAGTATCTGGGGTGAACTTCAAATTGTCATACTCTTAGGTTTCTTAGCTTATTTCGACAGAGCTGGGAGCACTGGTAACGTACGGTCGCCTAAAGTATGACGTTCGCATTCTGGAGGTAAAATAGCGCAAAATGTCCTTGCTCCTCTGTAGCGGTTATATATAATTAACGCTTATTATTGCTAGGTTAATTTTGAGGTATAACCAGCACCATTTGATGGAGTTACTATTCATTATTTTATGTATCAACAGAGACTAAATATTTTATGCATCACGATGGCTTTGGCTTGTATGGTTGTATATATTTCACCAGTCAATGCAAAGCCAAAATCACTTTGGGATCATCTAGATGTCAGTAATGCAATCTCTGGGGTGCGCGGTCTTAATGCATCATTTCACGGCGTTGATCTTTCAAGTACGTTACAACTTAATGTAAATACGCCAACAGCAAGGACGAAACTTGCTTGGGCATCTGTGGCAACACCTCCAAAGGGTTGGGGATTAGATCGATACCAAACGGTATCTGCAACGATTAAAAATATTAGTGCTGATAATGTGACTGTCACGTTGTGGGTTGTTGGCGCTAATGGATGGGGAGCAGTTGGTAACGCGATTGAACTTAAACCTAACCAGACGCACCAATTAAATTGCGACTTAAGAGCAACTTATCCAGACGGCACTCCAAAGATTGATCCAACACAAGTTGCGCAAATTCGTTTTATGATTTCCCAGGCGACTGCGCAATCGAAGATCGAAATCACCAACTTGATTGCCCACGGTAAGGCACCCAAATGGGTGCGCCCGACAGGTCATTTGGATTTACCAAACATGGTAGATGGTATGCCTGCAGCTGGCAAGCGGGTGAAG
>Ga0255039_10000395_pt1 | contig 14228 bp, 8 predicted proteins | sample BC1_12_1_MG_FD_181713 | JGI IMG/M metagenome (GOLD analysis project Ga0255039, IMG submission 181713) | Seawater microbial communities from Strait of Georgia, British Columbia, Canada - BC1_12_1 | ecosystem: Environmental > Aquatic > Marine > Strait | place: Canada: British Columbia | collected... | reverse complement strand
GTTTGGTGAGGGTATGCATTTCCATACCCGGGTCGGCATCAATACCGGGCCGGTGGTCGGTGGCCTGGTGGGAACAGGGGACCAGGTCGGCTATACCGTGCATGGTGACAATGTCAACCTGACTGCTCGGCTGGAGCAACTCAACAAAGACTATGGCACTCGCATTATTGTCGCTGAAAGCACTCTGGCGATGATTCCCGATGGCAGCTTTGCATTTAGAGAACTTGGCGAAGTGTCGCTGCGTGGGTTGAATCGTCCGGTCAGAGTTTACACGGTAAACGATCGATAATTAACCAGGCTGTGGTATCGCGCCTAACGAAACTTGCCCAGTTGTTCGAAATATTTTGCCAGGTTGTTGCGCGCCTGTTGCTCATAGCGTTGACAAAAATAATCGGTTACATAAAAGCGTGGTTTTGCCAACAGGCAGGCCTGAAAGTCCCCCGTTCTGCGGTAATATTCAGTATCACTCAGTTGAGCGTTTTCCTCACGCAAGTGTTGGCTGTCACGTAAAAAATCTTTCCAGGGTAGCCCAAAACTGGACAGGTCGATGTCGACCATGTAACCGGCGTCGGTATCATCGAGCGAGCTGCCATCGTGCAAGGTTGCCATAATCAGCCGGCCGACGAGGCCGCGAAATTCATTGTCATGCACGTCCGTTGAAAGGTCCTGGTAGAGTTCAGCGCTCTGGGCTTCATTGTTACGTTTGCCCGGTTCAAAGATAACATCGTGAAACCAGACTGCAATTTCCAACGCGTCGGCATTAGTAGCGAGTGACTTACATTGATCGAAAATAGCCAGGCAATGATCAATATGGACGAGGGTATGATAGTGGCGTTGTGGTTCGTTGTAAGCTTCAACCAGACGTTGATGAATCGCTGCGCTGGAATCTGCCGCGCCGGCCTTCAGGCAGCGCTGCCACAATGACTGAAAACGGCTGAGCCCGCTGATCCCTTGCGCCACGGGCGAGGTCATTAAGTCCCGTCCTGTTGATACACCTGTCTTTGTAAAATTTCTACCTGTGCGTGGGAACGAGTCAGCTTGTCGCTGAGCATGCGAATGACATCGAGTGCAACTTCTGAATTTTCTCTCAGTATGCGGAAAAACATTTCCGCAGTTATCTTCATCGCCTGAAGGTTCCCATTAGCGACCAGCATTGCGATCCGCGGTGTGTTGTTAAGCAAACCCAGTTCGCCGATGAGTTGATTTTGCTGCAGGGTGCCGGTGACCACCGGGCCAGCATCGGTTTCAGTAATGATATCGACTGCGCCATCCATGATGACATAGGCGAAATCAGCGGTGTCACCGCTATTGAACACAACGTCTCCATCAAGGAAGGAAACGATTTCACTGGCGAAGGCGAGCAATTTCAGTTTCGAGGTTTCCATCTTGGCAAACATCGGAATTTTACGGAGTAAATCTGTTTCTTCTGCAAGGTCCAAAGGACGTGCTCCAAACGCTCTTTATGCGTTTAACGCGGCTAATTGCTAAAGATTGGCACGAGGTTGGCCATATTTCAAGAGCTTCGGCAAAGTTAGGGCGGTCGAATTTAATCCCTGGCGGGTTATTTAACGTCTTTTGATGGTGATTTCCTGGCCCAGGCATAGTAACCGGAGACCTGCAGTTCGCTGCTTGGACGGCTGAAAAAGCGCATACCTATGCGGTCCAGCTAGCGTGCCGGCGCCATGCCAAAGCATTTTTCTATATATTAGCGACATTCGATAGTTATGTTAACCCGACATAATCTGCCGCCGGCTTAATAGTTGTTAGATTAATACTTTAACCATATGAAATTTAACGCTAGTCTTGGGCGCAGTGTAACCACGGGAATACGACTATGAAGCATTACCAGATGTACATTGACGGGGAATGGTGTGATGCCGCAGATGGTGGGCAGCTTGAGTCGGTTAATCCTGCTACGGGCGAGGTCTGGGCGACTGCGGCGATCGCGGGCGAAGCCGAAGTTAAGCGGGCGGTCGCTGCCGCCAGTCGCGCGTTGAAGTCCGGCCCCTGGGCTGAAATGAATGCGACTCAACGTGGAAAATTATTACGTCGACTTGGTGATTTGATCGCCGAAAATTCGAAAATGCTTGGTGAAATCGAGACTATCGATAGCGGCAAACTGGCGAAGGAAACCCAGGCGCAAACCGGGTATGTTGCAGACTTCTATTACTACTATGCGGGTCTTGCCGACAAGATTCAGGGTGCAACCCTGCCGATCGACAAACCCGACATGCATGTCTTCACCACGCGGGTGCCGATCGGTGTGGTGGCGGCGGTGGTTCCATGGAATGCGCAAATGTTTCTCACCGCAACCAAGTTGGGACCGGCATTAGCAGCGGGAAATACGGTGGTGTTGAAGGCTTCGGAGACGGCGCCGGCGCCAATGTTCGAGTTTGCTCGCATCGTCGATGAAGCCGGCTTTCCGCCAGGCGTGATTAACGTTATCACCGGTTATGGTGAGCCCTGCGGACGCTTGCTCACCAGCCACCCTGACGTCGCCAGGGTCGCGTTTACCGGTGGCCCAGAAACTGCGCGTCATATCGTTCGCAATACGGCGGAAAACTTTGCCGTGGTGTCGCTGGAGCTGGGAGGCAAGTCACCGATACTGGTGTTTGATGATGCTGATCTCGAAGGCGCCGTGAATGGCATTATCGCCGGAAATTTTGGTGCTACCGGGCAAAGTTGTGTGGCTGGTTCGCGTGTGTTTATCCAGTCGGGCATTCGCGAGCAGGTACTCGAAAAGCTGGTCGAACGCGCGAGCCAGATCTGTATCGGCGATCCACTGGCCGAAGACACCCAGGTTGGACCCCTGTGTACCCGGGAACAACTTGACCACATCAGTGAATCGGTTGATGTCGCGGTCGCAGAGGGTGCGAAGCTGTTGTTCGGTGGCAAGCAACCCGAAGGTTTCGATACTGGCTGGTATTACACTCCTACCATCCTCGATTGCCCGCACCAGGACATTCGCACGGTACGCGAAGAAATGTTCGGCCCGATCTTGTCAGCGCTGAGTTTCGAGACCGAGGAAGAAGCGATCGAAATGGCGAATAATTCTGATTTTGGACTCGGTTCCGGTGTCTTTACGTCGAACGTTGCGCGCGCCTTACGCGTATCCGATGCGATTCATTCGGGTATCGTCTGGGTCAATACTTATCGCGTGGTTTCACCGATCGCGCCATTCGGCGGTTTCAAGAACAGTGGTCCCGGACGGGAAAGCGGTATCGATACAATCTACGATTACACGCGAACCAAAACAGTGTGGATCAATACCTCAAGTGAACCCATGGCAAACCCGTTCGTCATGCGCTGACAGCGTCGCCGATTAGTTCAGGCTTTCCCAGTAGGCGGCGAACTGTACCGCGATACGCCCACTGCGTGATCCACGTTGGGTTGCGAAGCGCAGTGATTCGATGCGAACGTCTTCATTCATTTGCAGATTTCGGGCAAGCAGGGTCTGTTCGACCACTGCCAGGTACTGATCCTGGGTGAAGGGGTGAAACGACAGCCACAGTCCGAATCGATCAGACAGCGAGATTTTTTCCTCGATGCTGTCGCTGGGGTGTAATTGGCCGTCCACCATGGTGCTGTCGAGGTTGTCCTGCATCGATTCGGGCATCAGGTGACGTCGATTCGAGGTTGCATAAATGATGACGTTATCAGGTTGAGGTTGCAACGAACCCTCGAGACAGGCCTTGAGCGCCTTGTAGGAATCGTCGTTGGCTTCAAAGGATAAATCATCGAGGTAAATGATAAATTTACGACCGTCGTTGGCCAGGGTACGGATGATCTCGAACAGTTCGCCGGTGGCGGATTTAGGAATTTCGACGATGCATAGGTCCTGGTCCTCGAACTCGCTCAACTGCGCCTTGATCAGTGAAGATTTACCGGTGCCACGCGCACCCCACAACAGCGCGTTGTTAGCAATCTTATCGTCTAAAAACTGGGCGGTGTTGCGAAACAACAGGTTTTGCTGCCGTTCAAGGTGCAACAGCTCGTCCTTGTCGACCCGGTCAAACTGCGATATCCCTTCCAGGCCGTGCGCGCTCCAGCGATAGGCGGAATAGCCAGGCTCGGTACTGATTTCGGTTTCCCGGGGAAGTAATTTTTCGACCCGGTCTAGCAGAGCATCAAGGCGTTTAAAGAGTTTTTCGGTAGTAGACATCAGGTTCCAAGCTTTTTATATTTGATTCGGTGCGGCTGATCGGCATCGTGTCCCATGCGTTGTTTGCGATGCGTTTCATACTCGGAGTAATTGCCTTCGTAAGTGTAAACTTCGCTGTCGCCTTCAAACGCGATGATATGGGTCGCGATGCGGTCCAGAAACCAGCGATCGTGTGAAATCACCACCACACAGCCCGGAAAATCGAGAATCGCTTCCTCGAGCGCGCGCAGGGTTTCGACATCGAGGTCATTGGTCGGTTCATCCAGTAACAGCAGGTTGCCACCGCTTTTCAACAGCTTGGCCAGGTGCAGGCGATTGCGTTCACCACCGGACAGATCCTTGACAAATTTTTGCTGTGCCGCACCGCGAAAATTGAAACGCGATACATAAGCTCGCGATGGGACTTCATAATTACCGACCACGATATTGTCGAGCCCGTCGGACAACTCCTCCCACACGGTTTTACTGCCGTCGAGATCGTCGCGTGACTGATCGACATAGGCAATTTTTACCGTATCACCGATTTTGATAGATCCTGCATCGAGCGAGTCCTGGCCGACCATGATACGAAACAGCGTGGTTTTACCGGCGCCATTTGGTCCGATGATGCCGACAACACCGCCACGAGGGAGTGTGAATTCGAGGTTCTGATAGAGTAGTTTGTCGCCATAGGACTTTTTACCGGCCTCGATTTCGACGACGACGTCTCCGAGGCGAGGTCCCGGCGGAATGTAAAGTTCCCGGGTTTCAGCGCGCTTCTGGTATTCCTGTGAAGAAATTTCCTCGAATCTCTTCAGACGGGCCTTGCTTTTCGACTGCCGACCTTTTGGATTCGCGCGCACCCATTCGAGTTCAGCCTGCATGGATTTCTGGCGTGCTTTTTCGGAACGTTCTTCATGTTCCAGCCGTTGTTGCTTTTGTTCGAGCCAGGAGGAATAGTTGCCTTCCCAGGGAATCCCATGGCCACGGTCGAGTTCAAGAATCCAGCCGGCGACATTGTCGAGAAAATAGCGATCGTGGGTAACTGCCACCACGGTGCCGGGATAATCCTGTAAGAATCGCTCCAGCCAGGCGACCGATTCGGCATCGAGATGGTTGGTCGGTTCGTCCAGAATCAGCATATCCGGGTTAGACAACAGCAGCTTGCACAGCGCCACGCGCCGTTTTTCGCCACCGGACAAATGTTCGACCGGTGCGTCCCAGGGGGGCAGGCGAAGGGCGTCTGCCGCAATATCCAGCTTGCGTTCAAGCTCCCAGGCGCCTGCCGCGTCGATTTTTTCCTGCAGATCAGCCTGTTGTGCCAACAAGTCGTTCATTTCATCATCAGACATGGGTTCGGCAAACTTCATGTTGATCTCGTTGAACTGATCGAGCAACGCTTTACTCTCCGCGACCCCGAGTTCAACGTTGCCGCGCACGTCCAGACTATTATCAAGTTCTGGTTCCTGTGCGAGGTAACCGATGCGGATTCCTGTTTGCGGACGCGCTTCGCCGGTATGTTCGGTATCGACACCGGCCATAATACGCAGCAGGGTAGACTTGCCCGCGCCGTTATAGCCGAGCACACCGATCTTCGCCCCCGGGAAAAAATTGAGTGAAATATTCTTCAGGATTTCAGTTTGCGGGGGCACCACTTTGCCCACTCCGCTCATGGTATAAATATATTGCGCCATGTGGTCAGTCCAGGATGAGTTGTGCGTATTCTAACAGCGCTTTCGGAATTGAAAACTGTTCAGTTTCGTCGCGGCGTGGTGGCGCGGAATTATTTGCTTAATAATACGGCAACTTCGGCTATTATGTAGGGCAAGACAAGCGCTACACTGATCGACAAAGCAGCCAACAGGTAAGAACTATGAGTATGGAAAAAATGCAGCAACAGAGTTACCTCCACGGAAGTAATGCTGCATTCATCGAGGAACTCTACTCAAGATATTTGAAAGACGAAAATGAGGTTGACGAAAACTGGCGTAAATGGTTTGCCGAACTGAAGAACGGTGAACTGATCGCGGACCAGGATCATCTCGAAATCCAGGCGCAAATGAAATCCGCGGTGCGCAATAAACGCCCGGGCAATGGCATTAGCGGTAGTGAGTTGCATGAGCATGACACCAAACAGCTCAAGGTCTTTCAATTGATCAATGTTTATCGCGTTAAAGGCCACCAGAGGGCACGCCTGGACCCGCTCAACTTGAGCAAGGCGCGCGAAGTCAAGGATATGACCCTGGCTGGAAATGATCTTAGTGCAGCTGACCTGGACACCGTGTTTGGTTCCGGTTCGGTATTTGGCATCGAAGATGCGCCGCTTCGTGAAATCATCGATCGGCTCGAGAAAATATATTGCGGTACTGTCGGCTCAGAATACATGCACATCGAGGATCGTGCGCAAAAACGCTGGATCCAGGTGCAGATCGAAACTTCGCTGGCCAAGCCTGATTTCCGTGAAGGACGACGTTATCGAATTCTCGACCGTATCATTGCCGCGGAAAATCTCGAGAAATACCTGCACACACGTTACATCGGACAAAAGCGATTCTCACTGGAAGGGGGCGAGTCGTTGATTCCGATTATCGATCGTGTGGTGCAACAGGCCGGTGTCACCAATACCCGTGAAGTCGTTATAGGGATGGCACATCGCGGACGCCTGAACGTGCTTACCAACATCTTCGGCAAAATGCCGAGCGACCTGTTTGATGAATTCGAAGGCAATGTCGATATCGATGAGCGCTTTAACTACGATGTCAAATACCACCAGGGGTTCTCGTCGGATATATATACCGATTCCGGGCCGATGCACTTGGCGCTGGCGTTTAACCCGTCGCACCTGGAGATTGTAAATCCAGTGGTCGAGGGTTCGGTCCGAGCGCGTCAGCGACGTTTCACCGATCGCACCACCAATGACGTGTTGCCAGTCCTGATCCACGGCGATTCGGCCTTCGCCGGCCAGGGCGTGGTCATGGAAACTTTTAACATGTGCCAGACACGGGGTTACAAAACCGGCGGCACGATCCATATCATCGTCAATAACCAGATCGGTTTTACCACCAGTAACCCGCGTGATATGCGTTCATCGCTCTACTGCACCGAGGTGGCACGCATGGTGCAGGCGCCGATATTTCACGTCAATGGTGACGACCCCGAGGCTTGTGTATTCATTGCCGAGATTGCGGTCAAGTACCGCGAGACTTTCAAGCAGGATGTGGTCATCGATATGGTTTGTTATCGCCGTTACGGGCACAACGAGGCCGATGAACCCGCGGTAACCCAGCCGTTAATGTACGATGCGATCAGAAAGCATCCGCGCCTGGCCGAACTGCATGCAGAACGATTAATCAATGAAGGTTTCACCACCCGTGCAAAGGTGGATGAAATGATCGCTGACTATCGCCGAGCGTTGGACGAGGGCGGTGCAGTTGCACTGAATGTTATTTCCGGCCTGGAACCGAGCGCAGCGCGTGACTGGGCCGGCCTGCAGGAAGGTGATGTCAATAATACTGCCGGTACCGGCATAGAGGCCGACCGGATCCAGCAGTTGGGGCAAAGCATTTTAACCCTGCCGGAAGGTTTCAAGATGCATCCACGGGTCACCAGGATCATGGAGAACCGGCAGAAAATGCTCAATGGCGAGCTCCCGGGAGACTGGGGCTTTGCGGAAAATCTCGCCTATGCGACGATACTGGACGATGGTTACTCAATCCGACTGTCGGGTCAGGATAGTGAACGCGGAACCTTTTTTCATCGTCATGCGGCCCTGCATGATCAGGATTCAGGGCAAATTTTTAAACCCCTCAAGTATTTGTCCGCAGATCAACCTCGCTTCGAAGTCATCAATTCATTTTTGTCCGAAGAAGCCGTGTTGGGATTCGAATATGGCTATTCTTCCACCGATCCAAAGACTCTCGTTATCTGGGAAGCCCAGTTTGGTGATTTCGCCAACGGCGCTCAGGTAGTGATAGATCAGTTTATCAGTTCAGGTGAAATGAAATGGGGCCGGCTCAGCGGCCTGGTCATGTTGTTGCCGCATGGCTACGAAGGCCAGGGCCCGGAACACTCGTCGGCCCGTATTGAACGTTATCTGGAACTATGTGCGCAGCACAACATGCGTGTTGTTCAACCAACCCTGCCGGCGCAGATTTTCCACGTGTTGCGCAGCCAGATGGCCTGTAGATTTCGCAAGCCGTTGATTGTGATGAGCCCCAAGAGCCTGTTGCGTCATGAGCGGGCGGTGTCGCCGCTTAGCGCCTATAGCGAAGGCGAATTCATGAAGGTCATTCCGGAAATTGACGATATCGATGATGCCAAAGTTAAACGACTGATCCTGTGCAGTGGAAAAATTTACTTCAAGCTGTACGAAATTCGCGAACAACAATATGATCACAGCACTGCAATCGCCAGGGTAGAGCAGTTGTATCCATTTCCAAAGCTTGATTTAAACACGATGCATGCGCGTTACCCGGCGCTTGAAAATGTGGTCTGGTGCCAGGACGAGCCGCGCAACCAGGGTATGTTCCGCGAATTCAAGAGCCGTTTGAACGAAATATTTGCCCCGATACAGGTACAATACTCGGGTCGCATCTCGGCCGCTTCACCCGCAGTGGGTTACATGGCTTTGCACCAGAAGCAGGAAACCAAACTGGTCAGGGATGCGTTCGAAGCCGAGTATTCGGATAGACTCGAATAGTTAAAAATTAGAAAACACTGGAGCACACAATGCAGGTAGAAATCAAGGTACCCGTATTACCTGAATCGGTAAGCGAGGGAACTCTGGGGGACTGGCATAAACAGGTCGGAGACAGTGTTGCAGTTGATGAAAACATGGTCGATCTGGAAACCGATAAGGTTGTGCTGGAGATTGTTGCCCATAAAGCCGGTGTGATTGAGTCAATTGCATTTGCGTCAGGCGACACGGTCAAAAATGGCGATGTGCTTGGTCTGATCAATACCGAGGCGGGTGGTAGCGCCGAGTCCGCGAACGCAGCACCCGCCGAAGATTCCACGGCAAGTAACCGGGCTAGTCCGGCGGTGCGTAAGTTACTGGGCGAAAACGATCTCAGCATCGATGATATCCAGGGGACTGGAAAGAAGGGTGCGGTATTAAAAAAGGATGTCGAGCTGTACCTGCAACAGCAGGCTCCGCTTGCGCCAGCAGAAGAAGCACCTCGTGTTGAAACACCAGCTCCCGCCCCGGCCCCAATAGCGACGGCGATTCCCGTCGCCGGCCGTAACGATCGCCGGGTACCGATGAGTCGATTGCGTGCAAAAATTGCCGAGCGCCTCAAGCAGGCGCAAAACACCGCGGCGCTGTTGACGACCTTCAATGAAGTCAATTTGAAACCAATGATGGATTCACGCGCTCAATACCGGGATGCGTTCGAAAAAAACCATGGCGTTAAACTCGGCATGATGTCTTTCTTCACCAGTGCCGCGGTAGAAGCACTGAAACGCTTTCCTGCGGTTAACGCCTCGATCGACGGTGACGATATCGTCTATCATGATTACTTTGACATCGGTATCGCCGTCAGTTCCGAACGTGGACTGGTTGTTCCGATTCTGCGTGACGCGGATCAGATGAGCTATGCCGATATCGAAAATGCGATTCGGGATCTGGGTACTCGCGCTCAGGCCGGAAAACTTGGTATCGAAGAATTAACCGGAGGAACCTTTAGCATTACCAATGGTGGTATTTTCGGTTCGATGCTGTCCACGCCAATACTGAATCCACCGCAGTCGGCTATCCTCGGTATGCATTCTATTCAGCAACGTGCGGTGGTAATCGACGGCGAAATTGTGGTACGCCCGATGATGTACCTGGCGTTGACCTACGATCATCGCATTATCGATGGTAAGGAAGCGGTTCAGTTCCTGGTGACGATCAAGAATGTGCTGGAAGATCCGGCGAGACTGTTGCTTGGGGTCTAGGTCGGATTACAACCTAAGCAATCTTTCTGATCTGGGAGCAGTCACTACGAGATAGCTACGTTGTTTCGTTGCTCGCAATTACCAATAGCTCAGGGATTCCCTAAAAAGATTTCATAAAGCTGAAGCGGGTCTTTTCGGAGTCCGTCGAACTCGCATCAGTCAGGGATACTTCACCCGATTCAAACTGTTCTGCCAGTTTTTGCGCATCGACCTCGCAAATGCGCTTGCCGTCGCGATCGACAAAAATGAAAAGGCTGGCATCTTCCGATTTCCAGACTACTTTACCGAGCAGTTTTTGCCCACCCTGCCTGATATTGACCCAAACACCGACTGAAAGTGCACTAACCTGATTGATCTTTTTTGGCTTTTCGGGTTTTACCGAATTAAAAGCCTCGAGCATATCTGTCGGAATCTGAAACACGCCGGTTTGCATCATTTCATCAAACTCGGTGGTGTCTTCCATGTTTTCGAAGGACTGCGCCGATAATGAGCGGGTTCTACGCTTGGTTTCAACGATATTGCGTGCAGTACTTTCGACAACGTTTTGCTGTTCGAGCTTGAAATAGTCCCGCAAGGATTGCTGCAAGGATTCGGCCAGCTTGAGACTGCGCATCGCGCGATGTAGTGAGTGGGCTACATTCGGCAGTGCTATGCGCAACTCTTCCTGCTCCTCGATGGTCGATTTTGGAATCAGCGACCAGACCTGTTTTTTTACCATAGTAATGGTTTTGTGCCAGGGGTCAGAGTCCATTCCCTGCTGTAGCGCGATTTGCACCATTAGTGGTAACCAGACTTTTTCGAACAGAATTATTGAGGTTCCCTGGATTCTCAGTGGTTGTGCGATGTCGGAAAGCCGGGATTTGACCAGGGGCAATACCTTCCTGGTGGCTTCCAGTTTGCGTGCTTTACGAATGGCGGTTTCATTGTCCTGTAAATAGGTTTGATATTCTTCAAGCATCTCGGCATAACTATCGACCGTAATAAATCCGCAGCTTGCCAGGCCATCGATACGTTCACGAATAAACTTGATTCCAGAGAATTCCGGATTATCGCCTTTAGCAATTTCAACTTCGCTGCTGATGATGCCATCCAGCAGGCGTCGCGCCGGGTTGCTGGAACGGCGCAGGAAACCGTCTTCCTGGATTGCGGTAATAAAAACATAAATCTGCAGTCGTGCCAGTTGCTGTTTGACCGGTGAGGGCAGGTCCTCGTCTTCAAATATCATCTTGAACATCAGGTTGAGTTGATCGATTTGCTCGTCAAACTCATCCAGGTCACTGCTGGTGAAGCGTTGTTTCAATTCCGGGAACAGGTTGTCGTACTGGTTTGACTGGCTGCGAGATTTTTCCTTGTAACCTTGTAGCAACATTAGCAGGCAGGCAGTTTGATCCAGTTTCATTGTCGAAGGTGGTTCTGACTCGCTCAAACCATCGATGTTACGCAGTTGAATACGGGCAGGCGGGATGTCCGTGAGCATGCCGTAGTCGATCAATGCCTCGTCGATGCATTTGTATAGCGGTCCCAATGCTGCGATAAAGCGGTCGGCAAATAGATGGTAGAGGGCAATTTTGTAATTAACCTCCATATTCAGCGCGTCGATCGCGTACTGGAATGATTCGCAAAGCCTTTTAACCTGCAGCGGGTTTTCGTAAATACTAGCGCGTGAACGCTTTATGCAGGCCTGTAGCCGCTTTACGATGGCCTGATCAAATTCTTTAAAGGTATCGCTATAACGTGCCGTAATATCCTGCAGTACATCGGTTTCCGTAGTTCCGTTCACTCCGAGGCCAATTTTTTGCCAGTCACGCGCTCCCTTTTCCCTCGACAAGGAGTCGGTGTCGGATTTGAACTCGGTAAAGTGCTTGTTGAACTGAAACGAAAAAGATGAACAGATGATGCGTTGCTTATGTCTGACCAGTTTGATCAGGCGCGTACCATCTTGATCGGAAAGGCTCCAGCTGTGATAATCCTCGGCGCTTTCGATCATTCGCACCAACATTTCGCTAGTCAATTTTTTACTGAGGCTATTAATTTCCGCAAAGACATCTTCACCGGATATCGATTCAGATTTTTGGTTTTGGGCTGGATGCGTCATTCGTACCGGGTTTCAAGATATGCTTACAGCTTAATATAGGAGAAAAATGAGCGGAATTCCTGCGACTATTTGCATAAAAATTTGTTTTCCAGCAGTTTTTTTCCGGAAGGCGTAATATTTAACCCTCGCGGTATCCTCAAAACTACAATCGATGCAAAGTCTCAAGTTATTCATCACCGGCCATAAGGGCTTCGAAACCCTGTTGTTTCATGAACTGCGCGAACTCCTGGGTGCGTCGGATGCTGTGCTGGAAAAAAAGTATGGCGGCGTCGAGATCAATGGAGGAATTGAAGCTGCATACCGGGTTTGTCTGCATTCCCGACTTGCGAACAGGGTCTTTTGCGAACTTTCCCGGGCGCAGGTCGAAGATGAAACCCAGTTATATCAGGCAGTTTCTCAAATAGACTGGGGCGCCCATTTCAACGCACGCGACAGCATTGCGGTCGCGACGACTTTATCGCGTTCCAGGCTGGAGCATACACATTTTGCCGCGCTCAAGGCCAAGGACGCGATTGTCGATCAGTTTCGGGCAAACTGCGGTAGTCGTCCCGTGGTTGAGAAAAAGCAACCGGATTTCCAGATCCACATCAATATTCACCATAACCAGGCGAGCATCAGTCTCGATTTATCCGGTGAAAGTCTGCACCGCCGTGGTTATCGTCTGCAGCATTCGGGTGCACCACTAAAGGAACACCTCGCGGCAGCGTTGTTGATGCAAGCAGGTTGGGGCAAGCATAAGATCTACGCAAAACGGTTGGTTGATCCAATGTGCGGCTCAGGGACCTTTGTTATCGAAGCGGCGATGATGGCAGCGAACGTTGCTCCCGGGCTGCAGCGTAGTTATTTTGGTTTCAATAAATGGCTGTTACATCAGCCTGAATTGTGGCAAGCCTGTATCGACGAGGCGCAGCAAGCGATCGCGATGGATATCGATAGCAGAATATATGCCAGTGACTATGATGCCGGCGCACTGGAAATTGCCCGGACCAATGCAAAACGTGCCCGGGTCGATCAGTTTATCGACTTTTCCCACCAGCAGATTGATGCGCTGGAACTGCCGCCAACGCCGGCCGACACCCTGGTGATTTGCAACCCGCCCTGGGGACGGAGGCTGCAGGGCGAAGCCGATCTGGGCCAACTCTACGGTGATCTCGGAAATGCAGTGCGGCGCATGGCGCCCGCCAGCCTGGCGATAATTTCAGCTAACCCGGATTTGTTGCATCGCCTGAAGTTGAAGCGGATTAGCAGAAAGGATGTTAAGAATGGTCCGCTAGAATGCCTGTTTGCAATGTTTGCCACTGCGAGCGATCACGAACCCGTCGAGCTTACTCCAGCGGCCAGTGTCGTGACCGATGAAATTGCTTTGCCGTTGCGTAATCGGCTCGCCAAAAACGCCAGGCACCTGCAACGCTGGGCGGGGCGCAATGACGTCAGCTGTTATCGGCTTTACGATGCGGATTTACCCGAGTTTTCATTTGCACTGGATCGCTACCAGAGCGAGATCGCACCCGAGGTCGAATGGTATCACCTGCAGGAATACAAGGCCCCGGCCACCATAGACGCCGATAAGGCCGAGTATCGGATTGGCCTCGCGACGGAGGTTGTCAGGGAGTTGTTCTCGATTCCCGATGGCCGCCTGTTCTGTAAAACCCGCAGTCGCCAGCGCGGATCCAGCCAGTATCAGAAACAGGACAGCAAGAACGAGTTTTACCTGGTTCGTGAAGGTGCGGCGTCATTACTGATCAACTTGAGCGATTATCTCGATTCGGGGCTGTTTCTCGATCATCGCATTACACGCCAGATGGTTTACCGGCAGTCAGCCGGCAAAGCGGTGCTCAACCTGTTCTGTTACACGGGTGCTGTCGGCGTGCAGGCGGGGCTGGGCGGCGCCAGTTCGGTCGATAATGTCGACTTGTCGGCTGCCTATCTGAAGTGGGCGCGTGAGAACCATGTGCTGAACGGACTGGATGACGAGACCCGTTACCAGTTTTTACGCGCCGATATTGTTGAGATACTGAACAAACCAGAGCGGTTTGCATTGCAGCAAGACTATGA
>Ga0255039_10000394_pt1 | contig 14234 bp, 15 predicted proteins | sample BC1_12_1_MG_FD_181713 | JGI IMG/M metagenome (GOLD analysis project Ga0255039, IMG submission 181713) | Seawater microbial communities from Strait of Georgia, British Columbia, Canada - BC1_12_1 | ecosystem: Environmental > Aquatic > Marine > Strait | place: Canada: British Columbia | collected... | reverse complement strand
TAATTTATCTAAATCTTCGTTTATGCTCATAAAACCAGGTATTTGGGAGTAACTTTCAATCAATTGTTAAAATATAAGTAATCGAAAAACAATAAAAATCGAGTTAAGTAGTAAAATTAAAGGAAAACTGATTATAATTAATAAATGAAAACTCATACTTAATAAATAATGGTTATTATTTCTTTTTCACTATGAGGGTTTCATAATTTTTCGTCTCCCAAAAGGAGAAACTCAATGGCAATAAGCTCAACTGAGCGTCGAACAAAAAGCGTACAAGTTTTTGTAGAAAAAGACGCTGTCGAAACTAGTTTCGCAAAATGGGCACAACCGGGACATTTTTCAAGAACTTTAGCTAAAGGTCCAAAAACGACTACTTGGATTTGGAATTTACATGCTGACGCTCATGATTTTGATAGTCAAACAAGTTCGTTAGAAGAGGTTTCTCGTAAAATTTTCAGTGCTCACTTTGGCCAATTAGCAGTAATATTTTTATGGATAAGTGGTATGCATTTTCATGGCGCATACTTCTCTAATTATTCTGCCTGGTTAAATGACCCAATTGGCATTAAACAAAGCTCACAAGTTGTTTGGCCAATCGTTGGTCAAGAAATTTTAAATGCTGATGTTGGAGGAAATTTCCAAGGTGTTCAAACAACTTCCGGTTGGTTCCAAATGTGGCGAGCAGAAGGAATCACGAGTGAAGTAGAATTATATTGGACTGCAATTGGCGGATTAGTAATGTCTGCTCTAATGTTATTTGCAGGTTGGTTCCATTATCATAAAGCGGCTCCAAAATTAGAGTGGTTCCAAAATGCTGAATCAATGATGAACCATCATTTAGCTGGTTTATTAGGTTTAGGATGCTTATCTTGGTCTGGGCATCAGATCCATATTGCCTTACCAATTAACAAATTACTTGATGCAGGTGTTGCTCCGCAAGAAATTCCGTTACCACATGAATTCTTAATTAACCGTGAATTAATGGCACAGTTATATCCAAGTTTCAAAAATGGATTAGCTCCTTTCTTTGGTGGTCACTGGGGTGAATACTCTGATTTCCTTACTTTCAAAGGTGGGTTAAATCCAGTAACTGGTGGATTATGGTTAAGTGATATTGCTCACCATCATTTAGCATTATCTGTGTTATTTATTTTTGCTGGACACATGTACCGAACGAATTGGGGAATTGGACACAGTATGAAGGAAATTTTAGAAGCTCATAAAGGACCATTTACAGGTGAAGGCCATAAAGGTTTATATGAGATTTTAACAACTTCATGGCATGCTCAATTAGCTATTAATTTAGCAATGGTGGGTTCATTAAGTATTATTGTAGCTCATCATATGTATGCAATGCCACCATATCCTTATATTGCAACTGATTATGCAACGCAACTATCTTTATTTACTCATCATATGTGGATTGGAGGATTTTGTGTTGTAGGTGGAGCGGCACACGGTGCTATCTTTATGGTTCGCGACTATACTCCAGCAAATAATTATAATAATTTATTGGATCGTGTTTTACGACACCGCGACTCTATTATAGCTCATTTAAATTGGGTTTGTATATTCTTAGGTACACATGCCTTTGGTTTTTACATTCACAACGATACAATGCGTGCATTAGGACGCCCTCAAGATATGTTCTCAGATAAAGCAATTCAATTGCAACCTATTTTTGCGCAATGGATTCAAAATATTCATTTATTAGCACCTGGAACAACAGCTCCAAATGCATTAGCAACAACAAGTTATGCTTTTGGTGGAGATGTAGTATCAGTTGGTGGTAAAATTGCAATGATGCCAATTAAATTAGGTACGGCTGACTTTATGGTCCACCATATTCATGCCTTTACAATTCATGTAACAGTTTTAATTCTATTAAAAGGTGTATTATATGCACGTAGCTCAAAACTAATTCCAGATAAAGCAAACTTAGGTTTCCGCTTCCCTTGTGATGGTCCTGGTCGAGGTGGAACTTGTCAAAGTTCAAGTTGGGATCATGTATTTTTAGGTTTATTCTGGATGTACAATAGTATTTCGGTAGTAATTTTCCATTTCAGTTGGAAGATGCAATCTGATGTATGGGGTACAATAACACCTGACGGTGCCATCTCTCATATAACTGGAGGTAACTTTGCTCAAAGTGCTATTACAATTAATGGTTGGCTACGTGATTTCTTATGGTCACAAGCGTCACAAGTAATTCAATCATATGGTTCGGCGTCATCAGCATACGGTTTAATTTTCTTAGGTGCACATTTCATTTGGGCATTTAGTTTAATGTTCTTATTTAGTGGGCGTGGTTATTGGCAAGAATTAATTGAATCAATTGTCTGGGCGCATAATAAATTAAACTTTGCTCCAGCAATTCAACCTCGTGCATTAAGTATTACACAAGGTCGTGCTGTTGGCTTAGCACATTATTTATTAGGTGGTATTGGAACGACTTGGTCGTTCTTCTTAGCCCGTGCCATTTCAATTACATAAGAATATAAGACTAAAAAATTAATAAAATACTACTTCTACTTACAACTACAAATAATATAAAAAGGTATCTTAAGATTATGGCAACTAAATTTCCAAAGTTTAGCCAAGCTCTTGCACAAGATCCAGCAACACGAAGAATCTGGTATGGAATAGCTACCGCTCATGATTTGGAAGCACATGATGGTATGACAGAGGAAAATTTATATCAAAAAATTTTCGCATCTCATTTTGGGCATCTAGCTGTTATTTTCCTGTGGACTGCAGGAAATTTATTTCACGTTGCATGGCAAGGTAACTTCGAGCAATGGGTAACAAATCCATTAAAAGTAAGACCAATTGCTCATTCTATCTGGGATCCACATTTTGGTGAATCCGCTGTAAAAGCGTTTAGTAAAGGTAATTCATACCCTGTAAATATTGCATTTTCAGGTGTTTATCAATGGTGGTATACAATTGGATTTAGAACAAATCAAGAACTTTATACTGGTTCAATTGGATTAATATTACTTTCGTGCGCATTACTATTCGCTGGTTGGTTACATTTACAACCAAAATTCCGACCAAGTTTATCTTGGTTCAAAAATAATGAATCACGTTTAAATCATCATTTATCAGGTTTATTAGGTGTTAGTTCATTAGCATGGACGGGACATCTTGTTCATGTCGCACTTCCAGTATCTCGTGGAGTACATGTTGGCTGGGATAATTTTTTAACAACACCACCACATCCTGCTGGTTTAACACCATTCTTTACAGGAAATTGGACAGTTTATGCTGAGAATCCAGATTCTGCTACTCATGTTTATGGAACAAGTGAAGGAGCAGGAACTGCAATCTTAACATTTTTAGGTGGATTCCATCCTCAAACTCAAGCATTATGGTTAAGTGATATTGCTCATCATCAATTGGCAATTGCCGTTGTTTTCATTATTGCTGGACACATGTATCGAACAAATTTTGGGATTGGACATAATATGAAAGAAATTTTAGATGCTCACCGTCCACCAGGAGGACGCTTAGGAGCAGGTCATATTGGGTTATTTGAAACAATCACCAATTCTTTACATATGCAATTAGGTTTAGCCTTAGCATCACTTGGTGTGGCAACCTCATTGACAGCACAACATATGTATGCATTAACTCCATATGCATATTTATCTAAAGATTTTACAACTGAAGCTGCTTTGTATACACATCATCAATACATAGCCGGATTCTTAATGGTTGGTGCATTTGCACATGGTGCAATTTTCTTCGTTCGTGATTATGATCCAGAATTGAACAAAAATAATGTTTTAGCACGTATGTTAGAACATAAAGAAGCTATTATCTCACATTTAAGTTGGGCTTCATTGTTCTTAGGATTCCATACATTAGGCTTATACATCCATAATGATACAGTAGTAGCATTTGGTCAACCTGAAAAACAAATTTTATTTGAGCCATTATTTGCAGAATACATTCAAGCTGCATCAGGTAAAGCAATTTATAATTTTAATGTTTTACTATCATCTGATACAAGTCCTGCGACTATCGCTGGTAACAATGTATGGTTACCTGGTTGGTTAGAAGCAATTAATAATAACAAAAATGACTTATTCTTAAAGATTGGTCCAGGTGATTTTCTTGTTCATCACGCAATTGCGTTGGGTTTACATGTAACGGCTTTAATTCTTGTAAAAGGCGCCTTAGATGCACGAGGTTCAAAACTAATGCCCGATAAAAAAGATTTTGGTTATAGTTTCCCATGTGATGGACCGGGTCGAGGAGGTACTTGTGATATCTCGGCTTGGGATGCATTCTATCTTGCAATGTTCTGGATGTTAAACACAATTGGTTGGGTAACATTCTACTGGCATTGGAAACATATAACAATTTGGGGTGGTAATCCTGGACAGTTTGATGAGTCATCAAATTATATTATGGGATGGCTTCGTGACTATTTATGGTTAAATTCTTCGCCGTTAATTAATGGTTATAATCCATTTGGTATGAACAATTTATCTGTTTGGGCTTGGATGTTCTTATTTGGACATTTAATTTGGGCTACCGGATTTATGTTCTTAATTTCTTGGCGAGGTTACTGGCAAGAGTTAATTGAAACATTAGTTTGGGCTCATGAACGTACACCATTAGCGAATTTAGTTCGTTGGAGAGATAAACCAGTTGCTTTATCAATTGTTCAAGCTCGTTTAGTTGGGCTAGTACATTTCGCTGTTGGCTATATTTTAACATATGCAGCATTTGTAATTGCCTCAACATCTGGAAAATTTGCTTAACTAATATCTTTAGACTGTATAGATATAGATATAAAGACATCTCTATATTTATTAATAAATCATAATTTATATAATAAGTATACAGTTATCAATTTTCTAATTAATAATTTTTGAACGTTTGGTTCTTTTACTTAATTTACTAAATAATTAAGTAAAAGAACTAAAACCGTTTAAAATTCTAACTATAAAAAAATATCTAGAATTATTTTCGATCATTCAAAATTAAAATCTTATCGACTTTTTAAAAGCGTTAATTTTGTAGGATTGAGCAAAAATTTTAATAAAATTTTTTAGTGAAGTTATCTGAGATTGAATTATTATAACTATAATAATAGATTTATTTTTCTTATTATCTTATCTATGAATCTACGTTATCCACCAAGAGTTTAAACAGAATGGAATAAAAATTGATATAAATATATACTTATAGATATTTATTTGAGTTATCATTATAAAATTTATTCTTCCATTTCAAAATTATCTCTAATCAATTGATGAACAAAATATATTAGACTTTCATCTTATTGTTTCAACTTAATCTTTTTAATCTTTTTAATCTTTTTTATTAAATCTTAAAAGCTCAGGATATAATTTGCAATAATAGCTAAATTTTTTTAAGTTATCGAATTCTATATAATAATAAAATTATTCTTAGTTTATAAAATTTGTTTCAGAATTTCTATTAATTAGTCCACAAGATTTTAAGTTAAATTGTTAAATTTTGTTAGTATCACGAACAACATCAGTTTAGACAACTATGAAAGGCCTTTGATATGTAAATATTAAACCTTTGTGATTTTATAATGTAAAATAAAGCGACATTACGAGCCGTTTACCATTTGGAAGTCTAGTTCTAATAGTATCATTACAATCACAATAGAACTCGTTCCAAAAATTAAAAGATTTGGTCGAATGAAACCAAACCTCTTAATAATTTCTGTAAAAATTCTCTTAAAAATTCGATAATATTAGTATTATTTTATTAGATATAATTTTCCAAAATATAACTAAATATTTTTGAATAAATTTTAATGAAAATTTTTATATTTAAACTAATCATTAAATTTCTAATACGATATCTCGTTTAAAAACATTGATCTTCTTACAAGATTTAAATCTGAATACTATTTGAATTTATTAAAAATATAATCCTAACATATCAGGGAAAAAACGATTTATTTCAATAATAAATCCAGCGGTAAATGTCATCCATAAAGTTAAAAGAACCGGAGCAGTTGATAAATATTTTTGAAAATTGTTCATAGAATTGAAATTAATTATAAAGTAATATAGCCAATAAAATTAACGAGGTGATACAGTTATTTCATCAGTAGGAGCAATTAAGTCACCGCTGATTAATTCTTGCCATGCTGAAATTGGCCAAATATAGCCTGTTGTCATTATTTTTAGTGCTAATGGTACATTAATAATAATTTCACTTTCAGTTGGATTTTTTGTAGTACTTACTGCTCGTACATATTTTCGTCCAACCCAACCAATCCAACCAGAGATATAAATAAATCCGAAACCTGGAAGAATAAATTCTGCCGCATGACTCCAACGTCCATCCGCAATTAAATGCGGTAAACCATCAGTCCCACAAAGTAATTCAGATCGACTATATTTATCAAAACGTGCTTTTGTACGTTCGATTTGCTGTTCTAAAGCTAGTGCTGGCGGTGAATCTGCTTCATATTTAGCCATCCGTTGTTCTAGTTTTTTAACACTCGCTTTTTGTCGTTTATTAAAAGCAGCTGATTCACTACATTTTGTCAATCCTCCAATATCAGCTAATGCTGTTTTTGGTGTCATTGCAATTAGAACTACAATAAGTAAACTTATTAAATTAAAACGTTTCATTAAGAAAAAAATATTAAAATTAAATTTGATAGTTTAGTAAAAAATCTCAGAAAGATAAAACCATTAGATAATTACATTATAGTTTAGTTTTTAATAAAAAAATATTTTTTCTTGAAAAATATAAATAATTATAAAGAGTATCAATTAGTATTCATTATTTTCAAAAATTGAATATAATAAACAGTTTTTATTCCAATCAATTTAAAGTAATTTTTTACTTAGAAAAAAAATAATTTGTCTAAAATAGATTTATTTAATATTTTTTAATTCTTTTTAAATAAAAACTTTTAAAAATTTGATTTGTCTAAAAAAGTCTAATAATTTATAAAATTGAATAATAGAATCGAAAACTTTTAATTTTATAAATAACTATAGGATAAAAATAAGAAATTCCAGTTTAATTAAAAAAAATTACCGTTTCTCTTCATTTCACTTTTACTCTTCAACTTTTAAAAATAAATTTAAATAAAGTTTTCAAAAATTATTCTGAGCAAAGAATTTTTACAGATACTCCGTTTAACCGTTTACTATTTCAAAGTTAGAAAGGTATAATTTTTTTAATCGTATTAGTTAGATTATAAAAATGAATGTAACAAAAATTTTTACCAAGAAAAATTGCTGATATTATTTAAATAATTTATACTCTAGCTTTAAAGGAGGTTGGCAAAAAGTGATTTTAAAGAAAATTATTGTTTTGATTTTTATTTTAGCGATACAGGCAAAACCAATGAATATGATGCCTGATATTATACGTTCAGAGTATGAAAAGACAAGCCAAGAATTAGCACAAATTAAACAGGCTGAAGAGCGTATTAGAAGACCACCTTTATTTTCAAAAGATTATTGGTTGTCTAGAAACAGGGAAAAGAAGATATATGAAAAATTGATGGATAATCAAGATCCATCACAATTTGCTGCTGAACTTGGAAAACCAACTACTGAAGATGACAGACAAGAATTAGAAAGAGTCGAAGGACGACTAGAGACAATTAAACAATATGTGGCTAAAGAAGGTGGTGGTGGAATAAAAGAGACTCCCAAACTTACGTCAATAACTCCGAAAACCTTGAAATCATATTATGATTACACTTGGTTTCAAAATCAACTAAAAAAATATTACGTCTTATCCTGGGATAATTTGGCTTATGGCCTTACAATTAAAGAAGTTGAAAAAGTCTTATTAATTTTATGTTTTATTCGATTTTGTATTTATACAGTAAAATATGATGTAAAAACATCTCTAATTATTTGTCTTATTGGATTAGTATCTGCTTTTTTATATGAAATGATATTAACTGATTGCATTGCAATTTGTTTTGAACGAATCTATTTAAATTCGTCGCTTTTCCGTTTTGCGTTTGAAGAATACTTAGAAAAAGTAAAAGCTGAGATGCCGAATACGGATCCTCCAGGTACTCTTGTAACTACATATAGATGGATTTTAAATAATTGGGTATTAGCTTTTATACAAAAGTTACCAGCAGGAGAAGCAATTACAGACTATATCACGAGTACTTTTTTACCGTTTTGTAGTAATATTGTTCGAATGTATCGTAATAGTGTGCGAGCAATGTTATTGTATACTATGGTATTAAGGCTTGGAAAAAAATATATTCCGTATCATATCCAGTGGCATTTAATGTTATATGTATTATATACCCAGTTCGGTAAAAACTTTTGGCAGATTTACGAAAATTCTAATGAGTTTTTAAACGATGTATTAATTCCTGAACTCAGATTTGAAGAAATAGAATTTATGGAACTTATGCATTCGACGTTCATAGGAATGGCAACATATTTAACCTTATTAGCTATGTTACACGCTTTATTTTCACAATATTATTATGTTCCATTTTTAGTTCCGAATGTTGAGGCACATATTGGTAAAAGACCGAAAAAAAGTATTTATAGCGGTGGGTATACCTCATGGCAAGATGAACAAGAACTTTTTGTATCCACTCCTGCTGATTGGAAAATATGGTTTGGTTTTTTAGGTAAAGGTTCAAATGATCGAAAACAAAGAAAAAAAAGACGCAAAGATAGACCAAATTAACAAACAATGAAAATTATACATTATGAACAATTCATAGCTTATAATTTTCATTACTTACTAATAAAATAGAAAAAACTTTTAAGTTTATTTACCATTAAGACGAATGGGATATTTGATAGTTTAAAAATAAATTCTCAAAAATTTATTATGTTTAATTAATATAAAAGTATAAAATAAAAAAATTTTAAGAGTTTAATATGTAATATGCTAACTAGGATAAGATTAGTTAATAAGGATTTTTTTAGTATATTTTTGACTACTTTAAATACGTTTATTATTTTACTAAGAATGATTTTTGAAAATTAATTTTTTATTTTGAAGTTTCCAAATTAAATTTTATGGAAACTTCAAATTTTTAGATCTTAGAATAAGTAATTATAACGAAGATCCGAGTCCAGAGTATGCACCATAGATAAATAAGCTAAGCATTGTAATTACTGCTAAACCACCAACTAAACCTACAAGCCATAAAGGAATTCGACCAGTATTAGACATATTAAAATTTCCTATTTATAATTTTAATTGAAGAAATAACTTGAAAATAAAACAGCTAAAACAAAAATTAATAGAAGACCCCAATAAAGAGAAGTTCGATTTAATTCTACTGCTTGTTTATTCGGATTTGGACCTGTCATAAAAAGTACCTCGTATTTATTTATTAATTTATCTTTGAATAAATTGCATTGCTGTAATTCCACCTAAGAAAAAGACAGTTGGAACAGCTAAACCATGAATTGCAAGCCAACGGAAAGTGAAAATTGGATAAGCTACTGGTTGATTAATATTTTTTGACATCTATTTTACCTCAATTATAAACCTTTAGTTAAATCTTCTAATTCTTGTTTTGCACTAAAACGATCGTTTACTAATGGTACTTGCTGACGATCTTGTGTGAAATATTCATTTGGTCTTGGAGTACCAAACACATCATATGCCAACCCTGTACTAATAAATAACCATCCTGATACAAAAAGCGATGGAATAGTGATACTATGAATAATCCAATAACGTACACTTGTAATAATATCCGAGAACGGACGTTCACCTGTAGATCCACCAGACATAATATTATATTCTCCTATAAAAAAATAATTGTTACTCATTCCAGGATTCACCCAAAAGCGGGCAGGGGGAATCGAACCCCCATCATTAGCTTGGAAGGCTAAGGTTTTACCACTAAACTATGCCCGCATAAATTTATTATAAAATTATGCGGGTCTAAAAAGCAATAATATATTACAAATTCTCTAATTTCAAATCTAAAAACTTTGCTAAATCTGAGGCTTCTTCTTCTAAAATTGAAATAGAATTTGGTTGTTGTACTGGTGTCAGTGGAATTTTTCGTTCATCTTTTAAACATAAATAAACAATCCTTTTAGGATTTAAACCTTCTGAAATTTTGATACCAATCGATTTAATACTATTTAATGGATAAGTTAACAATATTTCTCGATTCTTTCCAGGAAATCCCTTACGAACGATTTTTACCAAATTTTCTAGTTTATTATATTCGTTATACCCACTTCCAATATCCCAAAATAATGTTAATAAAATATAGATACTGAATGATAAGCTTAGCGTTCCATAAAAAATCATAACTAAGCCTTGAGGTATGAAAGCTAATTGAGTAGGATTAGCAAATGGTAATAAATTAATTTTTAAATAAGTGGATAAGCCTGCTAATAAGAAACTAAACCCACCTATGAAAAGAAAAATAGTCCAAAAGTAATTGCTAAAACGTCTCGATCCAACTATTTTATTCCTACGAATATTTTCTTCCATTTATTAAGATTCTAATATAATATTAAATTAATTTAATTGATTTTAATCCTAAGAATAAACCTGACGCAATCGTGAAACAAAACCCTAACAATAAAAAGTAATCAATGGCAGTTATCATAATATTTTTAGCGTTATAAAAATGAAGTTTGTAACAATTTTTGTATATATTAGTATATATTATATAATAATGTTTATTTAAATTTTGGTTAGTAAAAATTTTCATTAATTTTTTGAATACTTTGCACTAATTAAAAAATTCTATTATTCATTTAATTAAAATTTAAGTTGAAATTATGGCTAATTTTATTAAACCTTATAATGATGATCCATTTGTAGGACATTTAGCAACACCTATAACATCATCAGCAATTACACGAGCAATATTAAGAAATTTACCAGCTTATAGATTTGGTTTAACACCATTATTAAGAGGGTTAGAAATTGGTTTAGCCCACGGGTATTTTTTAATTGGTCCTTTTGTAAAATTAGGGCCATTACGCAATTCTGATTCTGCTTTATTGGCTGGCTTTTTCTCTACAATTGGGTTAGTTATTATATTAACATTAGGCTTAACCATTTATGGTGCTGCAGTATTTGGAAAAGAATCAGAATCGTCTAAAGAAGAATTGAAATTAATAAGTGAAATTCAAGACATTAGCGAAATCGATGAGGTTTCAACAACTGTTAAAGAAAAATTTACTTCTAGTAATAGCCTTAATAATGATTTACAAACACGAGAATCTTGGGATAAGTTTAAAGGAGGATTTTTCGTAGGAGCTTGTGGAAGTGCTGGTTTTGCCTTTATTTGTCTTTCAAGTATTCCACTTTTTGAACTAAATTAGACCTTGCTAAACCGGTTTAATTAAACCGGTTTAAGTAAGATCAAATAATAAATATTTTATTAATATTTAAAAACTTGACACTTGAGAGAATAAATCATCTAATTTTTATTAGTTAGATTTTAAAGTATTGACGATAAATAAGCAAATCAATTAGAATCTAATTGATTCAGAGTATAAAAATTATAAAATTATCTTTAATTGCAGTATTAAAAATGAGTACAACTACAACAAATTCGGTTAACTTACAAGAAGAATATGCTAAAACAGACATTGCTAAAATTTTACGTTTACTAGATGAAGAACTAGTTGGTTTAGCTCCAGTAAAATCGCGTATTCGTGAGATTGCGGCATTATTATTAATTGATAAACTAAGAAGAAATCTTGGAATTACGGCAGGAAATCCAGGATTACACATGTCTTTTACTGGAAGTCCTGGTACTGGTAAAACAACTGTAGGTTTAAAAATGGCCGATATTTTATTCCAATTAGGATATATTAAAAAAGGACATTTATTGACTGTAACAAGAGATGATTTAGTTGGTCAATATATTGGGCACACAGCACCGAAAACAAAAGAAGTTCTTAAAAAAGCTATGGGCGGTGTACTTTTTATTGATGAAGCTTACTATTTATACAAACCAGATAACGAGCGAGATTATGGTTCAGAAGCAATTGAAATTTTACTACAAGTCATGGAAAATCAACGTGATGATTTAGTTGTAATTTTAGCTGGGTATAAAGAACCTATGGATAAATTTTATGAGTCAAATCCTGGTTTGTCATCTCGAATCGCAAATCATATTGATTTTCCAGATTATAGTGTTGAAGAGTTATTAAAAATTTCAAAAATGATGTTGGAAGAACAACAATATCAACTAACACCAGCAGCTGAAACAGCTTTAACAGAGTATATTACGAAGCGAAAAGAAAAACCTCTATTTGCAAATGCTCGTAGTATTAAAAATGCATTAGATCGAGCACGTATGCGTCAAGCGAATCGAATTTTTGAAAGTCGCGGACAAATATTGACGAAAAAAGAGTTAGTTAATATCGAAGCAGAGGATATTTTACAAAGTACAATTTTTGATTAATATTCTGCGAAATCAGTATACTTAATTTGATGTTTATAAAAACTTTTTAAAAATTATATGAGCTTATTAATTATTGGCGGAACGGGAACACTTGGACGCCAAATTGTACTGCAAGCTTTAACTAAAGGGTATCAAGTCCGTTGTTTAGTTAGAAATTTACGTAAAGCAAATTTCTTAAAAGAGTGGGGTGCAGAATTAGTTTATGGAGACTTAAATTTACCTGAAACCATTCCGCCATGTTTACGAGGTATTACAGCTGTTATTGATGCTTCAACAAGTCGACCAAACGACTTATCTACAATTAAAAAAGTAGATTGGGATGGAAAACTAGCATTAATTGAAGCATCAAAAGTTGCAAATATTCAACATTTTATTTTTTGTTCTACTCTAAATTTAGAACAATTTTCGGATATTCCATTAATGGAAATGAAACAAGGCATCGAAGTTTCTTTAAAAAAATCAAAAATCCCTTATACAATTTTTCGGCTGACAGGGTTTTATCAAGGTTTAATTGAACAATATGCAATCCCTATTTTAGAAGACTTACCAATTTGGATAACGAATGAAAATACATGTGTTTCATATATGGATACACAAGATATAGCTAAATTTTGTATTCGCGCTTTACAGCTTCCGAAAACAAAAAATAAAACATTCCTTTTAGGTGGACCAAAAGGATGGTTATCATTAGAGATAATTAAACTATGTGAACAATTAGTTGGTCAATCGGCAAAAGTAAAACAAATTCCAGTAATAATCCTAAAATTATCTAGTAAAGTATTAGGGTTTTTTGAATGGGGTCAAAATATTAGTGATCGGTTGGCATTTGTTGAAATTTTAAATGTCGAAAATAATTTCTCAAAATCTACATTCGATTTATACTCGACATTTAAAATTGATTCTAGTGAAATTGTTCAATTAGACGATTATTTTCTAGAATATTTTATTCGATTGTTAAAACGACTAAAAGATATAAACTTTGAAGATGTCCAAAAACAGAAGAATTTAATTCTGTAATAAAAATTTTGCTAGTATGAACTACAGTAGTTTTATTGTAAAAATTGTTGAAGGACCAACGCGAGAAAATCTTAAAAATGATATTCCTGTTACTGATATGTTAGTTAAGTTTTCTCAAATCCGAGACAAAAAAAGCCTAGAAACTTTTCAAGTTTTTGTTTGGGGAAATTTAGCTGAAGATGTTGTAGAATATTATAAGATAAATGACTACATCATAATAGAAGGTTATATTTCTTTAAATCGAAATTTTTCTAAAAATATCGTTTTTCCAATGAACACAATGAATAATCCAGTTCAAATTTCAGTTCGTAAAATTTATCCATTTCTTTAAAGAAGTTAAAGTTACTAAAAATATTATAATTTTGAATTAAATAACTCAAAATTATAATATTTTTAGTATAATTAGTATTATTAGAAATAATTGGTAGGAAAATTTAATGTTAACTTTAAAAATTTTAGTTTATACAACGGTTATCTTTTTTGTTTCTTTATTTATCTTTGGATTCCTTTCAAGTGATCCGTCACGAAATCCAAATCGTAAAGATTTGGAATAACGTATTTAGATAATCAGTGAGAAAACAAAATTTGTTACTGTTTTGGAAAAAAATATTAATTATATTTTTTTCCAGAATAAGTAACAAAATAGAAAAATAGTTATTTAGGTTTATGTCGAACGGACAACTGGCATACCAAGTCTAAAAAGCTATCGAAAATTCAGGTACTCAATCTTACTCAATACGCATTAAATTAGGGTAAAAGTGGGTAAATGCTGTCTAAGTAGTTTAGTCTTATATAAACACTGTAGAAACAAGTTAGA
>Ga0255039_10000393_pt1 | contig 14248 bp, 12 predicted proteins | sample BC1_12_1_MG_FD_181713 | JGI IMG/M metagenome (GOLD analysis project Ga0255039, IMG submission 181713) | Seawater microbial communities from Strait of Georgia, British Columbia, Canada - BC1_12_1 | ecosystem: Environmental > Aquatic > Marine > Strait | place: Canada: British Columbia | collected... | reverse complement strand
CGACCAGGCTGATGCTAATGGCTGGATTATTGTGGATATGAAGAAGGACTGGAAGCGCATTTTTGCTTTCGAGAAAGTGAAATGACCAGGAAAACGAAACAGGAAATTCAGGCTCGGGCCGCCACCACCCGCCGTGTCGGGTGGTGGACCGGTGGCCTTATTCTCTTGGCCGTGGTTGCAGTGGTGGGTTACCGGATTTGGGATAAACCCGCGGTGCCAGAAGGGCCGGACCCGTCTAAGCTGATTGGCCGCTGGTTACGACCCGACGGTGGTTACGTGCTGCAGTTGAGCGACCCGGGGCCAAATGGTGAATTGAAAGCCGCTTACTTCAACCCGCAACCAATCAACGTTTCGCGCGCGGAATGGAAGCACCAAGCCGGCTACTTGGGTGCGTTTGTCGAATTGCGTGACGTCAATTATCCCGGCTCTACCTACACACTGGCATACCACTCGGCCCAGGACCGGCTGGTGGGCATCTATTTTCAGGCGGTGATGAAGCAAAAGTTTAATGTGGAATTCGAACGGACCCAGTGAACACATGGTGAAAAAGGGTCAGATTTCCGTTTGACTCTTGCATGATAACGGTTGGAGCGAAGTGTCGATCTGATCCTTTCTCCTTCCACTTTATATAGCGCCAGAACTGTTCGACCAGCTACTTACGATAGCTGCTATAGATGTGAAGTCCTGGATGTCTCCGAAAACTTGCCATACCCATATCATATCGTAACATTTGCAGAATTAAACATCTTGGCAAGAGATCTAAACTCATTGGCCCCAAATGCTAACCTCAATATTTTGAGAGCTTCTATCCTACTAAAGCAATCCCCTCTATGCTTCCTGAGGTGATCAGTTCTATCATTTTCAAGCATGTTACAAAATCTGTTCGTTTGAATTGATATCAGATTTGCAAAATACTGTTTTTCCAGATATTGTTGGATTTCAATACAGCGGAAAGCAAACTTTATTAAAAGTAAAACTGCTCATTTAAAGGCATGATGCTTCTCGTTTTGTGGCGGAAGTATTTAATATCATTGCGTTTAGTTGTTTTTTAAAGAGGAACAAAATTATGCCTGAGGATCGTTGGCCAGTGCGCGTTGGGGTCAACGTAATGCGCGCGCGCCTGACCATTATCGGATTTAACATTGCGATTGTATCGTTTCAGATCGCTATTCTAAACAGAGTCCCGGGCGGTGTCAGGGTGGCCGGGCTGGAGCACAGGGTACACGTCGGGGCCGATATAGCTCTCTTCATTGCCTTGGCCCTGTCCCTGGTTGCGATGATTGCATATATCATGTCCAGTGCATTCGACGAGGTTGGCTACTGCACCCACTGGATGCTGGTGGCCGGTGACTTGCTGATGTATTTGGCTCTGGCACACACCGTGGCCGGTTTCTTCGGACCGGCCATCGCGGAACTCGAAATTTATGCTGCAAAACTCCAGAGCCACGCCTGGGAGTGGTCCATCCTCCACGCGGCAATGATAGTCGTTGGTGGTACGGTGTGGTTTTTGGCAACCTACGCGGGACCGGTGGTTTCACTGCTGCGCTCCCCTTTTCACCGTCGCACCAACATCGCTCTCGGAGTCGCTTACCTGGCTACCCTGCTCGCACTTGCCTGGGTCAATGCCCAGGCGACCCGGGTGGCAACATTGGCCGCCGGGGGCGAACCGGGGTTGATCGTTAGTGTTTTAAGGGAGCTAATCCAGCCGTTGCGGTGGTAGCTGCTGACATCGAAAAGGTTTCGTTTACATCATAGAATTAATGATATCGAAATAGCATTTCCACAGCGCGACCTGCATATCAAAAGCGCTGTGCCGTTGAAAATAGCCAAAGACAGCCCCCAAACCGTCGCGAAAGATTCCCTGAAAGTTACCGGCAATAAGGGGAAGTTGCCAGAGTGAACCCTAATGTTGCATACTTGCGTTGAGGAAAAACGTGCAAGAGTGCGCCAGATGTGGCTGCGCTGAGTTAACAGTTCTGCTATAGATGTGAAGTTTTAGATGTCTTCAAGAATTTGAGATACGCAAATCATATCTACGAAACTACCGAAGTTTAGATATTGGCAAGCTAACTTTACTCACGGACAGTCGTTACCTACCCAAACATCTTGTGTCGTTGATTTACTATCTTCTCCATCTACTATGTTGTGCCTTTCTTTAAGCTATGCACAACTCCAATCGCTTTGCACATCCGTCGGCAAGTTTAGATTATTGCCTCTAAGCCTAATAGTTGCTATCATTACAAAATTCTAAAGTCTTCAGTTATTCTTTTCCAAAATGGTAATCCATAAGATTAGGCAGACAAGACATGCACCTGCCTAAATGGCGGTTGCCTGGACTTGGACTGTTTCACAGCCAAGGAGACAACCAAGTGCTCGGCACGCTGGTAAACTCTAAACGTTGAAAGCGAGCCATGCTTCCCTTATCCACCCGCACCAAAGAAGCCATCAAGATCGGCCTGGCCATGGTGATCGTCTACGCGATCGCCATGCAGATGGGCTGGGACAAGCCGTACTGGGCCGGGTTTACGGTGGTGACGATCAGCGTATTGTCGGGTGGTATGTCGCTGGGCCGGGGTGTCGCGCGGACGCTGGGCACGCTGGTGGGGGCGGTGGCGGGCCTGGCGATCATGGGCCTGTTTCCCCAGGAGCGCTGGTGGCTGACGAGCTGCCTGTCCCTGTACGTCGGTTTCTGCACCTACATGCTGACGGGCAAGCATCAATCGTACTTCTGGTTCCTGGCCGCGTTCACCTGCCTGATTATTGTCGGCGTCAGTTCACCACCCGAATCGCAAAGTGCCTTCCAGGTCGCCGTGTTGCGCACCCAGGAAACAGCGCTGGGCGCCCTGGTTTATACCCTGATCGCGGTGTTCCTCTGGCCACGCAGCAGCGTGGGCATGTTCAGCGACGCCAGTCGCAAGCTGTGGGCGACCCAGACGCAGCTGTTTCGGACTTACCAGGAGCTGATGTCCGGCAAAGGCACGGCCGAGGACTCGCGGCCACTGAGGTTACAGGAGATTCAGCAACTGACCTTGGTCGGACAATTGCTGAACGCCGCAGAGATTGACAGCTACGAGGTGTGGGAAGTGCGCCATCAGTGGCGGCAATTCTGTGACCAGTCAATGTCCCTGATGGAGACGCTTGAGCGCTGGCGACAGAGCTTTGCCGAGATCCAGTCGCTCAATCTGCACAAGCTGCTCCCTAATCTGGAGGCCGTTTGCTCGGAGCTGGACAGGCGCTTTGAGCAGATCGGACGTATGTTAGCCGGCGAAGCGCCTACCCAAGCCGCGCAAGCCATAACACTGACCGTCGACAAGGATCAAATGCGTGCCTTGACCCATTTTCAGCAAGCGGCAGTGGTCGTGACCCAGATTCAGCTGGAAAACCTTGAGCGTCTCAGCCGATCATTGTTCGACTGCGTGGCGGATATCAGGGGATACACCCGGCGGACCGCGGTGCCTGCTGTGGAACCAGCGCGCCGGTGGACGTTGGCCGTCGACCCGGACCGGTTCAGAGCCGTCATCCGGGTCCTGCTAACCCTGTGGCTGGCGTTCTTATTGTGGGTTTATGTCAATCCACCCGGACACTCGACCTATGTCATGATGGCTGGTATCTTTGCGCTGATCATCGCAAATGTGCCCCAGATCCGCCCGTCGCTACTGTTTCTTACCTGGGGCGGAGGCATCGCCTTCGGGGGTGTGCTGTATATCTTTGTCATGCCGCACCTGGCGGGCTTCGTAGAGCTGGCCGCACTGATCTTCGCTGCATTCTTCGTGATGCACTATTTGTTGGGTGAGCCGCGCCACCTTGTTGCCAGGATGTTCACCATGGCGTCGTTCCTTATTGTCATCAGTATCGATAACCAGCAGACCTACAGTTTTTCCGATTACGCCAATGACGTGGTCTGGATTATGTTGTCGCTGGCACTCGCCGTCTCTACGGCGTACTTCCCCACATCGCCGTGCCCCGAGAAGGTGTTTCTGCGTCTGCTGCGCCGCTTTTTCCGGCAGGCCGAGTTTCTCATCTCGGGGCTTGCGCCTGACGGGCAGCGACTGAAGGGTATTACAGCGCGCTGGAGGTCGGTTCTCTACCAAAACGACCTCCTGGAGTTACCGGGAAAGCTCGCGGCGTATGGCAAGCAGATCGACTACCGGGCATTCCCTGATAACACACCCGAGCAGGTGCAAACACTGGTGGCAAGCCTGTATGCGCTGGCCAACCGGATCAAGGAACTGGTGGAGGCGCGGGGACAGCCCCAGGCGGAGCAGCTGGTGCGGGAGTTGATTGATGACGTCCACGCCTGGCGCATGCTGGTTGAAAAGCAGTTCCAGCTCTGGGCAGACAACCAGGCTCAGTCGGTTGAGCCGGGTGTCGATCCTGGGGATCGGCTGAAGGCACTGCTGGCCAAAATGGAAGCGCACATGGACAAGGCGTTTACTCTGGTCAGTGAAGGTCAGCTCAGCGACGCGGACTACGAGAATTTCTACCGGCTCCTGGGAAGTTACCGGGGCCTGTCGGAAGCCGCGATCGACTATGCGCAACTGGCCGACGGGATAAACTGGGCGCCGTGGCAAGAAGCAAGGTTTTAAAAGAGAAATAACAAATAACAAAACCCAAATAACAAACAAATCACAATGACCAAAATATTAGGTGTCAGGTTTCAGGTGTCAGATTTCAGGGGGGAAAGCAGTGACCACGAAGAAATATATGGATGTGGACGACAGAGGACAGAACTTAGAGGTCGGAGGTCGGAAGTCAGAAGAGAGGGATTCTCTTGTGGGAGCGGCTTTCCCCGCCCGCCTCGCCTGAGCGGCTCGCGATGGCGGGCAGGCAGCCGCGATCTTACGATTTAAACGATTCGAACGAGTTTAACGATGTACCGCTTACTGGAATTGGGATTCAAGATGAGGTTTCAGGTTCTATTTTTCTTCTTCCTGACACCTGACACCCGACACCTGACACCTCAAACCTTGGGATTTGGAATTTGCAAAGTTAGTCCTGTACTAAGGAGGTTACAGTGACCCTTATTCCCAAAGAATTTGCCATTGGCGGGGTTTATTTCCCGCCCTTGTTGATCGCCGGCTTCTTCGGCGTGCTGGCGGCGGCGCTGACGGCCATGCTGCTCAATCGCTATCGGCTGTCGAAATACTTTTTTTATCCACCGCTGGTGTTTGTCGCACTGGCCATCATTTACACGGTCCTCATAGGGACCCTGATCATTCCGGTGTAAAACGATGAAAAAATACCAAAAATACCTGCTGACAGGAGGCGTGGTCTTGCTCGCCGTAGTCGCGATACTTATTAAATATTGGGACTACGTCACCAACCCCTGGACCCGGGACGGCCAGATCCGTGCCCAGGTGATCCAGATAACGCCGCGCGTGTCCGGCCCGATCGTCAAGCTGCCAATAAAGGACAATCAACTCGTGAATGCGGGCGACCTGCTGTTTGAGATCGACCCGCGCACTTTCGAGGCAAATCTGGACCAGGCGAGGGCGCAACTCGACGAGACTGGCGACAACTACCAGGCTCTGGTTCAGCAGGTCGAGGCCGCAAAAGCGATGGTCGCTGTGTCCCGCGCTGCCGTAACCCAAGCGCAGAGTTCGATCAAGGAGGCGGAGGCCAAGATCGAAAAAAACAGGGCGGAGTACGCTCGCCAGAAGGAGCTGCTTCCGCGAAAAGCAACATCCCAGAAGGCTGTCGACCGGGACAAGGCCGGCTATGAGATCTCCATTGAGGAACGAAAAACGGCCGTGGCCGGTTTGGCACAAGCGCGGGCGTCTTTGCTCGAGTCAGAAGCCAACCTGGCTGAAGCGAAGGCGAATCTCGGGGCAGTGGGGGACGCCAACGCCAGCATCCGTGAGGCACGTGCTGACCTCCGGCAGGCGGAGCTGAACCTCGAATTCACCCAGGTCAGGGCCCCGGTGGACGGCTACGTCACCAACCTGAACCTCAGGCTGGGCAGCCAGGCCGTGGAGAACCAGGCCGCGCTGGCGCTGGTTGATATTAACAGTTACTGGATTACCGGGTTTTTCAGGGAAAACTATATTGCAGATATGCGCAAGGGGGACCGGGCCATCGTCACCCTCATGAGCTATCCCGACAAACCCCTCGAAGGCCGCATCGACAGCCTGGGCTGGGGCATCGCCCAGGACGACGGCAGCACCGGATTTGACCTGCTGCCGACGATCAGCCCGACCTTCGAGTGGATTCGCCTGGCCCAGCGCGTGCCCGTGCGCATTCACATTGACCTCGATAAGCTGCCGGAGGGAGTCAAGCTGCGCGTGGGCACCACCTGCTCGGTGCTGGTCATGACGGGGACCAGCGACAGCGAGAAAGAAAAGCCAGCCGTTGCTGCCCCCCGCGCGCTCCAGTGACATGCAGTCGGAAGTGAGTCCAGTGGCATCGCACTGTTGACAACTTCATGATGCCATAAAGATCTAATACCAAGATTCTAACGAGGGATGTGCCATGTATCAGGATCTAGCCATTCTGGCTCTCTTCATTCTCGTCTACAGTTCGGTCGCTGGACGCGTCGAGCGCACCTGGGTCAGCGGCCCGATTGTGTTTACCATCTTTGGTTTACTCATAGGCCCGTTAGGTCTGGATCTGATTTCTTTCAAGGCAGATGGGGAAACAATGAGAACGCTGGCGGAGTTGACCCTGGCGATGGTGCTGTTCACAGATGCGGCTGGCGCCGACATGGGTGTACTGAGAAAGGCGAAGGCATTGCCCATTCGTCTGCTGCTGATCGGCCTGCCCCTGACCATATTGCTCGGTTTCGGGATCGGTGTGCTCCTCGTCGAAAAACTGTCCCTGTTTGAAGTGGCCCTCCTCGCGACCATGCTGGCGCCGACAGACGCTGCGCTGGGTAAAGCGGTGGTAACCAATGAAGCGGTGCCCGACCCGGTCCGCCAGGGGTTAAATGTGGAGAGCGGCTTGAACGATGGGATCTGCGTGCCCATCCTGTTCGTGTTCCTGGCCCTCGCCACTGGAAAGGCCGGTGAAGGGGGTCCCTGGAAGCTCGCCATGCTGCTGGTAGCCGAGGAAATCGGCATCGGTCTGGCTGTCGGTCTGTTGCTCACTACGATGGCTGGTTGGCTGTTGAAGTTTGCCAAAGGGCAAGGGTGGCTCACCCACACCTGGATTCAGATCCCGGTGGTGGCCCTGGCGCTTGGCTGTTTTGCCGTTGCCCAATTCCTGGGTGGCAGCGGCTTCATTGCAGCGTTCTCAGGCGGTCTTCTGTTCGGCGTACTGGCAAAGCAGCACCGGGAAGAGTTTCTGCTCGCGGCGGAGGGTACAGGGGACACCCTGGCGCTGATCACCTGGGTCATTTTCGGCTCGGCAGTTGTGGGTCAGGCGGTGGGTCAGTTCAGCTGGCTTATTCTGCTCTATGCGGTGCTGAGCCTCACCCTCATCCGCATGTTGCCGGTGTTTCTCGTGCTCACCGGTTCGGGGATGAACACCGAGGGCAAGCTCTTTGTGGGCTGGTTCGGTCCACGTGGTTTGGCCAGCATTGTCTTCGCCGTTATCGTGGTGAACGCTAACCTGCCAAACAGCGGTACCATCGCCATGACTGTGGTGTGCACCATACTGCTCAGTATCCTAGCTCACGGAATCACCGCCAACCCTTGGGCCAAAGCATTCGGTGCACGCCAAAGGCTGGCCGAAGGTAACGCCCCCGTAGGAGACTGATAACCACAATGGAGGTTTCAGTGTTCTTGGTTGCAACGCCGAGGACGACAACGAGAAGGACGAGTTTCTCCCATGGAGGTTTTAAGAGATGCAAATGTTCGTCCGTTTCAACAAGGTATTCTGGAGAACCATCTGGCATGTCCGAACAGTCATACTGGCGCTGCTCGCCTTGGTAGTGGTCAATGCTGTGCCGATCGCCCTTATTGAGAAGATGCCCTTTGGAGACGCTTTGTACTTTGCCTTTGTCACGGGACTGACCATCGGCTACGGCGATATTGTCATGCAAACCCCTGTAGGACGATTGATCGCCCTCCTGATCGCTGTCGTCGGCATCCTTATCTCAGGGATGATCGTTGCGGCAGCAGTGCATGCGGTTAGGGAAAGCATGGAGAAATCGTAGAAGTAAAAGAATCCGGGTCCAAAAGACCTGGCTTTGCGTACCCCCTGACAGGTGGAGCATTGCAAAATATCAAATTCCAAGCACCAAATTTCAGGGTGTCAGGTGTCGGGAGGGATTAGAAAAAAAGAACATTGAACATCGAACGTCCAACATCAAATTTTGAATGGGAAAAAAGATGACGAAGCAAACGTATCATCTTGAGAAAGGCTGCTCGAAGAAAGGATGAACATCGAACGTCCAACATCGAATCTTGAATAGAAAGAAACATGAAGAAACAGACATATGACCTGGAAGAAAGGCTGCTCGAAGAAAGGATGAACATCGAACATCGAACGTCCAACATCGAATCTTGAATAAGAAGAAAGATGAAGAAACAGAAGAATCAATTAGTTCTCACCCGAAAACTCCACTCTCGCCTGTCATTCTGAGGAGCGGAGCGACGAAGAATCTCGTAGTTCCTGGGTCGCCAGAGATTCTTCGCGGAGCCTGTCCTGAGCCTGTCGAAGGGCTCAGAATGACAATGTAGCGTTTCCGGATGGGAATTAATTAAGATTTTCGTTACGAGTATCAAAACGGCTGAAAAGAAAAAGAAATAGCCGTTGATTGTTCGGTATTCGACATTTGTCTTTCCATTCGATGTTGGACGTTCAACTGAAAAAAGTAACTGGAGAAAGCTATGTCCGCGACGTCATTTCTTAGATGCCATCATTTGGCCGCATCCGATCGAAGCAGTGCCCAACGCCTGGCATTCGTCCTGGCTTTACTTTTCACCCTGGTTTTTCTGGTGAGCGGCTGCATGGTTGGACCGGATTTTGTCAAGCCAGACGCTCAGATGGAGGAAGAATGGCTCCAGCAGCACAATCAGGAAATTAAAAGCGAACCGGCAGATTTTAGCGAATGGTGGAAGGTATTTAATGACCCTGTACTTGATAACCTCATCGAGATTGCTTCCCGGCAAAACCTGGACCTGCAAAACGCGGGGCTCCGAATCCTCGAGGCCCGGGCGCAGTTAGGGATCGCTGTCGGGTTTCAGTACCCCCAGACACAACAGATCGGCGGCGAAGCCAACGCGAACCAGTTAAGCGAAAACGCGCCGAACGGGGCGGGAGCGGACAAGTTCTTCTATAACTACCAGTTTGGCTTTGACGCCGCCTGGGAGTTTGACTTTTGGGGCCGGTTTCGCCGCGGGGTCGAGTCCGCCAATGCGAGCCTTTATACCTCTCTCGCCAACTATGACGACATCCTTGTTTCGTTGATCGCTGAGGTGGCCCGCACCTACTTTGACATCCGCACCTTTGAACAAAGGTTGGTGGTTACAAGGGAAAACGTCAGTAACCAAGAGAAGTCACTAGATATTGCGGCAGCGCGTTTTGAATTTGGAGATACAAGCGAACTTGATGTCAGCCAAGCCAAAGCGCTTCTCAGGCAAACCCAGGCGACAATTCCCCCTCTTGAAGCCAGCCTGCGCCAAGCGAAGAACGCGCTTGCTATCCTCCTCGGTATCCTCCCGACCGGGGTCCAGGATATACTTGGCCCACCCAAGCCCATTCCTACAGTACCAATTGAGGTCGCAGTGGGCATTCCGGCGGAACTGCTTCGCCGTCGGCCGGATATTCGACTGGCAGAATTTCAAGCGGCGGTCCAGAGTGCCCAAATCGGCATTGCCAAAGCGGATCTTTATCCCAGTTTCTCCTTGGTTGGGTCCATCGGCTTACAGTCCAGCGACAAAGGCGGTGTTCTCTCTAACAGCGCCAACTTCAGCGATCTGTTTACCTCCGGCGGCATTACCTATTTCATTGGCCCCTCCTTCCAGTGGCCAATTTTCAACTACGGGCGTCTCAAAAATAACGTCCGCGTCCAGGATGCCCGTTTCCAACAGCTGGTGGTCAATTACCAGAACACGGTCCTGCGGGCTTTCCAGGATGTAGAAGACGCCACGGTGGGCTTTTTGAGAACACAAGAACAGACTGGGTTCCTTTCTGAGAGTGTCGCACAATATAAGCGTTCGGAGGAACTTTCCTTGATCCAATACCGCGAAGGTCTGACCTCCTACCAGCGCGTGATCGATGCGCAGAGAAATCTGGCCGAGCAGGAAGACGCCTTCGCCTCGGCTACCGGTTCCGTGGGTATCAACCTGATTGCCTTGTACAAGGCACTGGGTGGCGGCTGGGAACTGCGTCTTGGCAAGGATTTCATCCCTGAACAGACTAAGGAGGAGATGCGGCAGCGGACCGATTGGGGGGACCTGCTGCCTCCTGAGGATTTACCGCAAGATATAGAAGAGCAGCCACCCACCGGCCAAGCGGTGAAAGTCTTCTACAAGCCGGATCTTTAGTGAGGTTTCCCGCCGAAGGCGGATCAGGTACCAGGTTTCAGGGTGGATGGAGGTTTCCCCGCTGCCGCTTCGCTTCAGACGGGATTTCCGCTTCGCTTCAACAGGCTGTCAGGGAAAAGAAACATAGAAGCTGAAACGTATTGGAGTGAAGGCGGGAAGAGCGGCCGGTATAGTGTAAAATTACGAGCCAAACAAGATTTGATTTTAGAAGGGCTAAAAAAGATGCTGGAAAGTTTTTTAGCCAAATACGGCTACAGTGCGATTTTATTGGGAACGGCTTTTGAAGGTGCGACCATTATGATTATGGGTGGATTTTCGGCCCACCGGGGATACCTCAAACTGTTGCCCTGGGTAATTCTGGCGGGTTTTGTGGGGAATTTTATTCAAAATCAGGTTTATTTTTTCCTCGGCCGCCGCTACGGGACCCGGACGGTGGAAAAGCATCCCGACTGGAAACCCCGCTTGCAACAGGTACACCGATGGTTGGAGCGCTTCCAATCCCCCTTGATCATCGGAGTGCGGTTCGCGCCCGGGTTTCGCACGATTGGCGGCGTTGCCATCGGAATGTCCGACGTGTCACCAGGTCGATTTACCGTTTTGAATGTAATCGGTGCGGTGCTGTGGGCGGTTGTATTCGGTCTCTTAGGCTATTTGTGCGGCCATGCACTAGAATTGATAATGGGAGACATCAAACATCTGGAAGTGCCTATCCTCGTTGGAATCGCTGTAATCGGTGGCCTGTGGTTCTTCTTTAACCGGAGTCGTCGCAGCAAATCGCCGGCGATACAAAATTCATAGAACCGAGTATTCAAGACAGATGGAGGTGTCAGTGTTAAGTGTTTCTTTTTCCCTGACACCTGACACCCGACACCTGAAACCTCAGTCATTGTGAATCGTCGCAAGATACGGCAACCTTAGTAAGAGAGGAGCACAGACTATGGCGGTAATGCCTCAACAAGAAAAAGAAAAACCCGGCTTGCTTGCCCGTTACGTGCCAATTCTTCACTGGTTGCCCCACTACAATAAAGCGTGGCTGACAGGCGACATCGTCGCCGGCCTGTCGGTGTGGGCCTTGATGGTGCCCCAGTCCCTGGGTTTCGCCGCCATAAGCGGTGTGCCGGTGCAGTATGGCCTCTATGCAGCCGCCATCGCGCTGATTGTGTACGCCATCTTTGCCAGCTCTCACCATGTGGTCACCGGGCCCAGTTCGACCATCGCCGCCGTCACCGGCGCGGCCGTCCTGTCAGTGGCTAAGGCCGGCTCCAGCGAGGCTATCGCCCTGGTGGCGGCCATTACCATGCTGGCCGGTATTTTGTATATCATCCTATTTGTTCTGAAGATGGGCTGGGTCTCCAACTTCCTGGCCGAGAGCGTGCTGGTCGGCTTCATCTTCGGCATCGGCATTGACGTGGCTGTCGGTCAGCTCAAACATGTTACCGGGACACATGTCACCGGCGCCAACGTCTGGCAAAAGCTGGCCAGTTGGGTTGCGAGCCTGCCCCATACCCATACGACCACCCTGGTGGTTGGTGTTGCCGCCCTGGTGCTCTTGTTCGTGCTCAAGATCTACGCCCCCAAGGTGCCGTGCGCACTGGTGGCGCTGGTGTTGGGCATCGGGGCCTCGGCAGTCTTTGCTCTGTCCGCTCAGGGTGTGGCCGTGGTAGGTAAGGTTCCCCGGGGGCTGCCGATCCCGGCCCTACCTGACATCAGCCTCATCAAACAGCATTTCGGCCTGATTCTCTCAGCGGCGATTGGCGTGTTGCTGATCGGGTTTTCGGAGTCTCTGGCCTCGGCCCGCCAGTACGCTGCCAAATACCATTACGACATCGACATCAACCAGGAGATGTTGGCCCAGGGCATGGCCAACTTCATCTCGGGCCTCTTTCAGGGCGTCAACGTCGACGGCAGCCTCTCCAAGAGTTCTGTCAGCGATGCCGCTGGCGCCAAATCGGAGATGGCCTCGCTGGCCCAGGGGGTTTTTGTCATCCTGACTCTGCTAATCCTGGCCCCGCTGTTTGCTGACCTGCCCGAAGCAGTGCTGGGGGCCATTGTCATCGAGGCGGTGGTCTTTGGGCTGATGGATATTAAGGCGATGAAACGGATCTACCGCCTTAATCGCACCGAATTCTGGGTTGGGACAATCGCCTTGCTGGGCGTGCTCACCTTCGGCACGCTAAAAGGCGTGCTCATCGGCCTTATTCTGTCCTTGCTCGTGCTCATTGCCCGGTCGTCCAAGCCCAATATCCCAGTGCTTGGCAGATGGCCCGGTACAGAGGTCTTTCATAGCCTCGACGAAAACCCTGATAGCGAAACCTTTCCGGGGTTGGTCATCATTCGCTTCGACGGCGCCCTGTACTTCGCCACCGCCAATGCTCTCCGTGATAAGGTCAGGGAGGTGACAACTGACGTCGATCCACCGGTGACCGAGGTCCTGATCGACATGGAGGGCGTAGACTATCTGGATCTTGAAGGCTCCGATATGTTGGCCGAGATCACCAAGGATATGCGAACCGTCGGGGTAGAGATCCATCTGGCCCGGGTGAAGCATGCAGTCATGCAAATGTTAGAGAAGGATGGGGTCGACCAAGTCATCGGCCACGATCATATTCACGACAAGGTTGTAGACGCCGTCGAGTTGCTTACCCAAAAGGAGAAGCCTGTTGCGAAGAATGATCATTAGTTATTTTTGGATAGCAGGCATTTGGGTCGTTGCGGTCGGATCAAGTGAAGTATTTGAGATTAATCAAAATAATGTTGAAATAGGGGCCAATATTGGTTCTGTTTCAGGCCGACCCCGATTCCCGATTTACTTGTAAAATGCCTTGCTCCTCTGAAATTTGAGTGCTAATTTAAGATCGCCTATCTTCGCATGAATGGAGCCACTTTGTGGAGGGTGGAGAGTGAGCAGTAATAAAATCGAAATCTCAAAAGAGTCAATTGCGAGCTTCTGCCGTCGCTGGAAGGTGACCGAATTTGCTCTCTTTGGGTCGGCGCTTAGGAATGATTTGGGTCCGGAGAGCGATGTGGACGTACTGGTGTCTTTTACCCCGAATGCGAGGTGGACACTTTTCGATATGGTTGGCATGCAGGAAGAGTTAGAGGAGATTTTTGGACGCAAGGTGGATCTGGTTACACGTCGGGGTATTGAATCCAGCCGTAACTATATACGCCGTCAAGCGATCCTATCATCGGCAGAGGTTATTCATGTCGCGTGACAAGGAATACGTAATAGATATCCTAGAGGCGGCTAAACTCGCCTTAAGTTATGTGTCTGGGAAGACCAAAGATGAATTTCTCAAAGACACTCAATGCCAGGATGCTGTGATTCGAAGACTAGAGATTATCGGTGAGGCGGCCCGTCGGATTTCGGACGAAACCAGAGCGACGTATCCCAAATTGCCCTGGAAAGCGATGGTTGGCATGCGCAATGTGATGATCCATGAATACGATGACGTGGATTTAGTAATCGTCTGGGATACCGTCCAGAATGATCTGCCACCGGTAGTCGCTAGACTGGAAGAGGTTGTTCCGCCCCACGACGAAGCTTAAAGAATTGTTCCCTGAATGCCCTATGTAGACTTTCCAACATCGGTTTTTTTCCAAAAAGAGGCCATTATTGACTCTGTGAAAATAGCTTGTTTGTAGAAGAAATAATACTATTTTGATATCTTAGCTTGGCCCGACCCTATTCGCCTTTAGCAGTTCAGCTATGGTCTTCGATCAGTCACGCAGCCTGCCTATATTCACGGGGAGTAACTCCCAGCCACCGCTTGAACGCCCTTGAAAAGGCACTGGATTCTGAAAAACCCAGCAAAAATGCA
>Ga0255039_10000391_pt1 | contig 14263 bp, 15 predicted proteins | sample BC1_12_1_MG_FD_181713 | JGI IMG/M metagenome (GOLD analysis project Ga0255039, IMG submission 181713) | Seawater microbial communities from Strait of Georgia, British Columbia, Canada - BC1_12_1 | ecosystem: Environmental > Aquatic > Marine > Strait | place: Canada: British Columbia | collected... | reverse complement strand
CGGCGTGCTTTCATTCCAGCCGCCATCATCGGGCTTGTTCGCTTCGATATCGCCGCTAGCAAACTGTTCGGTGCCACTTGTCACAGCAGACGAGTACCAGCCCAGCCGGGTGTTGATCTCGGTGTTATTGACTCCCGCGGCGAGAACCTTGAGTAATAGTTCACCGGGCCCCAACTGTGGTATTGGCACCTCACGATATTCGAGCTTGTCGTAACCACCGTTACCGGTTGTGATTACCGCTTGCATGCTTTTCTTACCTCGTTCCAGGTCGAAACGATCAGCTTTACTGTCAGTTAGATACGCGAGATCCACCATTAAGTAGTTACTTCCCAATAATTGAGTTCGCAGCATAGTAGTCAGCAACAGGATTGTCGAATACAGCAAGTCGTGATTGTTGATAAAAAACAACAGATTCGAGGTTTTAATCAATTCCGCTTCACAACGAAATCAATATACTTAGTGTGGTTTTTCTTCACGCGCTACCCTATGCCCGAATACTTCAACCTCGGTCACTATAATCGACAGATCACCACTTCGGTGGAAGCGGCACAGGTATGGTTTAACCGCGGCTTGATCTGGTGTTACGGGTTCAACCAGGAAGAAGCCGTGCGTTGCTTCGAAAAGGTCATCAAACTCGATCCAGACTGTGCGATGGGATACTGGGGTATGGCTTATGCGGTTGGCCCATTCTATAACAAACCCTGGACATGGTATGGCGAGCAGGAACGGGTTCAGGCAATCGCTACCTGCCACCAGTACGCGATGAAAGCCGCGACTTTGAGTCAATACGCATCCCCGGTCGAGCAGGCACTTATCGCTGCTCTCGGCGCAAAGCATCCAGCCCCGAAATCGAAACATACAGCCCAGCTCGAAAACTGGACGCAGGATTACGCCAACGCAATGCGTCGTGTTTACCGCGATTACCCCGACGATCTCGATGTTATCTGCCTCTGCGCCGAGTCGGTAATGAACCTGACACCATGGAAGTTATGGAATTTACAACACGGTATTCCGGCCACGGACGCCTGTACCGAGGAAGCGATCGCCATTCTCGAGCATGGTCTCGATATCGTCGACAAAAACCGGCTCACCGCGCATCCCGGTATCCTGCACTTCTATATCCACGTTTATGAAATGTCACCCACGCCGGAGCAGGCTTTAGCCTGCGCCGATCAGCTGCGCGACCTGTGTCCCGACTGCGGTCACCTGGTACACATGGCCAGTCATATCGATAGCCTGTGCGGGCACTGGCAAAACGCTGCTGATGCCAATCACCGCGCGATTAAAGTCGACAGCGACTATGTCGAGTTACGCGGCACGGATGAGTTTTACATGATCTCAGTGGTGCATAACCATGACTTTAACATCTGGGCTTCGATGTTCCTGGGCCAGTATCACCAGGCGCTGGAAAGCGCCGATCGCATTTGCGACCTGGTCAGAGACAAGCGAAATATTGTCGACGCATGGTATCTGGCGTCAACCCTCGAAGGCTATTATGCCGGACGTGCCCATGTGCTGGTCCGTTTCGGATGCTGGCAGCAGATTTGTGACGAAGAGATGCCGGAAAATCCGGACGCGGTACCAATCACCACCATTCTGCTGGTTTATGCCAAGGCCATCGCGCATGCGGCACTGGGTGACCTGGAATCGGGTCGCGCCTACCAGCAGCAGTTTTACGATCTCTATTTACAGGTACCTGAATGGCACATCATGGCCAACAACCCGAGCCGCGACATTCTGGCGGTGGCGCAGGCGATGATGAATGGTGAAGTCGAGTACCACGCCGGCAGCCACGAACTCGGTTTTCATTATCTGCGTGAGGCATGTGTGCTCAGCGATCATCTCGAGTACTCGGAACCCTGGCCATGGATGCATCCACCGCGCCATGCACTCGGGGCACTGTTACTCGAACAGGGGCGGGTCGAAGAGGCGATAATCCATTACCAGGACGATCTTGGCATCGGTAATCGTCTGCCGCGTTGCGTGCAGCACCCGAACAATATATGGGCCCTGCATGGCTACCACGAATGCCTGACAAGACTGGGACGTAGCGATGAAGCTGCCGCTATCAAGCCTGGACTCGATGCACTGGTCAAACAATCGGATATCGAAATCAAATCATCCTGCTGCTGCCGCGGCATGCAGGCCACGTAATTCGGGTAATAAGGTGACAGTCTACTTAATTCGAAATGCCCTGGAATTTCTGTAGCTAGTGATGAATTAAGTAGACTGTCACCTTATTGTCACCTTATTACCGTCACCGAATTACCTGAACTTCGTAGCCGGGTTCCTCGGGCTCGTCATCTGTCATTTCGGGTGGAAACCCGGGTGCGAGAATCTCGATTCCGGCAATCTCCTCGAGACGTTTGATGATGTTGGGAGATAATTCACGCGGTCCATAACGCTCCTCGCCATCCTCGAAAATACGCTGCATCATGGAAGCCAGCTCAAGCTCCAGCCCACCCCGTTTGGCGACATCATTGAAGAGGCCGATATCCTTGCATACCAGGTCCATGGTAAAGCTGATGTCACGGCTGCCATTGAGAATCACCTGGCTTTCGGTTTCATGCACAAAGGAATTACCGGAGGAAATACGAATCGCCTCGTAGGTCGTATTCAAATCCATACCGGCCACCTTCGAAGTCACCAGCGCTTCGCACAGGCTAAGCAGGTTTGCGGTGGCGAGATAATTAGTAACCACCTTTAACACGGAAGCGGAACCGAGTTCCCCGGTATGCAGAATGCGTCGCCCCATCGTGGTTAACAATGGCAACATGGTTTCGAAAGTCGTGCGTTCGCAGCCGGCAAAGATCGCAATATTACCAGTGGCGGCACGATGACAACCGCCTGACACCGGGCAATCAACCGGCTCGGCACCAACCGCCCTGACCTTCTCACCCAGACGCAGAACCTCGTCCTTGTCGGTAGTACTCATTTCCGCCCAGATTTTGCCTGGCCCGAGTCCCGCCAGGGCGCCATCATCGGCTTCCATGACCATCGCGCTGGCCGCCGGGCTCGGCAGGCAGGTGATGATGACATCGACATTCCGCACCATCCCGCGAGGACTATCCGCCCACCTGGCGCCGCCATCGAGAAACGGTTGTGCAATAACCGGATCGAGATCTCTGACCGTGAGGTCTACCCCGTTTCGTAACAGGCTTGCGGCGAGTTTTCCGCCGACATTTCCGAGTCCGATGAAACCAACTTTAAGCATAATCTTCGCTCCCACTCACAATTCTAAACTACGCGAAATTCTACGTCGCCAAATGGCCCGCAGTAAACAAAAAATGATGCTGGATTTGGGATTCACGCATCTTTATACTCGCGCTGGCTGCTAACCCTATTTCACTATTCGAGACCCCTCTCATGGCCAAACTCACAACCGTATACTGGCGCGACATCCCCGCCCAGGTGATCGCCAAGGAACGCCGCGACACGGCGAAGATAGTACTTACCGAACGCTTCGCAGAAGCCATCGACAAGGCCGCGATGCGCGCAAAAATGGCGGGTACGGACGCCTACCTGGAACAGTGGCGCCGCGAGGTAGTCAACTGCGGCAGAGACTTACAGGCCGCGGTCGATGAGGCCGCTAAAACCCTGGAGCATGACTTCGATGACGCGCGCCTGAAAAGTCTGATCAGCAATGGCGGCAACGCCGACTAGTAACCGCGGGGTCCGATCCTATGCCACCATCGGCTTGATCAGGTCGGCGCCTTCATTGCGTGAATTGCTAACCGCGGTACTGACCGCGTAGTACTGGTAATCAGGCGCTGTGTCGCGCAGCAGGTGATCGGCCGCGTCGGTTTTATCCGAGCTACAGTCGAGCCAGGCCGCGTAATCCGGTGGCGCGATGTACACCGGCATGCGTTGATGCAGTTCCTGCATCGCGCCTTTAGCCTCGGTCGTAATTACCGCGCAAGACTGTATTTCATTGCCCTCGGCGTCCTCCCAGTGCTCCCAGATCCCGGCTAGCGAAAATAACTGGTGATCGATATGACAGCAATAGGGTTGTTTACGTCCCTGTTCAAGTCTCCACTCATAGAACCCATTCGCCGGCACCAGGCAGCGACGCCGTTTGTAGGCGTTGCGAAACGAGGGTTTTTCAGCGACGGTTTCGGCGCGCGCGTTGAACATGCGATTCCCCATAGTTACGTCTTTCGCCCAGGACGGAATCAAACCCCAGCGATACAATTTGAATTTACTAGCGCTCAACGCCAGTACCGGAGTGGTTGGCGCGATATTGTAACGCGCGGCGAACAGATCGGGTGGCGGGACATTGTAATGTTCGACAATATCGTCCTCCCTGGCACCGAGAAAAAACCGCCCGCACATTACAACCCCCGAATCAACTTTCAAAACCGCGTGAAAGCCGCATAATAGCGCAGTTTTAACCAGCCGATAAAGATGCCGCTACTGCAGGCCAAAAACCTCCACCATAGCTACGGTGACCAGCCGCTGCTCGATGATGTCAGTCTCACGCTCGAATCCGGGGAACGCGTCTGCCTGGTGGGACGTAACGGCAGCGGTAAATCGACGCTGTTAAAAATTATCGCAGGCAACATCAAGGTCGATGACGGTGAAATCATTCACGCTGCGGAGTTACGCATCGCTGAGCTCAGACAGGACGTTCCTCAGGATTTCGTCGGCAGTGTTTACGACTGCGTCGCACAGGGTATCGGCGAACTCGGCGGGGTCATCACCAACTGGCACCATGCGGCGATAGCCTCCGCCACCGACCCTGCCGCATTACAACTTATGCAACGCTACCAGGATCAAATTGAAGCTCATAGCGCGTGGAATCTTGAAACCCGAATCTCGAGCACGATTTCCCGTCTTTCCCTGACCGCCGACCAGTCTTTCGATGAACTCTCCGGCGGTATGAAACGTCGCGTCCTGCTTGGCCAGGCGCTGGTGGCCGAGCCCGATTTACTGTTACTCGATGAACCCACCAATCATCTTGATATCGATTCGATCCTGTGGCTCGAAAACTTGTTACTGGGATTCAACGGTACACTGGTGTTCATAACCCATGATCGCGGTTTCCTGCAACGCATCGCAACCCGTATCATCGATCTCGACCGCGGCCACCTGACCAGTTGGCCCGGTGACTATCACCGCTTCCTCGAGGCACGCGCGGCTCTGCTCGAAACCGAGACCCGGCATAACGCGCTGTTCGACAAGAAACTGGCGCAGGAAGAAACCTGGATCAGACAGGGCATCAAGGCCCGTCGTACCCGTAACGAGGGGCGGGTACGCTCGCTGGAAAAAATGCGTGCGGAGCGTGCCTTGCGCCGCGAGCGCGGCGGTAGCGCCAAACTGAGCGCGCAACAGTCCGATGCTTCGGGCAAGATCGTTATCGAAGCCGACAACCTGGGTTTCGCCTGGCAGGACAAGACAATCATCCGGGATTTCAGCTGTAAAATTCTGCGTGGCGAGAAAATCGGTATCCTCGGCCCCAATGGCTGCGGCAAGTCAACCCTGATTCAATTATTACTCGGCCAGATAGAGCCGCAAGCAGGTTGGGTAAAAACCGGTACCCGCCTCGAAGTCGCCTATTTTGATCAACATCGCGAAGCGCTGGATCCGCAAAAATCGGTACGCGATAATCTCGCCGCCGCCGGCGATCAGGTCACCATCAACGGCCGCTCGCGACATGTGGTCGGTTACCTGAAGGATTTTCTGTTCAGCGAGAAGTCAATCCATATGCCGGTCAAGGCATTGTCCGGCGGCGAGCGTAACCGCTTGCTGCTGGCGCGCCTGTTTACCCGCTCATTCAACCTGCTGGTGATGGACGAACCCACCAACGATCTCGATATCGAAACCCTGGAACTGCTCGAAGAACTGTTGATCGAGTATAGCGGTACGCTGTTACTGGTCAGCCACGACCGCCAGTTCATCGACAACACCGTAACCAGTACGCTGGCGTTTGAAGGTCACGGGCTGGTCAACGAATACGTCGGTGGTTACCAGGACTGGCTGCGACAACGTAGTGCGGGCGAAACGCTGATCGAGAAACCCGCTGCAGTAAAGAACCCGGCACCCAGGGCAGCAAAACACGGGCCAGGGCAAAAGGAATTACGTACTTTACCGGGCAAGATTGAAAAACTGGAAACAAAAATTGAAGCCCTGCACCTGAAATTCAGTTCAGCGGATTACTACCAGCAGGACACTGATATCATCAGCCGCGAACAACAACAACTGCAGCAATTCGAGTCCAAGCTGCAGCAGCTGTACGCGCGCTGGGAACAACTCGAGAGCGAATAGACTCAGGACTGCGCTATGTCGAGCCAGTCACCAGCCGTAATCAGCTGCAATTGCCGCGGGCTCATGCAAAATATGGATTCCGGGGTACCGGCCGCAGCCCAGATAACGGCATGCCGCTGCAGCGAAGCATCGAGTATGGTGCGCAGCGGGTTGGCATGCGCGACCGGCGGCACACCACCGATGGCAAACCCGGTTTGCTGGCGGACAAAATCCGCATCGGCTTTGCCGAGCTCGATGCTGGTGGCAAGCTTTACTTTTTTCAGATCGACACGCCGATCCCCGGCGCACATCACCAGCACCGCCTGGGCGCTGACCTTATCCCTGAAAATCAACGAGTTGGCAATCTGACCGACATCACATTCGAGCGCCTCCGCGGCAAGCACGGCGGTGCGTACCGCATTCGGCAGAATTGTTATTTTAAACTCGAATCCATAGTGTTCGAGCCGGGTTTTGACTTTCAGATTGGCAGGTTTCATCGAAAACTAAACGCAACTTTCAGACGCTGTAATGCTATGATTGCGCCATTCTACAGGATCAAACAACCGAGTGAAAAACGCAGAGGCTAGCTCAGACAAGTTAATCGTAATCCCCAGAAACCAGCACCGCATCTCCAGGAAATCGATTTCCGATTCCGCGCTCAAGGTGTTGTATCGACTATCCAAATCAGGCCATCGGGCCTGCCTGGTCGGCGGGGGTGTACGGGACTTGCTGCTTGACATACATCCCAAGGATTTCGACGTCGCCACCGATGCGACGCCGGAAGAAGTGCGCGCCCTGTTTAAAAACAGCCGCATCATCGGGCGACGCTTTCGCCTGGTGCATATCCGTTTTGGACGCGACATTATCGAAGTAGCCACTTTCCGCGGCCACGCCGAGGATTCCCCGAAGACCGAGCTCGATACCCAGGGCCGTATTTTACGCGACAATACCTTTGGCGATATCGAGGAAGACGCGATACGTCGTGACTTTACCGTAAACGCACTCTACTACGACATCCACGATTACGCCGTGCTCGATTATGCCGGTGGCTTACAGGACATCGAAGACAGGCTGCTACGCATGATTGGTGATGCGGGCACGCGCTACCAGGAAGACCCGGTGCGCATGCTGCGCGCCGTACGCTTTGCCGCCAAACTCGATTTCGAAATCGAAGCCACCGCGGCGAGCGCGATTCATCAACACGGCCACCTGCTGGCGGCGATTCCCCCGGCGCGCATGTTCGATGAAATGATCAAGCTGTTCCATTCCGGCAGCGCGGTGCGCGTGTTCGAACTGTTGCGTGAATTCAATTTGTTGAAATACCTGGTGCCGGCGCTCAACGAATGGCTACAGGACGAGCCATCGGAAATGATGCTCGACTTCGTCGATCAGGCACTGGTCAATACTGATTCCCGGGTTAACAGCGGGCAGTCACTATCACCGGGTTTTATTTTTGCGGCCTTACTATGGCCGGTGGTGCAGCAGGAGGCGAACCGGATACAGCCGGACCGGCAGAAAATGATCGGTGCACTGGCCCAGGTGGGCGAAACCGTGATGAAGCGCCAGGTACGCCATATTTCGATCCCGCGCCGTTTTAGCCAGATGGCCAGGGACATCTGGAGCTCACAACCCCGCTTTCATCGCACCCAGGGCAAGCAACCGCTGCGCCTGTTGGCATACCCTGTGTTTCGTGCAGCCTACGATTTCATGTGTATCCAGGCCATGGTGGGTTTGTTTCCACATAAACTAAGCCACTGGTGGACGGATTTCCAACTGAAGAATAAAGTCGAGCCGGACGAGGAGCGCAAGCGACCGCAGCGTTCGCGGCGACGGCGGCCGAGACGCAATGAAAACTGAGGAAGTCTTTATCGGGCTCGGCAGCAACATCGGTGATTCTACTACGATAATCGAACAGGCTCTGGATGCACTGGATAACATCACCCACTGCAGTCTGCGCGGGCGTTCATCGTTGTACCGCAGCGCGGCGGTGAGCGATATTCCGCAGGATGACTATATCAACGCGGTCGCCAAAATTGTTACCAACCTCGAGCCGATGGCGTTGTTGCTCGAACTACAGGCAATCGAACACGCTTATTATCGTCGACGCGAGCAGGAGCAGCGCTGGGCGCCACGTACCCTGGACCTCGATATTATTCTATTCGGTAATCGTAATATCGCCGATAGTCACCTGACCGTTCCGCACCCGGAATTCACCAACCGACTGTTCGTGCTCGAACCAATGCTCGAGGTGGACGGCGATCGCTTCATTCCCGGACACGGCAGCTTACGTTACCTGATCGACCATGCGCCCGCCATGGCGCTGGAAAAACTGGCCTGACCGAATGATTGAAGATTTTCGTTACATCGTTATCGAGGGTCCTATCGGGGTCGGCAAGACCAGCCTGGCCAATAAACTGGCGGTTGAATTTGAGAGTGATTTACTGCTGGAAAAGGCCGACGAAAATCCTTTCCTGGCGAGCTTTTACCAAAACCCGAAACAATACGCGTTATCAGCGCAGTTACATTTCCTGTTACAGCGGGCACAACAGGTGCAGGACTTTCGGCAGACGGATATGTTTCGTAACGCCTATATTGCGGATTTCATGGTCGATAAGGATCGCCTGTTTGCGCAGATGACACTTGATAAAGACGAACTCGCACTCTATGAACAGATCTATGCCCACCTGACGCTGGATGCACCACGACCCGACCTGGTGATCTACCTGCAGGCGCCGCTGGAGATTTTACGTGAGCGCATCACGCGGCGCGGCGTCAGCTATGAGCAGCAAATCCGTGATGATTACCTGCTGCGCCTGTCCGAATCCTATACCCGGTTTTTCTATGACTACGACGACAGCGCGCTGCTCACGGTCAACACCCAGTCGGTCGATCTGATCAATAATGTCGATGACTACCAGGCAATCCTTGAAAAAATCAATAACATCCATTCTGGACGTCATTATTTCAATCAGTCATCATTCGCCCTCTAACGAGGTGCTACATCATGTATATCCCCAAACCGCTAGACGACAAGATAACCATTCCGCACCTGAAAAAATTGAAGCAGATGGGCGAAAAATTCGCCTGCCTGACCGCCTATGACTACAGTTTCGCGAATCTGGTCGAGGATTGCGGAGTCGAGGTGGTGCTGGTCGGGGATTCACTCGGCATGGTCATCCAGGGACACGAGACCACGATACCGGTGACTCTGGATGATATCTGCTACCACGGCAAGGCGGTCGCGGCAGGCCTGCAGAACGCAATGCTGATGCTGGATATGCCTTTCGGTTCGCTTAATTCACCACAACAGGCAATCGATAATGCGAGCGTTTTACTGAAACAGACCGAGGCGCAGGTGGTCAAGCTCGAGGGTGGGAAGACCCAGCTGAAAACCGTCGAAACGCTGGCCGAATTCGGCATCGCCAGCTGTTCACATCTCGGCCTGCAGCCGCAGATGGTAAATAAGATGGGCGGTTACCGGGTACAGGGCAAGGCCAAAAACGCAGCCGAGGAAATGCTCTCGACCGCACAGGAGCTCGAGGCTGCCGGCACCGACCTGCTGCTGCTCGAGTGTGTGCCGGCAGCCCTTGCCGCGGAGATTACCGCCGCCCTCGAAATTCCAGTCATCGGAATCGGTGCAGGCGCCGACGTCGATGGACAGATACTGGTATTACAGGATGTACTTAATGTGACTGCGGGCAAGAAGCCGAAGTTCTCGAAGAACTTCATGCTGGGCCAGTCAAGCATCCAGGCGGCCATCAGCCGTTACGTCAACGAAGTCAAGCGCGGCAAGTTCCCTGACAAAACCCATATTTTCTCCTGAGACTCCCAGCATGGATCAGGCCACCAGCGTTATCGAATTACAACAGTACATTCAGCACTGGAAAGATCATGCTCAATCGATCGCGTTTATCCCGACCATGGGCAATCTGCACGCTGGACATATGTCGTTGATCGAAAAGGGGCAATCGCTATGCGATCGCAGTATTTGCAGCATTTTTGTCAACCCGATGCAATTCGGACCAAACGAAGACTGGGATCACTATCCCCGCAGCCTGGAAAGCGACATCGAACAGCTCGAGGCGGCTGGCTGCGACCTGCTCTACCTGCCAACAGCTTCGGAGCTCTATCCCGAAGGCCTCGATAAAATAAGCCATGTACAGGTCACCGATCTAACCGAGCACTACGAGGGAGCGCATCGGCCCGGTCACTTTACCGGGGTCGCAACCGTGGTGTTGAAGTTGTTCAATATCGTCAAACCTGACGTCTCGGTGTTCGGTAAAAAGGATTTCCAGCAGTATCGGGTCATCAGCAAGATGGTCGAGGACTTCAATCTCGACGTGCAAATCATCGGCCAGGAAACCACACGCGAAACTTCGGGCCTGGCTACCAGTTCGCGTAACCAGTATCTCGATCAGGCACAGACAGAAAAAGCCGTGATGATTAACCAGCTGCTACAGCAGACCGCGCAACAGATCGAGCAGGGCGAGCGTGATTACGAAATGCTGCAGCAAAGCGCTATCGATACCCTGGACGGGGCTGGCTTCAAAACCGATTACTTCTGTATCTGTGACGCCGAGACCCTGCTAGCGGCCACTATTGAAGACCGAGACCTCGTTATTCTGGTTACCGCGGCATTGGGTCCGACGCGTCTGCTCGACAATATCGAAGTATCACTCTGGTAATCGCTTCAGTTTTCAGCGTATAGCGCCTGCATCGTCGCGATGCGTTGTTTTACCCTGGCACGCAATTCAGACGGTTCGAGCACTTCGACTTCGGCGGCATATTTCAGAATATCCATCACCAGTTCCGTATCCTGGCTATAGGGTACGCGCAGAATATAAAACCCGTTACTGTCATAATCGCTGCTCTGTTCGGGGTGCCAGGTCTCGCGCGAAATCCAGCGCGCAATCTCGGGGCTGAAACGCAGTACCGCTTCACGCGTTGTAGCGCCTGAGAAGATGCCGTAGCCACTTTCGAGTTCACGATTCAAATCCAGCGCATCGATCTCGATAGCAGCCTCGCTGGTGATTTCCAGCGCCTGAATGGCATCGACCGAAAAGCTGCGCAAGCCCTGACGCAGGTGACACCAGGCATCCAGGTACCAGTTATCACGATAGTAAATCAGCCGCTGCGGCGATACACGCCGCTCGCTTCTGCTGTCCGCGGGACGGCTGTAGTAAGTCATGTCAACGCATTTACGCGACAGCAGAGCCTGGCACAGACCCTGAAAATTTTCACTACGATAAGCCTTGGCGGCCAACGGGATGATGCGAATGCGGCGCGAAATTTCATCGACACTGTGATCGCCATCGTCGAGCAGCATGCGGATACGTGAGCGTAGCGGCTCTATGTGCTGCGATAGAACTCCGGGTTGCAGGTTTTGGAGCAATGCATCCATGCTTAGCAAGGCCTGGATTTCACTGGTGTTGAACCACAGGCCGGGCAGCTGAAACTGCTTTCCGCCCTCGCCTTGCTGATAGCAATAGCCACGCTGCTCGTGATCCCATACGATTGGCGCCGCGAGGCGGTCACGCAGGTACTCGAGGTCACGTTTGAACGTCGCCGGAGACACTTCGAGCGCATCGAGGAACTGCGCGCGACTGACCACGCGCCGATTGCACAGCATTTGGTCGATCAGGTGAAAACGCTCGGTTCGATCCATAAAGTACTCTTTTATTGTTTATGGCTCATCTTGTGAGCCACTACTTCACGGATAATAGCACAATCAAATTCAAGGGGAACAAGATGTCCTTGTTACATCGACTATTTAATCGACTGCTTTACCGGCTTTCCGCCTATTGCCGCTGCCGCGTGATAAATGGGCCGGATCAACAACCCTATCTTGAACGCTACCATGTGCTACGCCTGCCATTTGGTTACCAGGTGTATTTACATCGCTTCGTCGCCAGCGACCCCGGGCGCGGCTTGCACAATCACCCGTGGCGTCATGCTCTGTCGTTGGTGCTCTGTGGTTCCTACCAGGAAACGCGTATGCTCGATGCCCGTGCCGACAACAGCTTGCACAGCCGCTGGTTACGTCCCTGGCGATTCAATTTTATTTCAGGAGAAGTTTTTCATCGCGTCAATATTCCCGCAGAAACAGAGTGCTGGAGCCTGTTCATCCATGCGCCGAAAGCCAAATCCTGGGGGTTTGTTAAGCAGCATGAGTATCGTGATCACAACGAAATCGTAACCCAGGCGAGCAACCCACTATGGTGGCAGCAGGCACGACGCCCAATCCACTGCCCACAAATGCGCCTGCCCCGCGCTGCCTGAAAAAACATGGGTCAGAGAGCAATTGTTTCTAATATTAGAAACAATTGCTCTCTGACCCGCATTACTCGCATTACTGTATTTCGCTCATAACCTGACACTCAGTAAAAAGCGTTAGCTATAAAGAATGCCAAAAAGAGACCGAAATTACTTTTTGATACTCGCTTATCCACATAAAATATGCGAGTGCATTGTCACTTACTCACAAAGAACCTGTTTTGCTGGCTGCTTTGCTTTGGGCTGCTAAGCCTGCAAGGCGTTGCCTTCGCCCAGGTGTATAAATCCTACGATGCCGACGGTAAGGTTATTTTCAGTGATAAACCGACACAGCGCAGTAAGGAAGTTGACATAACCAAACCTAATTTGAGCGATTCATTCGAAATACCGCCACCACCGCCAGCTGAACTCCCGCTCGAGACTAAACCTGGATCGGAGTCTGAACCCGAGCCGGTAACGCAGCCGATTGCGGACGATGCTTCCGCTGATACTAATAATGATGGCAGGGTAAGCAGGCGCGAAAAAGAGGAACAGCGTAAAGAACGACGCAAGAAAAAGCGTGAAAAGGCGGAAGCTGCTGAGGGGAATAAGGAGTAATACTACCATTGACGCTTCAAGCCCGAGTGGCTGTCCCCGGTCGTTCCTCGTCCCTGATTATCTGGTTGTGAGAGACTGTTTCCTCCACAGGAGACGCTGAAACACGCCTGTCAGGCAGCTGCAAACGGCTCGGAACAAACCCTCGCTCCTCACAGTAAAGTAAGCATATATGTCACCATTTATCTATTCAGCTTTCTACGCTTCGAATGGTGGAATGCTCCGATTCAAATTATCTCAAGGATAAATTGATTGGGGTGAATAGAAGAGTTGGGATAGACTGGAAACTAACCTTGGAGCTGTATTCTCGGATTGTACCTTCTGCAAATATGAAATCTCATGAATCGGAAACTATAGAGCGAGCTGCAATGGAGGATTTGCACGACGCGGCTGACCAGGATGACATCAGAGAAATTGGTTTAATGAGACTAACTGTGAATTCGTCACTTATCTCGGTTGCCCGGAATCTCCCGGACACGGCAATCGTAGTGAACCGGGTCCTGGGACTAGGATTGTCCGCGCCAGCGTCCCAAGAGGAGATCAAGACTATCATTTCAACCTATATCGACAACGAAGTAGCCCAGTATTTTGTTCAGTTGCACCCTGACGCCAGCCCAACGGAAGTCTCCGAGTGGATGAGATATGAAGGTTTGAAACCCGATCGCGGTTGGCAAAAATTTTCACGTAACCCTGTCAAGGTTGAAGATCGTCAAACGAACCTGACGGTGCGTGAGATTGGACCGGAATATGGACCTGCCTTTGGCGAGATTATTTGTAGTGCCTTCGATTTGGGCGATAAAGCCATACCCTGGCTTGCAAAATTACCTGGTCGCAAAGATTGGCATATTTTTATGAGTTTTGACGGAGATAAACCGGCAGGGGTTGGAGCCTTGTTTGTTCGAAGTGGTTATGGTTGGACGGACTACGGTGCCACGTCACCCGAATTTCGCCGACTGGGAAGCCAGGGGGCAGTGATGGCTGCTCGTTTGAATCGCGCCATTGAATTAGGCTGCCAGAAAATTTTCTGCTGTACCGGCGTGAGCGTGCCGGGCGACCCGCAACACTCCTACAATAATATTTTGAAAGCCGGGTTCAAAGAGGACTACGTCAGGGAGAATTACGTACCATCGTGAAATGGTTTGATCTACGAAAT
>Ga0255039_10000388_pt1 | contig 14367 bp, 13 predicted proteins | sample BC1_12_1_MG_FD_181713 | JGI IMG/M metagenome (GOLD analysis project Ga0255039, IMG submission 181713) | Seawater microbial communities from Strait of Georgia, British Columbia, Canada - BC1_12_1 | ecosystem: Environmental > Aquatic > Marine > Strait | place: Canada: British Columbia | collected... | reverse complement strand
ATTGTTGTTTACACACAATCTCGTGCAAAAAAATCTCAAATTAGCAACCAAACACTATAAAAACTAAATCAAAATTGAAATAGCCCCCACGCAAAGTGATTATTAAAAGCTAACCGTAACTTGGTGACTGTCACTATATCTACTATATCTTGGTGACTGTCACTATATTTACTGAAATAGAAGTAGGGGGTAGATAACAGCGCAATCTATACAGTCAATTAACAATAGCTGCGGTTACTGTAAATCTATACAGCGATCAAGTTGATGATATATCAATCAGTTTCTGTTGGAATTATAAATGAGAAGCGTCAAATGGCCCAAGTGCTATTTTAGGGGTGCGCAGAATAAGTTATAGATTAAATATGGTCATCGGGACATTTGTATTTTCTAAACAAAGCAAAACCGCCAAAATGTTATTGATAATATTCTCCAAGCCTATTATTTTACTGTATATAGCCAGCAGTTTTTGGTGTACTTAGGTGCTTGGGAACAAACAAGTTCGAATTTGACAAGGATGCTATAAACATGACCAAACAATTCGAAAGACGACAATTCATAAAAAGTAGTGCTGCTATGGCAGCAGCCTTTTCTATTATCCCCAGACATGTACTCGGCGGCGAAGGGTTTCTTGCCCCTAGTGACACGTTGACTAAGGCGGTCATTGGTGTTGGCGGTATGGGTATGGGGCACCTCGGCTATCAAGGCGCCAAACTTATGGCAGTAGCTGATGTTGATGAAGCACATCTTGCTGCGGCAATGGCCAAAGGCAAAGAAATCAATAAAGGGGAGGCGGTTCAAGGATACAAAGATTTCAGAGAAGTATTAGAGCGAAAAGATATTGACATCGTTCACATTCCAACCCCGCCTCACTGGCATGCACTTATTGCTATTGCAGCAGCCAATGCAGGCAAAGATATATGGTGTGAAAAGCCGATGTCTCGCACCATTGCCGAAGGGCAAAAAATCGTAGAAGCGGTAAAACGAAACGGATCGATATTTAGACTCAACACATGGTTTAGGTTTAGCGGCAATATGTATGGTTTTGGCACACCATGCAAACCGATCAAAAAAGTGGTTGAAAGTGGCATGTTAGGTTGGCCGCTCAAGGTAACCATCGGTAAGCATACTGGTTTTAACTGGAAGCTCAATATGTGGTTTGGCAAAACAAATTTAGCCCAGCAAACTGTCCCGCAACAACTTGATTATGATATGTGGCTCGGCCCCGCACCTTATAAACCTTACAATGCACATCGCGTGCATCAAACGTTTAGAGGTTACTGGGATTATGATGGTGGCGGGTTAGGTGATATGGGACAACATTATCTAGATCCTGTTCAATATATATTAGGTAAAGACAATACCAGCCCTGTTTACATCGAAGCCGAAACGGCATCACAACACCACGATGCCGTAACCCCATGGCGTCGTATCGTGATGCGGTATGCCGATGGGTGTGAAATCATCTTAGACGGTGATAACCGTGACACCAATGTGCCCTTTATAGAAGGGCCAGATGGAAAATTATTCCCTGGCCTAAAATCTGATATACCAAACCTTGTCGAAAAGCTCAAGGTATTCAAAGACCCTGCTGAACAAATCACAGACTTTTCGCATGCAGTGCGTACCAGACAAAAGTTCGCACTCAATGAAAACAATGGTTTACGCAGCTGTACCCTAATCAACTTGGGCAAGATTGCCATCAAACTTGGCAGATCACTCCACTTTGACCCTGTGACCATGCGTTTTATCAACGATGCGCAAGCAAATAGATTGGTAGATCAACCCATGCGTGGGCAATGGCAACTGTAGTAATCACCTTGCTTAAAATAGGCTTCCTGATATGTTTATTCGATTTTATAAAATGACTTTATTACTACCCACTTTGATAATCATGCTCTCTGGCGTACCGTCGAGTTATGGGAAAGTTGATTTTAAAAGTATCTTGCAAGAGATACCGCACTATAGTGTCGAACAAGGTAATGCCGTTTCTGAACGCATCGTTGCAAACGATGCCGAAGTATTACATACACTCTGTATTGCCCTCGGCTTATCTACGGATAAAGCCAAAATTGAACATGCAATTTTTACTGTTGTGAAATATATAAATCTACCTAAACATGGTGATGAAAAAAGAGTGGTTAATCATCTTTTTCACCAGTTACTTAATAGTAATATACCCATCCCTACTAAGCTATTTCTCGTTGATATGCTCCGTAATTGTGGCACAAAAGAAAGTATTCCCCCATTAATATCACAGCTTAAAACAAGCGCGCTCGTAAACCAGGTCATATACACACTCACTACTTTAACACCGTTTGACAAACCAGCTGTAGAAGCGGCGTTGATCACGACAGTAAGCACCATTGTTAAGACAAATCAAGTGGCCGCCATAAAAGCATTAGGTGAAATACAAAGTCATAAAGGGATCCGTGTAATCCTCCCATTTGCAAATGGCGCTGACACGACATTAAAAAGAGTCGCATTATGGTCACTTGCCAATATTGGGGCGCCCGAAGCGGTACCGTTGTTTGATAAAGAAATAACAAAAAACGGCGGTGACCACAACGTACGTATCGCCAACTATCAACTTTTACTTGCTAAACGCTTACTCGAACGGAACCTTAATAAAAAAGGGATAAAACTTCTGTATGCGTTAAGCCAACACGACGAACCCAATATTGTTTGCGCCGCCGTGACACTGCTTTGCGACCAGAAACAGAGTAATAAGGCACTTGATCAATTACGCAATTCGCCATTAATAAAAGAACCACGTATTTTACAAACGGCCCTACAACTTACACAGCAATATGAACCTGATGAAACGGCAACAATGGCTTGGGTCGCAATATGTAAAAAATCACCACCGGTAGCGCAATTGTTCATTATTCGTTTCTTAGGTGGACGCCAAGACGAAACATCAATCAATTACTTACTAAGTTTGATTGCTTCAACAAACACAACGATCGCCAAAGCCGCTACTATTTCACTTGCGACTGTCGATGACCAAATATTTTGCCAATCAATAAGCATCCATCCCAAACGTTTTAATAATCTCGCTGCGGAGACATTGCTGGCTATTTTTAAACAATGTCGTACAGATGTCATCGTTAAACAGTGTGCCACCAATATCAAGGCGACATGGGCAAATGATCATATTCATCTATCAATGGCTTCTCTTAAATTACTGATTGCGCGAAATAACAAAGCGTATGTTGCATCAATACTTCATTATATCGATAACGATACAAACAATTTGCGTCTAGAGGCCACTAAGGATCTGGGCCATATATTACCAACGACATCACTTGATGACTTTATATCACTTTACATCACTACTACAGATCGCAAAGTACGCTCACAATTCGGTGCCAATATCGTACAAATGACAGCGCGTATTATACCTGCAAGCGCACGCGCCCATGTCATCCTCAAAAAACTTGAAACAGCTAAGCGCGTTGATCACCAGGAAAAACTCATTGCGCTATTGGCCAAGGTTGGCTCTCATGACGCACTCATGGCCGTAAGTACGTTAGCCAACGATACCAAGTCGCCGTTAAGTAGTGCTGCGATTAAGGCATTGTCAAAATGGCGTTCTCTAGAAGCGGCCACTACATTGCTCGCCATCGCAAAGCGTAAAGATGCATCTGAAATATCTGACAACGCTTTTTCTGGATACATCAAGTTAATTGATGGCATAAAGAGATCAGATAGTGTGAAAATCGCCTATTACCACAAGGCGTTGCCTTTGGCAAAAAGGGGCGCAAGTCGCAATAAAATCTTGGGCCGTATCAAGCGGTTTAAAAACGTTGATATTCTTTTTAACGATGTTGATTTAACCGGATGGAAAGGGTTGCTTGCTAAACCCAACGATAATCCTTTTAAGAGAAATCAACTATCTAAGGAAACGTTGGTCCAAGCCCAAACCACGGCAGATATTAGCATGAACAATCATTGGCACATTTCAGGCAATGCACTACACTTTGATGGCAAAGGGCAGAGTTTGGCCACGGTAAAACATTACAGTGATTTTGAGATGTTTATCGATTGGCAATTATTAACAGCCAAAGGGGATAGCGGGATATACCTTCGCGGCTCACCTCAAGTACAAATATGGGATCCAGCACAACATAAAATAGGCTCTGGTGCATTATATAACAATAAAATTAATCTGAGTAACCCCTTGGTCAATGCAGACAACCCTATCGGGCAATGGAATACATTTAGGATAAAAATGGTCGGCGACAAAGTCTCTGTCAAACTGAATGATCAATTGGTCGTAGATAAAGTAGTGCTAGAAAACTATTGGGATCGATCACTACCGATATTCACTGCTGAGCAAATTGAATTGCAATGCCATGGAGACCCAATAAGTTTTAGAAATATCGTTATCCGTGAGATCAAAGATAAAGAATCTATCGGATTCTAACATATAAACGGCAGGTGACTTAAATGAAAACAAAATTGATAAACATCTTGAATACAATCATCGCTATGGCCATCATGCAAGTCATTTTTTTGGGTTGCAGTCAATCCCCTCCCTTGATGATTAACGGTGTCCAGCTTGATGATATGCAACCTATTTTTAACGGCAAAGATCTCGCGGGTTGGACAGGTAATCTCGATGGGTATCCGGTGATCAATGGCGCCATCACATGTAAAGATGGGGGAAACATTTATACAAAACAAACATATGCCGACTTTGTTTTGGCATTTGATTTTCAACTCACATCTGGTGCAAATAATGGTTTGGGCATACGCGCTCCGCTGCAAGGTGATGCTGCCTATCTTGGCATGGAGTTGCAAGTGCTAGACAATAGTGCCGCAAAGTATGCGAAACTAAAGGCATGGCAATATCATGGTTCTATTTACGGTATCGTCGCAGCCAAAAAAGGATCCCTTAAACCTGTAGGGCAATGGAATCATCAAGTTGTCATTGCTAACGGTCGTCATATTCAAGTGATATTAAACGGTACCACTATTATTGATGCCAATCTCGATGTTGCAACAACTCCCAAAGCAGTCGACAATAAGAACCACCCTGGGGCACAAAGAGCATTTGGTCACATTGGCTTTTTGGGGCATGGTAGTGTTGTTGCTTATAAAAATATAAAAATTAAGATGTTGAACACAATCAAATAAATATGGCCTACTTGACGAAAAACATGTAACGGTAATCCGAATGTGTCATAACGAACCGTTCGAGCAGGTAAACAGTTCAACTATTTGTTATAAGGGAATCATCGCTACTAGCGGTTTATACATATCCCTACACGCCTCTTTTTATTTAAAAGAGGCGTGCCTTCATAAATGCTTTAGTCTGTCTCACAACTTTTGGTTGGGCAGCAACATCTTTTTTCCTTGAAGCCGTCTACACTTAAGCAGTCGTATTGGCTGAAGAAGATGCCGGCGCAGACGATGACGATGTAATTGATATTGTTGCCAACGACATCATTTTTACCTAATACTGCCATGCCAAATGTTAATGAGGCAAGAATGAGGCCGGTAAATACCCATGCGAGTCTTAGGCGAATGCCAACCAAAAGCCAAATTGCGATGAGCGCCTCAGTATATTGTATAGTGCTGGCCTGAAAGGTGACCATGAATTTTGGGATCCAGGTTTCAGAAAACATGCCGACCATATAGCCAGTGCCGTCCTGAAATTTATGTATTGCGGCCATGCCAAATAAAATAATAAATGAAATGCGTAAGAGTAGTGAAATCCAAAAGCCGTTTGTTTTTAATGTTGATTCGTTCATTTGTTTGCACCTTGTGTTAAAATTGTTTTAAATAATAACGTTATTTGGTTCCTTCAGGAAACCGTGACGATGGAAATCGTTTAAAATTGATTTTCAAAAACAACTTCTGATGTCGGTATTTGGCCACCACGCGGGTTAGCGCCTTTGACCGATTTGCCAATAGTGAGCATCATGCCGATGATATGATCATCTGGCAGGGCGATAATATCACCAACTTTTTGAGGGTCAAAGCCGATCATTGGGCACGAATCATACCCCATTGCCTTTGCAGTAAGCATGAGTGTTTGACTCGCCATGCCAACAGATCGTAATGCTTCGTCGTGTTGTAATGCATCATTGCCTTTATAAAACTGGGTAATCATTGGGACCAGTTGGTCTGCAACGGGTTTTGGGGCATCTTGCCAATATCTAGCAGGGTTACGATCCCACGCATTCAAATCGGCGCAAATCAAGATAAGCATTGAGGCTTCGGTAACCTGAGCTTGTCCCCAGGCAGCATCTTGAATTGCTTGTCGTTTTGCCTTGTCTGTGACGTTGACAAAACGCCAGTTTTGGATGTTAAATGACGTTGGCGTAAGCATCGCCAAGGAAAATAATTTATCTGTGTCTGCCTGAGACATTTTATGATCTTGATCAAAATGTTTGATAGACCGTCTCTGTTCAATTGCGTCAAATGTGTTCATTTTAGGTGTAGCCTTTCTGGTTGAATTTTATGGCATCATGCCTTTATGTTGTTTCTAGGGGTTGGCGTATTTTTTCTAATAACGAAATAAGTGTGGTCATTTCATTTGGGGATAAATGACCAACAAGCGATTTGTCTAATGCGCCAACGGGTTCATCTAGCTGGTCGAGTAACGCGATACCAAGATCAGTAATTGCGACATAGACGACCCTGCGATCTTTATCACATCTTTTTCGAGTAACCCAACCCCCTTTTTCCATGCGATCTATTAAACCTGTAATTGCTGGTACCAAGGTCATCATTTGTTTACTAATGGCCAGGCTGGGCATCGGTACGCCGTGCCCTCGCAATATTCTTAATATATTGTATTGTTGTTCTGTTAATTTAAATGGGCGAAAGAGGCGTCTAAATTGAAACTGTAATAGGTCTGAAGTATGTAGCAGGTTCAATACCGTTTCTTCTTCGATGTTGTCAAATGGGTTTTTTTTACTAATTTTATGTTGTAGCTTTGTCATTGGTAGTCCTTATTAATCATATGCGCGTTAATTTACCAATAAATAGTTTATGTGTCAACTATTTATTGGTAATGTATTAAATTAAAATGAATTGTTCTGGCTATCACACACCTATCCCTTTATAGTATTGGTCTCTTTTTATAAAAGTAGTTTTTATATAACTAATTAATTCATAACAGTTTATGGAGTTTTTTTATGTCCGATAGAGTTTGTGTCAACGGGTTATCAGCTGGCGATAAAATTGATCAGGTTTTTATGATTACGCAACCTATTTTACGTAAGACAACGCGTGGCGATGACTATATTGCAGCATTTTTGAGCGATGCTACAGGAAAATTAAATTCGCGTATGTGGCAGGCGTCAAAAGAAATATATGATGGTTTACCAAAAGAAGGTTTCGTGCAAGTCAAAGGAAAGTGTGAATTATATCAAGGTAATATGCAATTGGTGGTTGATCGTATGTCAGCGGTAGATCCCGAAACGCTAGACCTCTCTTCTTTTCTACCAGCGACTAAGCAAGATGTCGAAGTGATGTTTACCCGCGTTGCCGAGATATTGGGTGCTATACAAGACCCGCACTTACAACAGTTGGCACAGCTGTTTTTAAATGATGAAGCAAAAATGACAGCGTTTAAAAAATCCCCAGCCGCCATGCAGTTACATCATGCCTTTTTGGGTGGTTTACTTGAGCATACGCATTCTTTGTTGGAGCTCGCGGTACGCGTGATGCCACATTACCCTAAGCTTAATAGCGACTTAGTGGTGTTGGGTATTTTTCTCCATGATATGGGTAAAACAATTGAATTAGAATGCAATATAGCGATTAAATATTCAGATGAAGGGCAATTGATTGGGCATATTGTTCAAGGTATTTTGATGATTGAACGCAAAATAGATGAAATCAGTCAAACAACGCCATTTCCAAAAGTGTTGCGAGATTCATTGATCCATATTATAGCGTCACACCATGGATTACGAGAATATGGTTCGCCCGTATTACCAGCGACACCTGAGGCGTTTGCGGTACATCATTTAGATAATCTTGATTCAAAAATTGAATTAGCGCTATCTACTATTGAAAATGATACCACAGGTGTCGGTAACTGGACTGGTTATGTGCGATCAATCGAAACCCGTCTCTATAAACCGCCTGTAGCTGAAGCGCCGGCAAAAGCCCAAGATGTTGCGGGCAAATTGACGTTGGGGCAGTAGTTGTGGCACGGTATTTCTTACAGGTTTTGAGGAGTGCGCATGAGTGTCATGATCGTTTAGTGCCCCTAGAGGCTGTTTTTGTGAAGTTATCCACTAAAGTGTTAATATGCTGTGAGTTCTTTCCCCTTTGTATTACCATTACAAATGAAATGATCGGAAATACGTTCATTATCCAAAGCAAAACGCAAAAGCAATTAATAGATCAAACGTGACAAATAGTGCACCACCTACGATGATCGCCTTACTTTTTGGTATGATTTTTGGGGTTCTGTTTTGATGCTTTTTGGCGCTACTTGTTGTTAAGATGGTTGTGCGTTCTTTTGGTAACCGCAAGTTGGCGTGCGCCATCAACATTTGTGTCCTAAATAGCTGTATGCCCCATTCGTGGGCGATCATAATGAGATCATTTTGGGGAGGTGTAGAAAGATAGTTGTCTTCAGTTTTGTGATATTTTGATTCATTGGTGGCATCTGTTTCTTTTGTAATTTGTCGTGGGTCAAGGGTGGCACCTTTGTTTTGAATACCAAAATCATCACCGCTAACGATCTCTACTTTTTTTGCTAATGTGTGATCGTATTGTGGCAATTGACTTTTTTGGTTAGAGAGCTCAACGTAGTCAACAATGGTTTTATAAGGGTGGGTATCGGGGTGTTTGTTGATTGGTTGCAGTTCACCGTTAATGACTTTGTGTAATGGCCCAGCGTATAGCCTCTCGTTGGTTTTGCGGTATGCGTTTAATGCGTGCGTTGTGGGGTGATGCAGCGCTGTAGGAAAAAGGCGTTGGATGTGTAAACGATGATCATTCATATGGTTGGGCGCCTTGTCTCTTTAGATCAGACTGGTGGTTGTATCATTGCTCGTCTTAGTTCAATGTTACTGTTTTGCACTCACAAAATGGTCGCCAAACGAACTATTTAGGTCGAGAAGTGATCGCTTTTTTCGTAAAATGAACGGTATTATCGGTTATAACAGTTGTACCATAGCGATGCGGGGTGTTACGCGCAGGCAAACGTGCCACCCTTGCTTTTTGTGTCGTTTCTGGTACCCTTTTACGTAGTATGTTTCACCGTCTAGAAGCTTGACCTTTATAACGTGGCTTTACTCTTTAGAGATGCAACGGGTGTGCAAGTTAATTGACATAATATTGAAAGAGATGATATGGATCCTGTTGTACGTGTTGGGCTAGGTTATGATTTACACCGTTTAGAAAAAGGGCGCAAACTCGTCTTAGCCGGCATTGAAGTGCCATTTGAAATGGGATTGGCCGGTCATTCAGACGCTGACGTTTGTTTACATGCTATTATAGATGCATTATTAGGCGCGGCGGGCTTAAGCGATATCGGTGAACAATTTCCAGATACCGATCCTGCTTATAAAGACATTGATTCAGCGATGCTGGTTGTGCGCGCCATGAAAAAGATTACTACGCATGGTTATAAAGTGATTAATATTGACGCAACAATCATTTGTCAAGCACCAAAATTAAGTCCATTTAAAAATGATATGGCCAATCGTGTGGCGCACTTGCTTGATATTGAGCCAAGTGCTGTTTCAATCAAAGCCAAGACAGATGAAGGTGTTGGTGTAGTAGGTGAGTCGAAAGCGATTGCTTGCCATGTGGTCGTTGCTTTAGGTATCAAAAAAGCATCGGTTTAATGAGAAATAAAATATTGAATAGCGTTGAATACAAAATAAGGTAAAAACATTATGGCCCTGCGCCTATATAATACATTAACAAATCAAAAAGAAGATTTCAAAGAGGTTGTTGAAGGCAAAGTTGGCATTTATGTATGTGGGCCAACCGTTTATAAAGATTCTCATATTGGTCACGCTGTTGGCCCTGTGATTTTTGATGCCTTCAAAAAATATTTAGTCCATATTGGTTATAACGTCAAATTGGTCATTAATATTACTGACGTTGACGATAAATTGATCATTGAGTCTAAAAAACTTGGCGTGACGATGGAAGCGCTTGCTAAAAAAATAACGGACAGTTATTTTGAATGTTTAACAGCGCTTGGCGTCGATGGTGTCGACTGTTTTCCAAGAGCGACTGCCCATATTCCTGAAATCATAGACATCATTCAATTGCTCGAAAAGAAAGATGCCGCGTATAGTGTCGAAGGGGATGTTTATTTCGATATTACTCGGGATGATGATTACGGCAAATTAACGAATCGTTGTAGCGATGATCAAGAAAGTGGCACGCGCGATCTTAGTAGTAAAGCCAAGCGGAATCCTGCTGATTTTGCGCTGTGGAAGTGTGCCGAGGTAGATGAAATAGGGTGGGCATCGCCATGGGGGCGCGGGCGACCTGGTTGGCACATAGAATGTTCAGCCATGAGCATGAAATTGTTAGGTGAAACTTTTGACATTCACGGCGGCGGCATAGATTTGGTGTTTCCACACCATGAAAATGAAATCGCACAATCAGAAACGGCAACAGGGAAGCCATTTGCAAATTATTGGATGCATAATGGATTGACGCGTATGCGCACCAAGGCGGCCTCGGGCGAATGGAAAAATGAAAAAATGAGCAAGTCGCTTGGCAATATCAAGCCGATTAAGACATTGCTTGAAACCATTTCTGGCGATGCGTTAAGGTATTTTTTATTGAGTACACAATATCGAAGTCCAATCGATTTTTCAGAAGATGCCGTGACTGCGACATTAAAAGGGATGCATAATATTTACCGCACCCTTGATCGTACAGAACGCCTTACCGGTCAAAGTGTATATGCTTGCGAAGAAGATGCGGCAATTATTGACCCAGCATTAGGCGAAGGTGCAAAAATGCTGAGTGAAACAATAACCCGTTGTGAAGAAAAGTTTTTTGATTGTTTAGAAGATGATTTTAATACCGCTGGCGCACTTTCAGAGCTATCGGTACTTTCAAACGCCGTGAATCGTTTTATAGAAGTTGAAAAATTAGAAACAGAGGGTGATGACGCCGCCTTTGAAAATGCGGCACGTGGGGGGCAACAAATTGCAATATTAGGACAGGTTTTGGGCTTGTTTACCAAATCGCTTGAGGCTGCAGGCAGTGATAGTGATGTTGATAATGTCATCGCTTTGTTGGTAGATATTCGAAAAACTGCTAAAGAAAATAAAAACTTCTCTCTTTCAGATGCGATACGTGATGGCGTTATGTCAGCAAGCGTCACGCTGGAAGATCGACCCGATAAAACGACCACTTGGCAGGTTGACGTGACAGCAGAGACATTAAATACGTTAATGACATTGTTGATTTCTTTACGGCAAGGTGCAAGGGATGAAAAAGATTTTGCGATGTCAGATGCGATACGTGATAAAGCGGGTGCCAATGGCATCGTCTTTGAAGATCGTCCTGATGGTACGACGGGCTGGAGTAAGCAATAAGTGCGCGATGATGTTGTAGCAACAAAAGATAAGGTTTTACGATGAAGGTGATTGGCATAGATCCTGGATTACGTGTGACAGGTTATGGTGTGATTGATTATGTCAATGGCGAACACAAGGTTATTGATGCCGGTGTTATCAAAGTGGCGCCAAGTCAGCCAATGAATTTAAGATTGTTGGCAATTTACAATGACTTTAAAGAAATCATTGATGAACATCGTCCAGATATTTTGGCCATTGAAGAACTGTATGCACATTATGCACATCCCAAGACAGCCATCATGATGGGGCATGCGCGTGGTATTTTTTTAATGGCAGCAGCGCAAAACAATATGCATGTAGATGATTTTAGCGCGACAAGAATTAAGAAATCATTGATTGGGTATGGACGTGCCAGTAAGGAACAAATGCAACAGGCGGTTGCCGCACAGTTGAAGTTGTCAAAACCGCCTACGCCCAATGATGTGGCAGACGCCTTGGCTATTGCTATTTGTTGTATAAATGAACACCAACGAGAGAACTTGATATTATGATTACCCGTATTACTGGATTGTTAATAGAAATCAATACCGACTTAAATATTGTCGAGCTCGAAATAGGGCCGATCGTCTATGAACTAATGGTGCCAGGTTATGCTATCGGTGCGTTATGTATTACCCAAGGGCAAGAAGTCACATTTTATGCGTTAGAATATTATGAAAGTGCAGGGGCACAAGGTGGCAATTTAGTACCTAGGATTATTGGTTTTCCTGAAGCCAATGATAAAGCATTCTTTCAAACCTTTATCACTGTCAAAGGCATTGGCATTAAAAAGGCATTGCGAGCACTTGCCAAACCGATAGGTGATATTGCTGGCGCGATCGAATCTGGAGATGCTAAATATTTAGTTGCCTTACCAGAAATCGGAAAGCGTTCTGCAGAACTTATTATCGCAGAGCTTAAAGGAAAAATGACGACGTTTGCCTTGGTCGCAGCGAGTAGGCCAGTGGGTGAAACAACACATATAGAAACGACCGCTTCGGCCAAAACAGAGGGTGAGCGCGAAGCGATTGAAGTGTTGATTCAACTCGGTGAAAAACGGCCAGATGCTGAAACATTGGTATCACGCGCGGTCCGTAATTTTGAAGATGAGCAAACGGCAGATACCTTGGTACAAGCTGTCTATCGATTAAAAGCAGGAGCGAAATAGATTATGGCCAGAGAACGCATTATCGACCCCAACGAGCAAGGCTTTGAAGAAGAAAAAGTAGATCTTACTTTACGGCCTAAATCGATCAATGAATGTATAGGGCAGGAAAAACTCCTGGAAAAAATCCGCATTGCCATTACCGCCGCAAAAAAACGGAACGAGCCAGCTGAGCATGTTTTATTGCATGGGCCACCAGGGCTTGGTAAAACAACGATTGCGCATGTGATCGCCAATGAAATGGGGACCAATTTGAAAACAGCTTCTGGTCCCACACTCACTAGAAGTGGTGATTTAATGGGTATTCTCACCAACTTGCAACGTGGCGACATTTTATTTATCGATGAAATACATCGATTGCCACCGATCGTAGAAGAATTTATATATCCAGCGATGGAAGATTTTCGAGTCGATTTTACGGTTGATTCAGGCATGCATGCCAAGACGATTAATATTCCGTTGATGCCATTTACGTTAATTGGTGCAACAACCCGTACCGGATTGATTTCATCACCAATGCGCGCTCGTTTTGGCATTCAACATCACCTTGAATTTTGGAACAAACAAGATCTCGCTGATTGTGTAAGGCGTAGTGCCCAGATGTTGGGGCTAGAGATCCTCCCTGAAACAGAAACACTCATCGCCACTTGTTCACGTGGTACCCCACGTGTCGCCAATAGATTGTTACGTCGTGTCCGCGATTATGCACAAGTGCGTGGTGATGGCGCGCCTGTCGGTACTGAATTAACATTGGCTGCGCTAAAGATTGAAGAGATCGATGCGTTAGGCTTAGATAACTTAGATAGGGCGTTGTTACGTATGTTGATCGACACATACGACGGCGGTCCAGCAGGGATAGAGGCTTTGGCTGCATCGCTCGGTGAAGAGCGAGACACCTTAGAAGATGTCGTTGAACCATACCTATTACAAATAGGCTTCCTTGCCAGAACCAGGCAGGGCCGTGTAGCAACACATGCCGCATATCGGCACTTAGGCATGAAACCCCCAAAAAAACCAACCACAAAAATAGTCACCGACGATCAGACGACGTTGTTTTAGTGGTATCGTATGGCCGAGGGGTAGCGCAGATTGAATGATAAGTATCGGGATCCGTCTGAATTGATTGGTGTATGAATCATAGCGGACAGACGGTTTAAGTCACCTTATGTTTCTAAATCGCACCAGCTAAGGCGTGTAATCACTAACACGAGTTGACGCCGCTTAATAGATTGTTTCGCCGCCGTATAGTTTTCTTTTTTCGCCCCATCCGCCGTCGCAGCAGTCTGGGCAAGTGTTACCCCCTAAGAGGTGGCAACCGTTGAGGCAGATGTGACGACGTTCTTTGGGGTGATATTGTAGGGGACATTGACAATTGGGGCAGAGGTTGTTTGTTGCGCATTGTTTATTCGTCTTAATTCTATTGGTCATTGCGATATACCTTTATGTTTTAAATCAGTTGCGGTCTAAAATTAACATTATTTTTACAACAATGCAATAACCAATTTCAGAAAGGATTATAATCTCTGTGCGTAACTTGTTTGGTAGTAACGTTTAATGAGCATTGTATATTATTGTTGTGCTTGGTTATAATATTACATAACATAGACGGGTCATTTATTATAATTAGAACACTTAATA
>Ga0255039_10000386_pt1 | contig 14373 bp, 16 predicted proteins | sample BC1_12_1_MG_FD_181713 | JGI IMG/M metagenome (GOLD analysis project Ga0255039, IMG submission 181713) | Seawater microbial communities from Strait of Georgia, British Columbia, Canada - BC1_12_1 | ecosystem: Environmental > Aquatic > Marine > Strait | place: Canada: British Columbia | collected... | reverse complement strand
GGTTTTTAAGAATTTGTCACCAAAAGGCGCTGCTATAATAAGCGCAAATTGTGCCACATCGGGTGGCTAACAATATTTCTTAATAATTAATTATACTTAGCCTTGAACTGGAAGAGTCTAAGCTCTAGAGGCCTGGGTAATCCAATTCCCAAAATGGGAAAAAACTTGCCAATTTTTAGACAATCTGAGAACAAGTGAGATGGGCATAAGCTTGGAGAAATACTCCTTCATTCTACGAACTTTTTGAAGTATAAACAATCCGTCAGAGGTCCTAATTAATTCGTATTTTTCTATTCTGAATTTATCGAGGATATAAGACTAACGGCTGATATGCGAATTAGTACTTTTGTATTAGGAGGATTTTTGTCTTTGGGGACAATGCCTAAGAACATGGGGGAGGAAAATTTGGTGATTAGTGTAATATTATAATATGGGCTGTTTCTGCCAATGGAACAACAAACTCTCTGGCTATTTACCTTTGATGAACATCACCGACTACGGTAGGCTCTGATGTGGGTATGAGGTTCGACATTCGCAAATGAGAACTGGCTATTAGTCTAGTGCTTATCCGGAAACTCCACATTGTCATTCTGAGCCCTTCGACAAGACCTGTCGACGAGCTCAGGTCGAGTCGCTCAGGATGAACTCCGCGAAGAATCTCCCGGAAACCCAAGTGCCAAGAGATTCTTCGTCGCCTTGCTCCTCAGAATGACAACCGAAAAGTGAGTTTCCGGATGGACACTAGTCTAAGACGCGATGAGAATGACACTAAACCACCACTGCATCGACTCTTTCCTTAAACGGCCTGAACAGAGATACCCACAATTAATCAAGGCTAGAAATCACTCCTGTCCACTACGGCTTCTTTTCTGATTTGATCGAGACTATCCTGCATTGCCGTACAAGATAACCAATACCCGGCGATTTTTCCGTCGTCCCTCAGAGGTCGCATTGCTAGCGATTGGCCGAGTATCCCCAAACCCTTCAGCTGTGATCCGTTCCGGGGCAATTCCAAAAGTATTTGCAAAGTATTTCTTAATACTCTGGGCCCGTCTCTGGGAAATCCCCAGATTTTTTCTGGCAGAACCCCTACTGTCAGTATGACCCTCTATGACAGCGGTTGTATCCGGATAAGTCTTCATGAGCTCAGCCATATGTCTTAGTTGATCAAGCTGGGTGGACTTGATTGTCACACTGTTTACATTGAAATTAATGTTCAGTTGCATAATGATTTTTTTTTCGGGACCAGCAGGGCGATCATTTTTCTTATCGCTTGTTTCCACCACATAGTCTGGACTTTGATCAAAATCACTGTAATTCATAATTGTTTTGTCATTGCACAATTCTTTTATGATAATATCATCAGCATTTATAATAAAATAGCAAATTTTTTCCTGATATCTTTCTTCTCTTAAATTTATAACTATCCTATTTCTTACATAATAATACCAAACTTCATATGTGCCATCAGAGATGTTGTTGCTTTTTGTATTAAACAGACGTTCTATTGAAGATTTGTTATGCCCAACAACAATCTGATCAGGTTCACCAAGGATAGAGATCAGTTCGTATTTTGTGGATCTGCCTTCGTTTACTCTTGTAAGATTACTTTGGTTTAAGTTTTCATTGCCGGACAAGTACAAAGTTCTTGCACAGGAACTTAACAGAAATATAGAGAAACAACATAAGTATAGCGATAGTTTAGTTTGGATAGCCTGCATATTCATCTTCAAAAAATTAGAGTATCTCAACAAGCCGAGAGGTGGCTAATTTAGAACTCTCCTCATTGTGGGTAAAGGCTCTAGCTTTTCATCATTCACCGCTCAGGATAGTCAAACCTCAATAATCGTGGAATTACTAGGACCTGGAATAGCGGTTTTTTGAAATCTCCTACCTTATTGGAAAGCCGGGTGAACAACCCCGGAGATCCGTACTTAATGACCGTATCTTGGCATAAAATAGCTTGTATGGTCAACAGGAAGAAATTGTCAAAAATAAGGGAAGTGTGACTAACCCGGATATTTCATCACGCCTTGGCGTGACTGCGACCACGGATATGGCCGTCCTTCCTGGCGTCCTCGGGTGTTCCTTCGACTCCGCTCCCCGAGACAAGCTCGGGACAGGCAGGACAGGCTCACCCTGCGACGTACCGTTCAGGTACGGAAACCAATCCCGCGGGACGGTTGCCAGGTGGCCCGCCCGCCTCGCCTGAGCGAGCAGGCTCGCGATGGCGGGCAGGCACGCCCATCTTCGTGGTCTCGCGACAGCAATTCATGAAATATCCGGGCTGAAACTGAAAACGCATTTCGCGGCAGATGGTTTCCTACCTTGTATAGAACAGCATGAAATCATAACAGAAATACCGCGAGTAGCCAGGCGGGCATTGGTATCATTCTTGCAGAAATTGAAAAAAATGGCAAAGAAAGGGAATGCCATAGGTTGCTGTTTCAATGCGGAATCTCTACCGCAATTACTTCGAGTGAATTGAATGAGGTGAACTCAAGGTGAGACTGTTCCTTAACCTAGTCCTAGTTGTGGTAACACTTCTCGCATGCTATCTGGAAAGCTTCTACTTAACAGTTCTGCCGCCCCACGTAGGAGAGATTGCCCCTTTCACTATTCGTTCCCAGCGAACCTTCAAATTTGATCAGGAAAAAGCTTTGGGCAGCTATCGGAAAGTTGCTCTTTCGCGCTATGTCCCCCTGTACACCTATACTCCAGACGGAGTCAGTGAGGGGAGAAAAAGGATTGAGGCTTTCAACGCCATGATCTCCACTCTCCAAGACCTGCACTTAACTGGAGGGGAAGAACTCGTTGAATACGTCCATCGGGAGTTCGACATAGAGCTTAGCCGAGGTTCGGCAGCCAAGCTTCTCCACTACCCTAAACTAAACGAAGTTTTGAATGGAATGCTAACCATAGAAGAGTCAATTCTACTCTCCAAGATTGTCAGAGATCCAGAACCCATTAAGGGAAAGGAATCCATCGAGGTTAGCTATCCTGAACCCACTGGAGTTGTTGCCCATCCTGCCGAAGAGGTAATCACTTTAGCAGAGGCCAAGCTCAAGCTGAGGGAGAAGGTCAAAAGTCTTTTTTGGCAGTTGGATGATGGCATTCTGAATCCTCTGGTTGAGATATCACTCGCCACAATATCTCCAAATCTAGAATTCAACCAAAGGGAAAATAAAAAAAGGATAGAAAAGATCATTCAACAGTACCCCTCCAGGGTTGTTACTTACAGACCAGGGGATGTCCTTGTCCCAATGCGAAAAGTTCTGAGTGACCAGGACATGCTTATATTGCGCGCCTATTTGGAGGAAGGAAGAAAAGATCTTTTCAGAACTGCTCCGTGGATATTGATGCTCACTGTATTGTTGCTCGGGCTTTATGAGTTGTTTTTCGTAAAGATAAAGTGGGCCGGACGACGTGACAAGATGGCTGATCGGCTGAGAGTTCCGTTGCTGATCATAAGTATCGTTATTTTGAAAGGCTTCCAATTATTTACCCCATTTCCGATGTATGCAGCACCATTTGCTGTCCTCCCTTTCTTTTTGATCTTGCTCCATGATGAAAAAATATGTGCTCTATCCGCCACATTAATTGGCGCGTTGCTGATAACCCTTTTTTCAGGCCGCACTCTGAATGTCTTGATTTTCTTTACCTTCGGTGGAACGGTCGCGGTATTGTTCTCTTTAAGAATGCGAAAGCGGCTTCATATAATGATTCCCTCACTCTTGGTAGGGATCGTTAATGTTGTCATTATAACGGTCCTATCGATCAAATGGGAATTGGTGCCGGGGTTGGTTCCAAACTGGCAAAGCATTGACGTCTCTTCCCTGATAGCGGCCTTTGACAACAGTTTTCCGTACAGTGCAGGGTTGGCCTTCCTTGGCGGCTTCATAGCGGGACCAGTGGCCATTCTTTTTTTACCCCTCATAGAGCTGAGTTTCCATGTTCCTTCGGCTTTTAGTCTTAATAGATACGCAGACCTGCAACATCCCCTGATGAAGGACCTTTTGACCGGGGCCCCAGCCACCTATCAACACACCATGACGGTTGCGTATCTTGCTCAGGCTGCGGGCGATGCAGTCGGAGCGAATACGACGTTTTTAAGGATAGGCGCTTATTATCATGATATTGGAAAGATAGAGAATCCCGAGTTTTTTTCTGAAAATCAATTGGACGCTGATAATCCACATGATGACTTGGAACCGGGAAAGAGTGCCAAACTAATCATCGATCATGTCAAACATGGCCAGGCTCTTGGACGAGCGAGAGGGCTTCCCGAGATAGTTGTGGATTTCATTGCACAACATCACGGGACTCAGGTTGTCGAGTTCTTCTATGAAAAGGCCGTCGAGGGAAAGCAAGAATTTGAACCCTGCAAACAAGATTTTAGGTATCCCGGACCCAAGCCACAGAGCCTTGAGGCGGCGATATTGATGATTGTGGATGCCGTGGAGGCCGCCTCGCGTTCCATCAGAGAACCGTCACCGAAAAAGATTGAGACAATGATCCGTCTCTTGATTGTTAAGCGGATTGCCGACGGTCAGTTGGATGAATGTAATCTTTCTACACGTGATCTCGCTAAGATTGTCGAAACCTTATTGAACTCTCTTATGGCCTCTGGACATTCGCGTGTTGTCTATCCCTGGCAGAAAAGGGGAACAAAGGCCAGATTGATCAAAATGCAAGATAAGCGAAATAACCCCAAGCTCTCAAGCAGGTTAGATGGGAGATGATAGTAAAACTAGTTACGGCACGTCAGAAGGAGAATCCGATTCCTAGCCCGGAGCGAAGTTGAAAGCCCGTTGAGCGTACTGATAATGAATACCGACGGGATTCATGAGTGAGCAGAAATAGAGGATGAGTGCGTTCAGGTAGAGTCTTGCTGAAGGCTTTCAGCTCCTCTAACCGGAACACGAGGGGAGGTCCATTTGTCCCTACACTCCTTGCTGCAGAAGAAGTAGATCCCCTCATCACAATGAAGGATCTCAAGGAAGTCGCCGGAAGAAAATTTTTCTCTGCATTGCATACATGGAAGTTCCACGCTTGTAACTCCTGTTAACCACCATGACCCTCAACTCGATACCAAGCGCAAGTCTAGTGCCAGTTGTCCCGCCACCTTCTCGGTCTCCTCGAGTCGTTTCATAGATTATCCGGCTTAGACCTCCGAAATAAACTTCGCAAGAAGCTCACCCTGTTGAGGGCGGTCTAGGTGGAATCTTACCCCCATTCCATTGTGGGTAGACCATACCGTTTCTGCCATGCTCGTAAGGGAGATGGTTTCAGAATATATGTGGATTGATAAGCAGAAAAGATGATTTGCTGGTAGATGTCTATCGCAATATATAAAAGCTCCATCTGGACTGACGTCTCTCGTTTCCCCTTTGAATGTTTCTTCAGAGGTGTTAATGGTGACAGGCCAGTTGAGTGTAGTTCTGGAGAATTGACGGTTTTCTTTGTTCATGTCAGTTGTATTTCAGAGTCGGGCAAGACAAGGTTATTGAAAATGTTCCAGCGAGCGCATTCCCCACATTTCGAATCCCGCTTCAGCGGGACTGCAGCAAGCTGTAGGGAGCTTCAAATATCCGGGCTAAGAAAAGAAGACATTTAGACGATCTTCTGGCCATAAACTCAAGGAGGCAGGCGGCATGAAGGAGGTGAGGAGTATTAACCATAGTGAGGTTCCTCATGTACGCCTGTTTTTTATGAACGACACAATTAATCCAATAGCTGCTAGGCAGAGCAGGACTGCGTCAAAGACCATAGATTCCATCGTTGTAAGCCCCTTTCAGGCAACTGAAGGAGAAGTAAATCCTAATTTGTTAAAGGGATAGTCCCTGACCTTCAGTAACAAGTAACCAATGATTTGTAATATCGTTTGCAGTTCTCTGCAGTCCGTTTCCGGCGAGGAGAAAATCTTAGACTGCAAGGAAACAGCCAGATTAAAGCCAGATATAATGTTCTTTAGTAGTGTTGTGTTTCTCCGTTCCGCCCCTCCGCTTCTTGCCTTTGGGAACTTTAAATCTGAGAGGATAAGAGTGCCTGGTTTGGCTGCGGTCCCCACCTAATGGGTCGTCCTCACCCGCCTGTCTACTCCAAGCGCCTTTTCTTCGTTCAATCCCGCCACCCAGGAAGTAGTCGAGATTATATATGCGGCGACGATCACGATGCGGAGCACTCATTTAAGCACAACCTCCATTGCCAATCCTGCAGGAGGCGACTGTAGCCATTTATCTCCACATGTCTGACTGCAAAAGCAGTGCATTTGTGAGGAGGCCAAAATATGACAGGCGCTAAGCTCTGGCAGAGTTCTAATTTGCACAATTCACACTTGGAGATTTTCAAGAGTTTTGACTGCACGTTTTTTGTACGGGCTTTCGATATTACTAACCCGGATATTTCTTGAATCCGCCTAAGGCGGACCACGGATATGAGATTGCTTGGGCAAGCAGTGAATCATGCAATTGTAAAGGCAATATGCATGCCAGCACAGCTTTCTTATTTTTTTCCAGTTAATTCATATATATACTGCGTTTAACCAAAAAGGAGATTGAGAAGCACTTGGTATTCATGGTTATACAATAGGCAAAAAACTACCAAGAAGTGGGAGTCGATTGGATAAGACAAAATGATCTCATTCGAGGGCTAAACTGAATAATTAAGATTGTGGAAAAGACTTGTGGCTAATGGGTAAGACAGATGGGAGACAGAAAAAGGTTCAGTTACAATTGACTCGGATAGAGCAGATTCACTAGTCTAACATGTTCAAGGTTGTGCTTCTCAGGTGAAAAAATAATAACCGCGGGTTATGGGGTAAGTAAGACCTCGGCGATTTCTTGACTACTACTTCAACTTCGGCCTGCGTATCATTTTAAAATCAATGGATAAGAGTAGAATTAGATATTTTTTCTTGACATCGAATTGATTCTTCGCTAGATCATGCTTTAGAGTATGCCCGAATGTGGAGTTATTGTTAAATATATAGGTTTATTGACATTTTTGTCATTGTATAAACATCACTCCAATTTGTCTTTTATCTTCTATTATTCTTTTAACTATACTCTGTCGTTTGTCTACGTGAGCTTGCATATGATCGGCAACGTGATCACCGGTATAGATCTGCATCATTATTTTTTCGCAAACTCTAAAATCGAGCCAATTATCTAACTCAACGAGTGCACCCGTGGAGCTTACATTCAATATGGAGCCTTGAGCAGTTCTTTTCAAATCCTGGCTTTCAATGAAAACCTTAAGAGGCCTTGTTATTCGTAAGCTGCCCCGCTTCTCATCTTGACATGTTTCGCAATTTGCACAAGTACTTTCCAATATTGCTGTCTCGGAAGGATCGAGAAATTGAGGGATCAAAATCGCCTTAGAGATAAAGCTCAGATTGGGGCACTCTTCAGTAAAAAAGTACTGGCAAGTCTTCCAAGGCTGGTCGGCCATGATAAACCTTCGACAAAGCTCTTGACCCGACTGTTTCATGAATCGCTGTGGCGAGACCAGGAAACATCCGGATTATGGTTTTCTGCTGATGTGAAAGATTAAAATAATCAGCCCCAAAGGTCAGACTTAAGTACCAAAAGGCGACGTATATAAGAAATGCGTTGCCACAATTAGGCAATAGATTACCCTTTTATCGCCCAGACGTCAACCGGTTATTTGTTTTTTATTGAAATATTTCTTTAATAAATTCAAATACTTATTCAAAACAAGCATGATATCAAATACTTGCTTCGTTTCTTGCCAAAAGGCATAATGTGGATAACTTGATTGATAGACGTAAATATGCAAGATTAAGTCAAGAATTTCCCGTAAAGGCGAAGGTGCTGGGTACCCCTCTTGAAGTGGAAGGTGTTACTTTGGATGTGTCTCAAGGTGGAGCGTTTATCTTATCTCTTTCCTGGTCGGCCCTCCATGCCAATGATCAAATCGAAATTCAGTTTTCCCTACCGCCTGCTTTTACAGGGCAGAAGAAAAGTTTGCTTCTTAAAGGTCCGGGTACTGTCATCAGGGTCAATGAGGACAGACTGGGTATCGCCATCGAGTTTTTGCAGGAATTAAGAACATTCAAAGTGATTCGAGCTGAAAACGTTTAATATGGTCTTAGGCCCTATGTCATAGAGCGTTCAGGACGCCTCAGGTCCAATCCCGCGGTACCCCCGGGACGGTTGCCCGGCACGCGGCGCTGGGTCCCGCGCTGCGCCTGGCACGCCCATCTCCTACCCCCTCCACCATGGCGAAAGTGTAAATAGCATTCCGTTCATTATCGACTCCGGAAATTTTGCCACAAAATGATGGGGCGATTCAAGAGGGGCCGAATTTCTATTTAAGTTCTTAAAGCAAGCTCCCGCCCAGGAGGTGAGGAAATGGTGAGGCATCTATTGAAAAAGCACATTTGGAACCACTGGGTAGCCGTCCATGCTATGAAAGAGGAAAGCAAACATACTTTATCTTCGCGTCCCCTCATCGTCTATACAACTGCTGCGGTGAGTCTCACCTATCTTCACTATTACGGCCAGGCAGGTTTCTTTGTAAAGGCCTTTGGTAAATATCTGAAGGGGAACTCTTACTTCAATCTCTATGCACAACTTTTCTGGTCCGCCTCATGTTTAGTAGGTTATGTACTTATTCCCTGCCTTATTATCGCACTTCTACCCGGGGAGAAGATTAGGGACCATGGCCTTTCCATTAAGGGTTTTTTTCGCCATTTGTGGATCTACGCCATCCTTTTTGCAGGCGTATTTCCTTTCATTTTTATGTCTTCTTTTACGAACCGATTCCTATCAGTCTATCCCTTTTACTATCTTTCCTGGCGCTCGGGTGTTGAGTTTTTGATCTTCGAGACCGCCTATTTGTTGCAGTTTTTCGCGCTCGAGTTTTTCTTCAGAGGCTTTTTGCTTTTCGGTGTCGTTAGATATATTGGGGTGTATGTGATACCTGCTATGGTGGTACCTTATTGCATGATTCATTTCAAGGCAAAGCCGTTCCCAGAGACTCTGGCAGCGATTATTGCGGGTCTTGTGCTTGGCACCCTCGCCCTTAGAACCCGCTCCATATGGCCAGGTGTTCTCATTCACTGCTCGGTGGCTTTGTCTATGGACCTCCTCTCAATGATGCACAAGGGTTGGTTTGCAGGGTGGTAATGTATGAGTGACCATAAGTTGAGGGATGTTTTACATTGTCAGTCTGTGAATCAAGGGAAAGGACTGAAAACCTATACCCTGAAATTGCTTTCAGAACTGATATCCATAACGTAAGCCAAGCGTATCCAGTCCTTCATTTGGGTCTGTCAAAAATGCATTAGAGACATGGTCGAACAGAACTGAGAAATGGTGATGTTCATCAAGCCTGTACCCGATCTCGATGGGTACACGGAAGAGGACCCGTGATCCCAATGATTTCTTGTCCTCTTGATTTGTCTCTGTCTTGCCGTTGTGAATAGCAGCACCAATACCAAGGTTTAGGAATACCCCCGACTTCGTTTGTAATTCCCACAGTATTCCGCCATAGACCTTACTTGTGTCTCCTTGGGTGTTGATGCTTGCACCGAGATTGGGTCTGATATCTCCTGAGAGTAATGAAAAGCTTGGGCGGCTGAATATTATTTCGGCATTAAGATCTACGCCACTTTCTTTTCTGGTACCACTCCAGAGGTTGTTCACATCGTGCGCCAAAACACCTACGCGAATAGTGTGGAGCCATCCTAAAGCAATTTTATCTGGCGCCTGTCGGGTCTCGTTTGCCTGCGTGGCTGCTGGGGTAAAGAGGATCACAAAGACCAACAAGACTAAAGAGTCTTTGATCATCAAAACCTCATGAGGCCTTCTCATCAAACGTTGGGTAGCTCTGAATCCTAATTAAATCCTTTACAACTAAATAGACTTGCTTTCCAATGTCAACCACTAACTCTCCAACTTGTTGAAAATAGATTTAAAACGGTCTTCATAAATCACAGTTAAACTTCAGACAAATTTTTTTATACACTGAAGTTTTTCTTGTAACTGATCTTTCTGGCTTCCCTCCTGATACGGATCTAGAAACTATTTTCAAAATGGAACCTCTGGTAGATTCGCTCAGATCGAGAAAGCGTACAGCTATTCCGAATGGCTCGTTGCGAAGAACGACAGCCGTTACCCAAAAGGATAATTGAGATGACTCGACACCCAAATTGACCGTAAAGCCTGGCTGATACTCGGCTTCGGTTATCAAATACGCCCCCCCTGCACTGAGGTTGGCAATCTTTGCCCTTGTCCGCTCTATGTTTTCTGACAAGATATTGGCTTCCCAACCTATGACCGGAATGCGAACTGCTAACCTTTGCTGTTTGGTCAATTTATTATTCCTTAAAGGCGAAATCGTACTGGCAGATATTCACAGATAAACTTGGTGCGATGCCCACCTATTCGACTCCATAGATTCAGGGAAGATAGGAAATGAACATGGAGTTTAATGGCAAATACATAATATGGACCTGCATTATGCACCCCCAGACCCTCCTTCAATGGTTGCAGGGTGATGTAAACCCCAATGATGAGGGGGTTACGCCGCCCAACCAAGCGACACCGGGCTGGTCATATAGATAGATTGTTTAATCCGATAAACAAAAAGCATGCCTAAAGGACTGTATAGGTATATTTCTAGTAATTTCAATTTCTTATCCTCTATTTTAGAGAAAGCAGTGATACAAATACTGGGTAATAAATGTAACAAACAGAAAAAAAATTACCACTTTATGGGTTTGTGGATCTGTAACAGGGACTTGGAAATGTGGTTCTCTGGAGATTATGGAGTATTCAGGAAGTGATATAGACTCTCGCCACGATTGAGGCGGGTTCGCATTTCTCAGCATTCCATGCACGCTGTCGCCAGGCTTTGAACTACCTATTTTCTATAAAAACGTTGTTTTTTAACCCTGTAGTGTGTCAGATTTATATTGTTTGTGAGAAGGAGCTTGGAATATAATTATTTTTTTGCTTTTCGGCTTGTAATGGCTTACTCTGACCTACATTTCGATATAAGACCGAGGATTTGTTCTAAAAATACTCCAAAAGATCATTAAATTGAGCCATGGGAAAAAATTTCTATGCTAAGGGTTACGAAACAGGTAAACCGAAAGGCAGTTTGCCGTCCTTTGGATACGTTTCTGTGCTCGGTCTTCTAATCTTAGCGGGGGCGATAACTTGGCTGTTTTGGAACAAATCTGCAAAGCCAGATCAAGTCAAGTCTACAGCAATTACGAGAAATAGGGTGATAAGTCCAATACCTCCGGCCCCGGACCAGGAAAATATGAGCCTCGCTTTCAATATTCCAGAAGGAGACAGGTTGCAAAAAACTGTGGTAGACAATGTTCAAGAACCAATGGACAGCTTCGCCAAAGATGACTATCTGCAACAGAAGAATACAAGTGAGGCTAAGCATGCGGTTGAGGATGTCAGCGTGAGTTCAGACAACAGGGGTTTTGTGATTCAGGTCGGTGCGTTTCGTAGGAGAGCCAGAGCTGAGAATCTGCAAAAGGCACTCAAGGATAAAGGCTATGACGCCTACTTGGAGAAACATACTCTACCAGAATTTGGACTTTTCCATCGCGTCCGCATCCGGGGTTATGCTAATCTTGCTGCTGCTAGAGCAGAGATGGAGCGCCTTCATAAAGAAGAAGGGCTCGACTCCTTCATACTAAAAAAAGGGTCGGATATGGCATTGTCTGGCCGCAAGTGAGTATTCATATGTTCTACCTAGTCCAGTGATTCCAACGTGAGGTCGGATTTTACCTGTCCACGACGTGGTAATAAAATACAGGTCGAATCAGTAAATTTTAGTGGCTGTCAAAATATGCAACTTACGGAGCCGAAAATAGAGAAATCACTTAAAGAGAGGAAAAGGCAAAACGACACAGAAGTTAAGCGTTTCGGCAAGTTAATAATTATCGTTACTGTTGTTCTATCAGGCCTGGTAATTGGAAGTAGATTTTTCGGAAGCAAGATGCAAGCAGATAAGGTGACGAGAAAAAGCCCGGAGGTTAAGATCTACGAAATGGGACAGGGGGTCAAAGTTGGCCATCTAACATTCGCGGCCTGGAATGCTCAATGGTACGAAAAATCTAGTAATAATGAGTATTTAAATATAAAGCCTGACTCTTGTTATTTGCTGGTTGAAATTACTCTTAAAAACGATAGCAATAGACGAAAGATTAAACCGCTTTTCATCTTAATCGGTGAGAAAGGGTTCAGATACGAACTTAGCAAGAAATGGCATACCGGAGTTGGAAATCTTAATGACTTTGAAGAGTTAAGTCCTGGAGTGTCTAAGGACGGTTATATAGTATTCGATGTGCGAAAGAATCTTCAATACACCTTGAGAGTATCTGCTAGCCATCGACCTAATTATTACGCACTCGTTGAAATAGAGCCAGAATAGAAGAAGTTGAGAAAAAACTACCTGGGTCTGCAATCTCTCTTCCTTCACAAAAGGATCGGATATTTAAGATAATAACGACTTTCATTTAATATCAATCAATGAATAAAAAAAACTGCCGGATGTTTTAAAACGAGACCAGAGAGGAGCTGGTAGTTTCGTTTTCATCTGGTCCAATACACACTTGGTCGCCGCCTTTGGTTTTGGCGCGATAAACTGCTTGATCGGCCCTCCTTATTAGGCTTTCAAGGTTTTCTTTGAGAGTCTCACCAGAGCTTTGCAACTTGGCCAAACCAATGCTGAGGCTAGTGGAAGACGCACTTACCCTATTAAAGCTTCTGATTAGCCGACCCGCTACCATCAGCGCCTGTTGCCGTTTGGCGTGGGGAAGAACAACTGCGAATTCATCACCTCCGTAGCGGTAAGCAGAATCCACGTCTTTACGAACATTTACCAAAATGATCTCTGCCAGTTGTCTCAGGAGGTTATCCCCCCGTTGATGACCATATTCATCGTTGTAAGCTTTGAGGCCGTCAAGATCTATGAAGAGAAGATGCAGGCTGTAGTTCTGTCGGAGGGCTCGACTCGCTTCATGTTTTAGGTTCTCGTCGAAGTGCCGACGATTATAGAGGCCTGTGAGTCCATCACAGGTGGATAGCTGTTTGAGTTGAATCCGCTGTTTACGCTCGCGAGTAATTCTGTTGATTTTGGCTTCCAACTCGTTGACATTGAATGGCTTAGAAATAAAATCGCTGGCGCCAAGAGCTATGATATCTGTGTATTTATATGTCATCTCATAGGCTGTAATAGCAACTACATCCACGTCATCGAACTCGGTTTTTATCGTTTTGATTAACTCGGTGCCGTCCATGCGGGGCATGCTAAGATCGGTAATTACAACATCAAAATGTTCGTTTGCCAATTTATCCATGGCATCCATGCCATCAACTGCGATCTTACCCTGGTGCCCTAGATGACTCATGATTTCGTAGAGAAGTTCGCGAACCTCTCGGTCGTTGTCTACGCAGAGTACAGAGAGCACCGGCTGTTGAGACTGATGTTCCGGGTCCATAGTCACCTCTTGAGAAAATGGCAGCCAAGACAGTGCGTTTCTGTCGACACCAAGAAAGGGTTATCTTGCACTAAAGTCGTTTTCTTACAATTATTATACTTCAAGATCTAGTGCTATTTGAAGAAGTGTCCCCATTAAACGAACCGGGCACGGATGGCTGATGGGGCAGACAATAAGGTTTAAATGGCAAGGGAGCCACTCCCCCCGGTCGCCTTATTTACATAAGCAGTAAGGATGCCAAACGGTTGGAATGGCTTATAAATCGAACTGTTTCAAGAAGTTGGCTCTGTGATCGTGCTTGAGGGTAGTTTTGTGAAATGGCCAAATTTGGCCAAACTACCAAATACGAATTGGCGAATTAGCCAAGTGCAAAGCAGCTCGCAGGTTCGCTAGGAATTTCATTCAACTTCGAAAACCTGGTCCTTAAGGCCAGGTCAGTCCCGCCCGTGGCGGGATTGCCGGTAAAGATTGCGAGCTGTTTTAGAGTACTAGAGTGCTAGGGTTTATGAAATCCCAAACTCCAAGCACCAAATTACAAACAAATCTCAAATTCCAATATCAAATGACCAAAACAGGTTTGGAATTTTGAATTTTGGTCATTATTATTTGTTTGTTATTTGAGATTTGTGATTTGGAATTTATTTCAATTCAGTAGACTGCCGCAAGAGAGGAAAGACCATTAAGCCCCCTCGGGGGCGGACCAAAGCCGGGTCCTTTGGGTCCGGGTTCTTTACTACATTCAAAACCCACCTGCTGTGCTGGTGGTATATTTTAGCTTTGCGTGTAGAGTGAGTATGCTGCGGTGGTCTTCGGCAAGATGACCGCGCAGTAAAATCCCCCCGCCCGCCTCGCCTGAGCGAGAGCGATGGCGGGCAGGCCTC
>Ga0255039_10000382_pt1 | contig 14471 bp, 22 predicted proteins | sample BC1_12_1_MG_FD_181713 | JGI IMG/M metagenome (GOLD analysis project Ga0255039, IMG submission 181713) | Seawater microbial communities from Strait of Georgia, British Columbia, Canada - BC1_12_1 | ecosystem: Environmental > Aquatic > Marine > Strait | place: Canada: British Columbia | collected... | reverse complement strand
TAGTAAAGTCGGAACTTTAAGATATAGAACATCTGGAAATAATAGCTATGTAGATATGTGTATGCAGACAGGTGCATCTACATATGCGTGGGTTAATATAGTAGCAAATAGTTGGTAATATGGGAAAAATGATGCAAGCTGACACGTTTCACGGTCAGACAATGTTTTTAAACTGGAGAGGATTTCACAGTAGCACAAGTAACGGTGTTTTATATGACAGTGGATGGAGTACTAATTTAACATATCCATACGCTACAATTATACCGCCATTTAAAGGCTGTGTTAATAAAATAAATGTAACAAATAATCCATACAGTAGTTACAATTCAGGCCCGACTGGGTCTTCTGCCACTGTAAGAGTTCTTGTAAACGGAAGCCAGCAAGACGAGATAACGGTATCTTACACACCTGGTACAGCTGGAGAGGTAATTAGTTTTGATTTTGGAGAAGACGTTGAGTTCGACGCTAACGATAGGATTCACTTGCAATTTCAAGCGAATGGTATTTGGAGATACATAAACGTAGGAATACAATTAAAAGAATTAGCTTAAAAATAAATATTATGATAAATTACATTTGGAACTGCAAGACAGTTGATGCTTACCCACAAGATGGAGAATACACAGACGTTGTGTATAACATACACTATTACGTATTAGGTGAAGATAGTGAAACCGCTTACCAAAGCGATTTAATTGGAACTCAAATATTAAACGTTAGTGACATAACAGGTTTTATACCTTTTGACGAACTAACAAACGAAGACGCGGTTGCCTGGTGCAAAGAAGCAATGGGTGAAGAACAAGTGGCTCAAATAGAAGCTACAATTGCAGCAGCTATTGAAGATCAAATAAACCCATCTTCAGTAACTCTTGTTATAGGAGAGTAAAAATCACTAAAATCAAGTGAGTATATAGAATATACCCGGCCAGGGAAATGGCAAACCAAATAGTAATTTAAAACCAAAACCAATGACACTATTTTACCAGACTCAATCGTGGAGTAGTCAACCACAAATAAGTGAAGAAACCATCAACCTTTGGAAGCATGTATCTGAAAAGAAACACTGGCGTATAGTTCAGCTACCAAACGGTTTCTACCAAACAGAATACCTAGATCTAAAAAAAGAAAATACTTGGATCGACGTAACGAGACGCGAAACCCTCGAAGGAGCTGAGCAAGCAATAGATGCATCAATATCGCACTATGAAAAAAAGCTTGGTTACTTACGCGGACCACAAGTCGTTAAAACCTTTGAATAAAATTATACAATACAATTAAATTAAATTAAATTATGACTGACAAAATTGTCAAAAATCTTAACTTTGGCCAAGATGCTAAGGATAAGGTGTTTAAAGGTATAGATAAATTAACAAAGGCTGTTAGCTCCACACTTGGGGCTAGCGGCCAATGTGTAATACTAGAAGATGATCAGGGTAAACCTGTCATTACAAAAGATGGTGTAACCGTAGCAAACGCTATTACACTGTTAGACCCAGTAGAAAATATGGGTGCTACGCTTCTAAAGGAAGCTGCTAGAAAAACTGTTCAAGAAGCTGGCGATGGAACAACAACGGCTACAGTACTAGCGCACTCAATTTTAACTGAAGCATATAAAAATATCGATAAAGATAATATACGTAATATTAAAAACGGTATAACAAGTGCTGTTGATAAAGTAATTAATTACTTAGAAAAAAAGGTTATTGCGGTAGAAGGTAGTATGCTAGACGATGTAGCTACTATTAGTTGTAACAACGATGCTGAGCTTGGCAAAATAATTGGTGATGCTTTTAAAGCTGCTGGTGAAAACGGTGTTGTTATAATGGAACCAACAACTGAGGACAAGACAGAGTTTGAACTTGTTGACGGTGTGCAGTACGAAAAAGGTTTAACAAACTCTCACTTTGTAACAAGCAAAGAAAAACGTATAGCAGAGCTTGATAACCCACTTGTGTTACTAATTGAGTCACCTATAGAATCTGTACGTAAGATTCAGTCGGTACTTGAATACGTAATTAAAAACAAAAAGCCTTTACTTATTATTGGTGATTTAGAAACCGAAGTGTTAGCTACACTAGCAATGAATAAGGTTAAAGGTAATATAAAAGTAAATGTAGTAAACGCACCTACGTACGGTATAAACAAAAAAGACACAATGTCTGATTTAGCTATGTTAACCGGTGCTACTGTTATCAATGAAGATCTTGGTGATGACTTAGATGTTATAAACCCAGACTTCCTAGGATCATGTTTTAAGAGCACAACTAGTGATACAGATACAATACTTCAAGTAGATACTTCTACTGACGAGATAAAGCATTTAATTAATTCAGTTAAAAAATTAATATCTAAAGCTAAAGCTCCCGGGGAAATTATAAGACTTGAAAAAAGATTAGCTAGACTATCAGCAAAAGTTGCAGTTGTAAAAATAGGGGCTAACTCAGAGATAGAGTTAAAAGAAAAATCAGATAGAGTCGAAGATGCTATCTGCGCTACTAAAGCCGCGGTAAAAGAAGGTATAGTATCTGGAGGTGGCATAGCTCTTCGCGATGCATCTAATAAAACCAAAGGTAAAAACGTTGGTGAAAAGATATTGCTAGAGGCTATTAAAGCTCCGTTTAAAACTATACTAAATAACGCTGGACTAGAAGAGGTTGGTACGCCCGAAGAAGGTATGGGTGTTAATGTAGTTACAGGTGAAACTGTTCACATGGTTGATACAGGGATTATAGATCCTTTACTTGTAACTAAAAGCGCACTCAAACACGCGGCTTCAGTGGCTACCACTATATTATCTACGGATTGTGTAATCAATAATTTAAGAGTTGGAGATGAAAGCAGTAGGTAGAAATATAATAATAAAAAAGAAAAAAGAAGACACCGTCAAAAAAACTGACGGTGGTCTTATGTTAACTGGTAAACAAAGAGTTGATATTCGTTATAAAGAAGCGACTATACTTCATTGTGGTGACGACGTTAAAGGTGTAGAAGAAGGTCAAACAATATTTTACGATAAAAACGCTAGCCACAGACTTGAAGTAGACAAAGAGGTTTTTTATGTTATACGAGATATAGACGTTGTAGTTGTGCTATGAGAATAGATGCTAGTGACATTAGGGATTTAAATCTTCTTAAACACTATCGTATAATACGTAAGTGGGCTTGTAAAAATAATGATTTAAACGATGCAGAGCTAGAGCTTTTAATATATTTAGACTGCATGGATATGTTTACTAGAAAAGATTTTGAAGACGGTACATATTCTTTTAGTTGGGATAATCGTAGATGGAATAAGCTTTTACAAAACGATTGGATTACGCTTTGGCGAAGAAACAATAGGACTACACAAAAGTATAATATATATAAAGTTTCTTTTAAAGGCAAACAACTAATATCAAGAGTATACAAAATAATGCTTGGTGAAGAGGATATACCTACTAGCACTAGGCGCAACAGTATAATGAAAGGCAAAAGCTATAGCGATAAAGTTTATTCATTTGCTATTAACAATGTCAATAAAGATAAAGAAAGATAATTATGGCTTTTAAATTACCAAAATCCTCACCTTTTAGACAAGAGGCAGATAAACCAAAAAACAGCTTTGCTGATAATAGTTTTTTTACAGATAATATGCGTAGCGGATTTGGAGCTGGTGAATATGGAACATTTTCAAACCCTTCGTTTGATCCACAAACGTATGCTTCAGAGGGTATGGGAGAAGGTATAGCTTCTGCTGGTGACGCTATTGCTGATGCTATTGCTCGTAAAAAAAGAGCAAAGGCAACTTCTGAAGACAGGCCTGATATGACAAACAAGCATAAAGTTGAAAAACCAAGAACTTTAAAAGAAGGTGCTAGTCCAGATTTAGATTCTAAAATACAAACCGCTAAATCTAGAGGTAATTTAAAAAGAGCTGCTAGACTAGAAGGTAGACAGGAAAGACGTATTGAAAGACAAACAGAAGGTGCTGACAGAGTTAAAGCTAGACAAACTAAAAAAACAGCTAAAGCTAAAACAAGGCAAGAAAATAAAACTAAAAAATCCATTGACACTAGTGTAGATGGTGGTAATTTACAAATGAAAAATGATTCTCCAAATAAATTTATGGGAGGTATTGCAGGGGCTGCTGGTCAAATAGGTGGAATCCCAGGGGGTATTATGAGTGGATTTCTAGAAAATAACACCGCATATCAAATGGCAATGGAGCGCAAGCAGGCTCAGCAAGCACCTCAAGCTCAGCAAGCAACTCAAGCTCAGCAAGCTGCTGCAGCTAGTGTTGTGGCTGGAGGAACAATGGGTACTGCAGCTCAAAATCCTATGACTGGAGGAGCTATGGATCAAGCAAACCCTTTTGAAGGTAAAACATTTCAAATTACTCCAGCTAACATGATGGGTGATGCCAAACCCGTGTTTGGTGAAAAAACTCAAGGTATGGCGGAAACTGCTTTTGGATCTGGTTTAGAACGACAAATGTCTATGCCTAATTCAGGTTCTGTTACACAAATGAGCGCTAAACAAGAAAAAGCATTTGGCCCAGGTAGCAAAGTATATGAAGGTGGTAACACAGCTATATACGAAGGTTTAAAAGCTGAAGATAGTTCACCAGCTGCTAGTTATGAAAATCCTAAAACTGTTATAGATGATTCTCACGGTTATGTAGCTAGAAAAGCAGCTGAAGCTTTTGGCCAGGTTGCTGAAAAACTTATTGAAAAGAAAAAAGGAGAAAAAGACGAAAACGAATAATAAAATAATTATGGATCACAATATAGGAAAATTACTTGGAAAACCTACACTAGAAGGACAAGTAGGAGAATCGCACGTTTGGGACGGGCCATTAGATACTACTGGTTTTCCAATGGGTAAAGGAAGCAGCTCTGGTATTACGGGTATGCAGGTTAAAAAATATCCTTGCAAATCGTATAGCCTACAAGGGCCAATAACCCAACGGGCTAAAGGATTTTAAGATGAGTCTTAACGATTTAAAATTATACGCTATTAATACAACCACACTTGGTGTAACTACATTTGCACAAATAGAAATGAGTTTAAAAGTATTACTTTTAATAGTAACTATTGGTTACACGTTGTCTAAATGGATTCAGCTTAAAAATAAAAAATAATGTTTAAGTATTTTACTTACGAAGAGTTCGATTCGCCTGACGTACAAGGTAGCGGGCAGATGATGAGTAAAAAACTTATAAGCATATTAGATAGCATAAGAGAAGAGCTAGGCACACCTTTACGTATAACATCTGGTTATCGAACACCTTCACATAACGAAGCTGTAGGTGGAACAAGTAAGTCATCTCATTTAAAAGGACTTGCTGTAGATATAGCTTGCAGTAAAAGTAAAGAACGTTTCTCTTTGGTTAGAGAATTATTAGAACACGGTGTAGACCGTATAGGTATTGGTGATACTTTTATTCACGCTGATATAGACGATGATAAATCACCTAATGTAATTTGGACATATGGCAACTGATAAGAAAACACTTAAGTGTAATAAACCTCGGCGTACGCCAGACCATAAAACTAAATCACACATTGTAAAAGCTTGCAGTGGCGGTTTAGAAAAAATTATACGATTTGGTCAACAAGGTGTTAGCACAGCTGGTAAAAAAACAGATGCTAAGTCTAAAGCACGTAGAGCTAGTTTCAAAGCTCGTCACGCTAAGAACATTAAAAAAGGAAAAATGTCTGCCGCATATTGGGCTGACAAAGTTAAATGGTAATGAAATCAAGAGGGCTAGGAGACGACATAGCAAAGTTTACTAAAGCTACAGGTATTAAAACTGTAGTTGATAAACTTTCAGAGGGGTTAAATATTCCTTGCGGTTGCTCTGCTAGACAAGCTTGGTTTAACGATAAAGTACCTTACAACAAATAATATGGCTTTTAAATTGACACCACCATTTTCAATAGACAATACTCCTATATACAGTGTAGACATGGAGGACGGTGTGTTAGGTAAAGCTAATAATAACGGTACGATTATTATAAATAAAAATGTATCACCTAATAAAATGCAAGAGGTTATTGATCATGAAATGATACATATAGATCAAATGCGTAGAGGTGATCTTGATTATGATAATAAAAACGTATATTGGAAAGGTAAGGTAATACCTCGCTCGAGTATTAAAGAAGGGGCAAAGAATTTGCCATGGGAAAAAGAAGCTTACAATAAAACAAAATAAAAAAAATGGCATATAAACAAAGTCCTGCTTCTTTTATGAAGCACAAGAGTAAAGCTGTAGGATATATGGTTAACGGTTCAGCTGCCCACCTTGAAGGAGATACAGATCCAAATAATGAAACTTTAGTTAGCTCTAAAACTACTAAAATCAGAGAGACAACACCAGAAGGTATTAAAGGTACTAGACTTACCACTGAATCTAGTTTTAGAACTCCAGGTGGTAAAGTAAAAACAACACCAGAAGGTAATGCTGCTTACGCTGCTTTAAGTCAAGAGAAAAAAGATGCACAAGATTCAAAATTTAAAGCTAAAAAACGTAGTGAATCACAAACTAGATTTACACCTGATGCTATTAAAATACCAACAGCTGGTGTACAATCTGTTAAACCAGAAATAACAGCTCCAGACGTTAATAAGGAAATATATAGCAAAGCATTTTCTTCTTCTGAAAATACTAATTATGGTCTTAAAAAAAAGCTATATGAAACAGCAAGAAGCAAAAGATATAGTGATCTTAGGTCAGGTAATATTACGCGTGAAGAAGCAATAGCACAATCCAAGCCTTTGCAAGAAATGAAAAAATCAATGTTTAGCCCTGAGGAAATAAAACAAAAGCAGCAGAAAAGAAAAGTAAGAAAAATAAAAGAAGCTGTTACCAGTATAATTCCTAAGTTACCAAATAAAACTTCATATGAAAAAAAATTAGCCCGCCCAGGTAGAACAACAGGCTCTGGAAATCCTTGTAAAAGTTGTAATTAATAAATAAATAAAACAAAATGGCATATAAACAAAAACAATCATCATGCGCTAAAATGGTAGACGCTAAAGGAAAACCATCAGGTCTTATGATGGCTGGTTCTGCTTACCATATGGAATCTATAAGTCAAGAAAAGAAAAACTTAGTAAACGATATGCCTATTGATGGCAAAGCTTCAGCTATGGAAATGTCTCCATATAAAATGGACGATCCGGATCCAAATGAAAAGGAAAAAAAAGAAAAGCAATCAGCAAAGGATAAATTTCAAAATGCATATCTAGACAAAGGTGGTGATATAAAAAAATTGCAAGAAGCTACTAACCGTGTTATAGACGAAAAAGGAAATGTTAGAGCAAATCCAGGTTCTATTAGAGAATATGACTCAACTGTTAAGTAAATGAAAAAAATTCTTCAATTTATAACTGGAGGTCTCATCAAAGATATAGGTCAAATAATAGATGATCTAGTAACTACAGATGAAGAAAGACTTGCGGCTAAACAAAAAGTTGAAGAGCTGCTAGAGCAAGCAGACAAAGATGCTCAAGACCAGGTAACAGCGAGATGGGAGTCGGATATGAAATCCGATTCCTTCTTGTCTAAGAATATAAGGCCAATGGTTCTTATATACCTTACCTTTATATTTTCTGTATTAGCATTTTTTGATGGTAACATAGGAGAGTTTTCAATAGCAGAGGATTATATACCTATATTCCAGTCACTATTAATAACTGTGTATGGCGCTTACTTTGTGGGTCGTACGTGGGAAAAAGGTAAAAAAATAAGTAATAATAAGTAAAGTTAAATAACTTAAATTAAATTAAATGTCAAATTCAATTACAGCTGAAGAGCTCAAAACTATTAAAGAACAACAATTAGAGCTAAGCACTATTGTAAATCAGATCGGCCAATTAGAAGCAAACAAACACTCGCTGCTTCACAAGATCGCTGGTATTAACGAAGGTATCGAAGATACTAAAAAACAACTAGAAGAAACATACGGAGCTATCAATATTAATTTAGAAGATGGCACGTACACTGAAATCGAAAAGGAAGAAAAAGAAGACGAAGGTGAACTAGCTGTAGTTAAAGCAGAAGACTAATGAGTACTGTTATAAGAAAAATCAGTATTGGTTCTGATTACAAAAACGATGCGATGCATTATGCTGTTGGCCAGCAAGTATATGGCGGACACGAGATATCGCATATTTTGTTTGAAGATAAAGATGCTTCTTATAACATATTTATAAAGAAAAACAACGAGGTATTGCCATGGAAGAAGTTTAATTCTAACATGGCTGTATCTGTTGAATATGATTTAGAATATTAATGAGAAGTGTTTTTGATTTTATAGTCACGCCTGTTGAAAGTAGGTATGACAATGAAGTTGATATAAATGGTAATAAACTTATAGTTAATTCTAGTATAGAAAACTTTAAGTTAATAAGTAGAAAAGCTATAGTTATTTCTACACCATCAGCTTATTCAACACCAATAGAAGAAGGTGACGAGGTTATAATACATCACAACGTATTTAGAAGATATTATAACCAAAAAGGTAAAGAGGTTGATAGTAGCAAAACGCTAAACGATAATCAATACCTATGCCAATTAGATCAAATATATCTTTACAAAAATATATACCAGTGGAAACCTTTGGGTGAACATTGCTTTATAATGCCAATAAAAAATACAGACGACTGGTCACAAGAACCAGAAGTAAAAAATAAAGGTATAGTAAAGATAGGTAATAAAACCTTAAAAACTTTAGGTATAAACGAAGGTGATCTTGTTGGGTTTAAATCTAATAGAGAGTTTGAGTTTGTTATAAACAAACAAAGACTATACTGTATGCAATCAAATGATATTTTAGTTAAGTATGAGTTCAAAGGAAACGAGGAAGAATATAATCCAAGCTGGGCAAAGAGCAGTTGAAGAGTTGATAAAGGTAGCTAAAGAACCTATAGTTGATTCAGATGATGATATATCCGCTGACAGGCTTAAGAACGCAGCTGCTACAAAAAAGTTAGCTATATTCGATGCGTTTGAAATACTTGCTAGAATAGAAGAAGAAAAATCAATGCTTGACGGCGATACCAAAGAAACTAAAGAAAAAAGTTTTAAAGGTTTTGCAGAAGGTAGATCAAGATGATGTACGAGCAATCTTTAGTTAAAAGAATACAAGACCATATAAAACCTAAAGTTTTAAAAAGAAACAACAGGTATAACAAATGGAGATACGGTTATGATGTTGAGCATGACATTATAGTTATAAGCAAAGACGGAACCATAGGTGAGATTGTTGAAATACAAAACCTTAAAATAGCTTTGCCAAAAGAACCTGAAAACGTTTTTAGCATTTCTAAAAAAGTAGAAGAACAAAAATGGACTAAGGCAGAATATCCAAAAAAACTATCTAATATTAAAAGTGTTTTTGATTGGCAGCGTTACCCTAATAGTTTTAAAGAAGAATGGTACGATTATATAGATGAAGAATTTAAAAGACGTGAGCAAGGATATTGGTTCTATAATAAAGGTTTGGCTACTTACATTACTGGTTCTCACTATATGTACCTGCAGTGGTCCAAGATTGATGTTGGGGCAGCAGACTATAGGGAATCAAATAGATTATTCTTTATATTCTGGGAAGCTTGCAAAGCAGACGCAAGGTGCTATGGTATGTGTTACCTCAAGAACAGACGTTCTGGCTTTTCGTTCATGGCTTCCGGTGAAACTGTCAACATGGCAACCATATCAAGTGACTCACGGTTTGGAATATTGTCCAAATCTGGAGCCGATGCTAAAAAAATGTTCACAGATAAGGTTGTCCCAATATCTGTTAACTACCCGTTCTTTTTCAGGCCAATACAAGACGGTATGGATAGGCCCAAAACCGAACTCGCTTACAGAGTACCTGCTTCAAAATTAACAAGAAAGAAGCTTAATGAAGGTCAAGTTGAAGAAGAAGTTGAAGGACTTGATACTACTATTGATTGGAAAAATACAGGTGATAACAGTTATGATGGTGAAAAACTAAAGCTGTTAGTGCACGATGAATCGGGTAAATGGGAAAGACCAGATAACATATTAAACAACTGGAGGGTTACAAAAACCACAATGAGACTTGGTAGTAAGATCGTTGGTAAATGTATGATGGGTTCAACTAGTAACGCTATAGAAAAAGGAGGAGGAAACTTTAAAAAACTTTATTATGCTTCAGATGTTACGCAAAGAAACCGCAATGGCCAGACTAGCTCAGGACTATATAGTTTGTTCATACCTATGGAATGGAACTACGAAGGATTCATTGATGCTTATGGCGTACCTGTATTCGACAAACCAAAAGACGCCGTTAGAGATCCGCAAGGAGACCTTATCACAACAGGTGTTATCGAGCATTGGGAAAATGAAGTAGATGGTCTTAAAAACGACCAGGACGGTTTAAACGAATACTATAGACAGTTTCCACGTACGGAGAAACACGCGTTCAGAGATGAAGCTAAGTTATCTTTGTTTAATTTAACTAAGATATACGAGCAAATAGATTATAACGAAGACATGAGAAATAAAACCTTAGTAACGCAAGGTAATTTCCAATGGACTGGAGGAGTAAAAGATACAACAGTTAATTTTATACCAGAAAATAATGGTAGGTTTTTAGTATCTTGGATTCCACCTGCAATATTACAAAATCGTGTAATAATAAAGAATGGAGTTAAACACCCGGGTAACGAGCATGTCGGTGCTTTCGGTTGTGACTCATACGATATATCAGGTACAGTAGATAATAAAGGTTCTAAAGGATCTTTGCACGGGCTTACAAAGTTTAGCATGGAAGAAGCTCCTTTTAATATGTTCTTTTTAGAATATATATCAAGACCTCCAACAGCTGAAATATTCTTTGAAGATGTGCTTATGGCTTTACATTTTTATGGTATGCCTATACTAGCAGAGAATAACAAGCCAAGGCTATTGTATTATTTAAAAAGAAGAGGTTATAGAAACTTCTCTATAAATAGACCTGACAAAACATTTAATAAGCTTTCAGTTGCGGAAAGAGAAATAGGTGGTATACCTAACTCTAGCGAGGATATTAAACAAGCGCATGCTGCTGCTATAGAATCTTATATAGAAGATTATGTAGGTTTAAAAGAAACTGAGTATGGTCAAATGTATTTTCAACGTACGCTCGAAGACTGGGCTAAGTTTAACATAAACAATAGAACAAAGTTTGACGCGACGATAAGTTCTGGTTTAGCTATAATGGCTTGCAACAAAAACAAATACTCACCAGTGGCTGAAATAAAAAAAGAGCCAGTTAGTATTAATTTTACAAAATACGATAACACAGGTTATTCTTCAAAAATAATAAAATAAATGGTTTATACTAATGTTAATAGTTCTTTTCCAAGTCAGGTAGTACCAGACGTAGAGAAAAATACTTATGATTACGGCTTAGCCGTAGGTAGAGCTATTGAGAACGAATGGTTTAGAGGTGACAAAGGTTTAGGTGCTGGTGGTCGTTTTGGTAATAGTTGGCAAGACTTTCATAGGTTAAGACTATATGCCAGAGGCGAGCAGTCAGTTGCTAAATACAAAGATGAACTATCTATTAATGGTGATTTATCTTATTTAAATTTAGACTGGAAGCCAATACCTGTATTATCTAAATTTGTAGATATTGTAGTAAACGGTATGACCGATAAAGGTTATGAAATAAAATCTTTTGCTTCAGATCCTTTTGCTATTAAGCAAAGAACTCAATTTGTTTTTGACGCTATAAAAGATATGCAGAGTCGCAAACAAATAGAAGCGTTAAACGAAGCTACTGGCCAAAACTTTTTTTCAAGTATAAATCCAGACGCGCTTCCGCAGAATGAGGAAGAGCTAGAGCTTTATATGCAATTAAGTTATAAACAGTCTATAGAAATAGCTGAAGAGGAATTAATTGATAATGTTTTAAACTACAACAAGTATGACGAAGTAAAAAAACGTCTTGCTTATGATTTAGTCGTATTAGGTATATCAGCTGTTAAAACAGATTTTAACTTAGCTAATGGTATTACTGTTGATTATGTAGATCCTGCTAATTTAGTTTATTCATATACTGAAGATCCTAATTTTGAAGATATTTACTATGTAGGTGAAATGAAATCAATGAGCTTGCAAGAAGTTAAAAAACTTTTTCCTTATTTAACTGATTCAGAATTAGAAGAAATACAAAAATATCCTGGTGACGCTAATTATACTAGAAACTATTATGGTCAAGATGATCAATATAGTCAAGTTCAAGTTTTATTTTTTGAATATAAAACTTATAATAACCAGGTGTTTAAGATAAAACAAACCGATCAAGGGCTTGAAAAAGCTTTAGAAAAACCAGATACGTTTGATCCACCTGAAAACGATAACTTTGAAAGAGTACATCGGGCTATAGAAGTTTTATATAGCGGAGCTAAAATACTTGGGCATGAAAAAATGCTTAAATGGGAACTTGCTGAAAACATGACGCGTCCTTTTAGCGATCAAACTAAAGTACAAATGAACTACGCTATATCAGCGCCTAGAATGTATAAAGGTCGTATAGATAGTTTAGTTAGCAAGTGTATTAGCTTTGCTGATATGATACAGCTTACACATTTAAAAATACAACAAGTACTATCACGGACAGTGCCAGACGGTGTATTTGTAGATGTTGATGGTTTAGCAGAGGTTGATCTTGGTAATGGTACAAGTTACAATGCTCAAGAAGCTTTGAATATGTATTTCCAAACTGGTAGTATTGTAGGTAGAAGTTTAACACAAGACGGTGATCCCAATAGGGGTAAAGTACCTATTCAAGAATTACAAACTTCTTCTGGTATACAAAAAATACAAGCGTTAATACAAACGTATCAGTATTATTTACAAATGATACGTGATGTGACGGGGCTTAACGAGGCTAGAGACGGTAGTCAACCAACTAAAGACGCTTTGGTAGGTTTACAAAAATTAGCCGCTGCCGCTTCTAACACAGCAACAAAACACATACTTCAATCATTAATGTATTTAACGATAAGAGCTTGTGAAAATATAAGCTTAAAGGCTAGTGATATGCTTAGCTTTCCTCTTACTAAAAACGCTTTAATTAGTTGTATAAACCAATACAACGTAGGTTCTTTAGAAGAAATAGAAAAACTAAATATGCATGAGTTTGGTATATTTTTAGAGTTAGAACCAGACGAAGAAGAACAACAAATGTTAGAGCAAAATGTACAGATAGCTTTACAGTCTGGAGGAATAAATCTAGAAGATGCTATAGATATTAGGCAAATTAAAAATATTAAATTAGCTAATCAATATCTAAAACAAAAACAAGCTGAAAGAGCTGAGGCTGCTGCTATGGCTCAACAGCAGAATATACAAATGCAAGCGCAAGCTAACGCGCAGGCTTCTGAGCAAGCTGCTTTAGCTGAAGTTCAAAAACAACAAGCTCTTACAGAAACAAAACTACAGCTTGAGCAAGGTAAGTCTCAGTTTGATATACAAAAAATGGAACTTGAAGCTCAAATAAAACGTCAGTTAATGGAGCAAAAGTTTCAGTATGATATGCAGTTAGCTAAATTAGAAGTAGAAGCTCAAAAAGAAAAAGAAGATAAAATAGAAGATCGTAAAGACGAACGTGCTAGAATTATAGGTACTCAGCAATCTGAAATGATTGCGCAGCGTCAAAACGATGAACTACCTAAAAACTTTGAGTCATCTGGATTTGACTCACTAGGAGGATTTGGACTTGAACAGTTTGAACCTAGTTAAAAATAAAATCCTTTAATTTTATATTATTATATTATGTCAACAGAAGTAAAACAAGAAGGAGAATTTAAAATGAAGACTCCTACTAAACCTAAAAACTTAGGTAAAAAAAACGAAGTAACTAAAATTGAAATACCTAAAGAAGGTATTGAATCTCAAGTAGAGGTAATTCCTGAGGTTACTAAAGTAGAAATAAAAAGCGAAGATGCCGTTCAAACACAAGAGACAGATGATAGCGATGCTATTATCGAAGAGTCCAAAGACAGTAGCGACAGCAAGGAAGTGGCTGAAGAAATACGGGCCACCGACGAAGGAGTAGAATCTCCTTTAACTGTAGTTGAAGATACTGAAGAAGAGCAAGAAGTTGTTAAAGAACAAATACAACAACCAGTTGTAGAACAAAAACAACTACCAGAAAATATTGACAAGCTAGTTACTTTTATGGAAGAAACTGGTGGAACTGTACAAGACTATGTTAGGCTTAATGCAGATTATACCAACGTTGATAGTAAAACTTTAATTAGTGAATATTATAAACAAACTAAACCACACTTAGATTCTGAAGATGTAAGTCTTTTACTAGAAGACTTTGATTATGACGAAGATATAGATGAACCAAAAGATATACGCAAAAAGAAAATTGCGTTCAAAGAGGAGGCTGCAAAAGCTAAAGACTTTCTTGAAGGCTTAAAAGGTAAATATTACGACGAGATCAAGTTGAGACCG
>Ga0255039_10000379_pt1 | contig 14492 bp, 13 predicted proteins | sample BC1_12_1_MG_FD_181713 | JGI IMG/M metagenome (GOLD analysis project Ga0255039, IMG submission 181713) | Seawater microbial communities from Strait of Georgia, British Columbia, Canada - BC1_12_1 | ecosystem: Environmental > Aquatic > Marine > Strait | place: Canada: British Columbia | collected... | reverse complement strand
TCTATCGGCAACCAGATTCCAGTTTTGTCGCCGATTTCGTTGGTTCATCAAATGTGTTGCCACCGGATTTCGTCGCCAGCGTCGCCGGCGAGCACCGCTGGGCTAGCCTCAGGCCCGAGTCTATCCACCTGACCTCCTCGGATGGTCATAAAGCCAGGGTGACTGCGAGTAATTTTCTTGGCAGCTCAACCCGACTGACACTGTATGTCGGCGAGCTGCGTCTGCACGCAATGGTGCCTTCGGCCTCTGCAGTTCCCGTGGTAGGGGACAATGTGTCTATCGACTGGGACCGGCAGGATATGCACTTGATGGAGGAAGGCGTTTGAACTCGTCAGTAGAAGGGATTCTTCCCGGCCGCCAGGGCATATTGCGACGGTTCGCCGATGCCCTATGGAGGCATCCGCGCTTACTATTACTGTTGATGCTGGCGCCGCCGGTATTGTGGTTAGGCATCATCTATCTCGGTTCGTTAGGCGCGCTGTTGGTGCATAGTTTTTTTTCGATCGATGAGTTTTCCGGGCTGATCAACTACGAGTTTACGCTAAAGACTTATCGGGAGCTTTTGATACCGGCCAATCTCGATATTCTGGTTCGCACCGTTTCGATGGCGACGGCGGTAACTTTTGCCGCTGTCGTGGTCGCTTTTCCGATTGCCTTTTATGCAGCCCGCTATGCTCGTGGCAGATGGAAGGCGGCGTTTTACATCGGGATTATGTTGCCATTGTGGTCGAGTTACCTGGTCAAGATATATGCCTGGAAACTGGTGCTCGCGAAGGAGGGGATTCTCAACTGGCTGTTTGCCAAGTTACATCTGACCTGGTTACTGGAGGCTTACCTTTCACTACCGTTGATCGGTGGCAATTCGTTGTCGGTCAGCTACACCGGCACTTTCCTCGTCTTTCTGTATGTATGGTTGCCTTTCATGATTCTGCCATTGCAGGCTGCGCTTGAACGCGTGCCCGTCAACCTGCTTGAAGCATCGGCCGATCTCGGTGGTTCGTCGCGGCAGACCTTTCGCCACGTAGTGTTACCGCTGGCTTTGCCGGGTGTCATCGCCGGGTCGATTTTCACCTTCTCTTTGACCCTGGGTGATTACATCATTCCGCAGATTATCGGTTCGTCACGATTCTTCATCGGACAGGCGGTTTACAGCCACCAGGGTACCGCGGGCAACATACCGCTCGCCGCCGCGTTTGCCGTGGTGCCAATTGTTATCATGGGTTTTTACCTGTGGATGGCGAAACGCGCTGGAGCCTTCGATGCGCTCTAGCGGGCAACACGACGTGCCATTGAAACTCAAACTTGCCGCTGGCGCAGGTCTTATGTTTTTACATCTGCCGATCCTGCTGATTTTTGTTTATGCATTTACCACCGAAGAAAGGAGTTACCAGTGGCCTCCACCGGGACTGACGACAAAATGGCTGGCCGTTGCCTGGAATCGTCCCGATATCTGGGAGGCGCTGACGCTATCGGTAAAAGTCGCTTCGGTGTCGACCCTGATAGCACTGGTGTTGGGTACGCTCTGCGCCGCCGCTGTGTCCAGATCCCAATTTTTTGGTCGGGAAACTATCTCGTTAATGGTGATATTGCCGATTGCACTGCCTGGGATTGTGACCGGTATCGCGCTGCGTTCGGCCTTCAACCTGACCGATATTCCTTTTTCAACCTGGACCATCATCCTGGGGCATGCCACTTTTTGCGTTGTCGTCGTTTATAACAACGCGGTTGCCCGCTTCCGTCGCACTTCGGCCTCGTTGATCGAGGCGTCGATGGATCTAGGTGCAGATGGATTCCAGACCCTGCGCTACGTGATTCTGCCAAATATCGCGACCGCACTGCTGGCCGGCGGGATGCTGGCTTTCGCGCTGTCCTTCGATGAGGTGATTGTTACCACTTTTACCGCGGGTCAGCAACAGACTCTGCCGATCTGGATGCTGGAGGAACTCGTGCGTCCAAGGCAACGGCCCGTTACCAATGTAGTGGCGATGGTTGTTGTACTGGCCACCTTCCTGCCTATCCTGGGTGCGTTTTATCTGACTCGAGACGGCGACCAGATTGCCGGCAGTGGAAAATAAAGCCGTGAAGGTAGGTCTTGAGAGTCCGAGTTGGGTGGCGACAACCGTCCCCTAACTTCGTATCCCGAGTGACCGCTTTGGCGAATTTGTTGCTGATGGCTACTGCAGGAATCAGAAGTTTTTGAATTTTTCCCTCCAAAACCAGGTAATTTCCCCAAAGCCGACGCTCAAAGGTTCATCCTAGGCTTCTCGATTCGGCCATAACGAGACGCCCAGCAATGAAGCGATTATTTGTTACCAGGTCAAAAACCTTATAATTAGGCTGTTATGCTGGATATCATGAATATCCCGAGGATTACTGATGTTAAAAGTTGAATTAGACGAAGTTGAAGGTATTGCAATCTTAGAACCAGATGGCGAGTTATCGGAAAGTGATTTTATCTCCGCTGCAAAGATTATTGATCCGTATATAGAAAACATTGGTAAACTAAGGGGCATCATAATACATGTACAATCGTTCCCCGGGTGGGATTCCTTTTCCTCGCTAATAGCGCATTTAAAATTTGTCAGAGAGCACCATAAGAAAGTATCTCGCATAGCCTTTGCAACAGACTCACCAATAGGGAGTTTTGCTGAGAATGTCGCAAGTCACTTCGTAAATGCAGAAATCAAAAATTTTGAATTCGGTGAGTTAGAAACCTCGAAAAAATGGATACTAGATAGTGATATCCAGTAATTCACCTAACAACGCGCATGCAGTCGGACAAACCACTAGCTACGCTTGTGTATGATTTCTCCAAAGCTGACGCTCAATCACTGCTGCTGAGCTTCGTGTTTCGGCCAACAACGGCCCCCCATCGGTTCAGCGTTTCACATATGAAAAGGTTTCTCGTCTTTAGCTCTATAAGAATCGAATACTACTTCACCTTAGTAATACACCGCAGGAAGATCGCGTGGCGGTACCGTATTTTCGTCTGATACCAGGAAGATAACCCGGTCAACTTTCTTGTTGAACTCAAAGATTCCAGTATACAGACCAGAAACTTGGGTGCCGGTATCTCGACCCACATCAAAGGTTTCAGCGAGCGAATAGGTGGCGATGTGCATTTGCGGCATATCTACTTGATCGACTTTATGTGCCCTTCTAATAATTCCTTTGAGAGACGACTTTGGGTTGCGTAAATCGCCGCTGACTCCTCGGGCTTGAGCGGTACGTTGTCAAATCAATTTCGACAGATGGCTTCTCTTAATAACCGATAACTATCGGGCCATCAGAAAAAGGCAAAAACCTGAATTCATCCTAAACTAGTAAGTTAAGGGGCTAGGATACTGTATTGATGGTGCATAAGGTCGAACAAAATACCGACTGGAAGTCGAGATATCTAGACGCACTCAAGGATCTTGAGCAGCGCGAGCAAGGCTGGGCGCAAAGCGAGGAACTGCTGCGTCAGGAGAAGCGCGAGCTCGAAAAACTAATCCTCAAGGTCACTCAACAGCTTGAAGATGTAACGCAGGTCGTCGCAGAAGATCAAAAAGACCATGAATCCATTCACAAAGAGGCAAAGTCGCTGCACTGTTTTGTGCAGGAAGGCATGGAGCGGATTCAGAAAAATTTCCGCTCAGCAAATGACTTGCAAAATTTGAAGTCCGAGATCTCAAAAAACATTGACGAGATTCGTGGTGGCGTCGACGATTTCGCAGATCGCTTTAACGAGCGTCACGATGCAACGGCGGAGCGCAATATTAAGCTGACTGCGCAACTATCCCAAATGGAGGAGGAGACCCTGGAACTGCAGGTCATGCTGGCAGAAAATCAAACCAAGTTGCTTTATGACGCGTTGACCGGGGTTTACAGCCGCATGGCCTACGACGAGCGTATTCAACAGGAACTGGCGCGCTGGACTCGCTACGAAACCCCATTCAGTTACGCCATTCTAGACATTGATCACTTCAAGCGAATTAACGATACCTTTGGCCACAATGCCGGGGACAAGGCATTGAAAATTGTCGCACAGCTGATGACGACCTATGTCCGCCAATCGGATTACGTTTTTCGTATCGGCGGCGAGGAGTTCGTGCTGTTATTGCCCAGCACCAAGCTAGACAACGCCAGCACGTTGGTGGAAACGATGCGAGCCGGGATCGCCGACAGCAGTTTTCATTTCAAGGGCGCGCCGGTAACCCTGACGCTATCGGCGGGAATTACCGAAACCCGCAACGACGACAGTGTTGAATCGATTTATGAGCGCGCGGATAAGGCCCTGTACAGGGCCAAGAATTCGGGACGTAATTGCCAGTTTATTGCTGACTAACTGACTTCGCCGGGAGTTTTAGCAACAATTGTCAATGCGCGCAGTTCACCGGATGCAATTTCTGTAACACTCACCCGCCCAAAAACACTTTAATTAAACGATATATTTCTGTTCCAGGCCGATCAGTGCTTTGCTGAATAGCTATGAGCTAGCCTTTATTATCGCCGGTAGAAGAAATTATGACCTCGTACTGTTCTATACCGCCGCCATCAAAAAAAGCATCTTTACCCATTGGATTTTGATGCGCTAGTTTAAAATCTTCACTGCCGACCCAGTTCTGGAAGGCTTGTTCGCTCTCCCAATGTGTCAAAACCATTTTTTGGGTATTCATTCCACCGGGCACAAACTTTTCAATCTCGGTCGTCACCTGGTTTCTGCGAAGATTTATAGTTTACTTCGATTGCCTGCATTCGCGTCCTGGAAAATTGTAGTAGCTTGAAAAGGTAATAATCACGCGAGTTTTTACCGGTTCAAGATGTTAACTTGACAGTGCCGTTTAACAAGACGTTAATCAATCCACTTAACTTTTTTTAAGGGACTATGGCCCAGTGTCGGGCCTGGCAAAGAGCAGGTCCCATAAGTCTGCCAACTGGTGATAATATTCCGGGTATAGTGATCTGATTACTTTTTTGATCCGTATATAACAATGAGGCTTCGAAAGCCATCAATTGTGAAGCCCACTGAAAACAGGAACATGCCTTGAACGTACTATTACTAATCGCCCATGGAAGTCGAAAAGAAGTCGCTAACCATGAGGTACGTGAACTCGCAGCCCAAATTGAAAAACACAGCGCCAGTGATTACGAAGCCGTTGTTCCCGCATTTCTTGAGTTTACTCAACCTGACATTGGTAATGGTATCGATTACTGCGTAAAGTCTGGTGCAAAGAATATTACCGTGTTTCCCTATTTTCTATCGGCTGGCGCCCACGTCAACCGGGATGTACCTGAACAGGTGGAAATCGCCAGCCAGCGCCACCCCGGGGTAAATTTTCATTTAACTCGGCATTTTGGTTGCTCGGATAGCATCGTGGAATCGGTTATAGACTGCGCCTCCCAGCCAGCAGGATAGCGAGATATAATCCTGAGCCCGCCTTTTTTGGGGTTGTTGAAACAGTCAATTAAACATTTCCAGTTACGAGCCCAAATTAATGAGCCAGGTCGAGATAGAGAAAATAAAAATCGGCATTAGCAGTTGCCTGCTAGGGGAGAAAGTTCGTTTTGACTCTGGCCACAAAAGAAACGCTTATGTTAACGGTGTTTTATCGAATTATTTCAAGTTTTCCGCTTTTTGCCCCGAGGTTGAGATTGGGCTCAGTATTCCCAGGGAACCCATTCGGCTGGTCACCATCAATGACAAGGTGCACTGTGTTGGGACTAAAACCAAGACCCTCGATGTCACCGAGGATTTGTACCATTCGGCCGACGGGCAAAAAGCCTGGCACCAGCATCTTTGCGGTTACATTCTGAAAAAAGGATCCCCCAGTTGTGGTATGGAACGTGTGAGGTTGTATAAGGGAGATATCCCGGACCGCACCGGCGTGGGCCTGTATGCAGAACGCCTGATGCAAAATTTCCCCAATTTACCGGTGGAAGAGGAAGGCCGCCTCGAAGATGCGGTGTTACGCGAGAATTTCATCCAGCGGGTTTTTATTTACTCTCGCTGGCAAAAATTAATGGCGCAGCAACCCAGTATGAAAAGCCTGACCCTGTTTCATGCGCAGCATAAATACATATACGTGAGCCACGACCAGCTACTGGCAAGACAACTGGGTTCGTGGCTGGCTGACAATCATAAGACCGACATGGCCATCCTGACCCCACAGTATTTATCGAAAATGATGGCCCTGTTAAAAAAGAATGCGACTCGTAAAAATCATGTTAATACCCTGCAGCACATCCAGGGATACCTGAAAAAGCATTTGGACGCCGATGACAAGCAGGAGCTGACGTCGACGATTAAACAGTACCACGAAGGCCTGTTACCCCTGATCGTACCGATAACCCTGTTGCGTCATCATTTCAGGCGTCAACCGCACGATTACATTCGTGATTCATATTACATGCAACCCCATCCTGCCGAGCTCATGCTGCTAAACAAGTTATGAACATCGTCCAGGTCGATGACCGTATGCAGAAACAATACAGTTATGAACTGGTTGAAGCAGAAGGTAAAAATTTCCACCCCGATTTCAAACCGCAACTTACGCCCGCGGAAATGCTTGCGCTTGGCGTATTCGGGGGAAAGTACTTAACCGACTGCCAGTCAGAGTTTCCGAAGGCCTGGTTTACCAAGGCCAAATTGAGCCCCGAAAAGAAAGATGTCAGCCTGAATTATTATTCGGTAGACGCTTCTCAACCCCTGAGTGAATGGCAATCCAAAGGCTGGATTCATCCACAGGACCCACGTGGCTGGTTCCAGTGGTATTGTCGCTATTACCTCGGCAGGCGCACGCCGCAGGAAGATACGCGCCAGGTTAAACGCTGGAGAGCCTTTTCCCGTCATGCCGGCGCAATCAAAAAGTATTGCGAACCAGGGGACTGGACTTGCCGGGTAAAACAGCGCCAGGCACTGTTGCACTGGGCCTACGATTCCACGCAGTTGTAGCAGGCTGGTTTAGCTGGTTTACTATCAGGGAGTGATCTGGCATACCACCAGGGGTTCATCAAGACCCTTCAAATGGGCCTCGTGTTCACGCCGATCGTAACTCCGAAGTATTTCGGCAACAGCGGGGTCCTCTACAAAGTCCCGCGACATGGTGATATCGCCAGCGCTACCCTCTCCCTCGAGTCGAGCCGCAAGGTTAACTGTTTTGCCATAGTAATCCAGACGATCATTCAGGTTGACTGAAATACTACTGCCAGCGTTAATACCAATTCTAATAGCGATCGGGTCACTACTGCTTTCGTCGTTAAATTGCCCGATCGCCTGCTGCATTTCTATTGAAGCCAGTAATGCGGCATCAGGTGTGAGGAAGGCCGCATGAACTCCATCACCCCGCGTTTTTACAATGGTGCCGTCGTGTTGGCGCACTACTTCACCCAGTATCGCGTAGTGCTCACGCACCAGCTGATAGGCCGCGGCATCCCCGATGGTTGCAAAAAGTCTCGCCGAATCGACCAGGTCGGTAAATACAAAAGAAATATTACGGATTGTTACTTCATCCCCCGGACGCAGCACCTGGTCTGAAAACAGATCACGGAAGGCCTGCATGGTGGTGACCCGCTCGGCGGTCAATACTTCAGCAAGCCAGCTTCGGTCTTCTATCACAATGGTGCGTTGAACCGGGCCGTTATTGTGCAGCAGGATTTGTCCTGCGGGAGAATCGCCACCCAGTACCAGCTGATCCTCGAGCAACTTTATCTCGGGCAGGACAGACGATTGATGCGTAAAGTCCAGTTCATCACCGGCTTCCAGCGTACGAATACGATATTCCCCGGGCAACAGGCTGGCTGGCAAGGTACGTGATTGTCTCGGATCAAGCGTACACTGGCCCTTGATATGCGGGGTAAAACCCGGCCCCGAGCGACAGTAGTAACCCTGCTCTACTAATCGGATCGACGGGCTGGGGCTGAAACTGAGTTCTACATTACGCGCAAAATTAGCCTCGTAATCGATGTTGCAGGCATCGCAATGCACCTGGCCCGGCAAATCGCCGATGTTAACTGTTGTTGCTTTTGAGACACGACAGCGAGGGCACAATACATCCCAGCGCGACTCGAGCAGTCCTTCGCGAACCGACTGTAAGAACAGCTCGACTACCAGTCGGGGGTTAATCTTCCAACGATGCGCAAGCGCCAGGGGGCGCATGGTCCAGAGATCCACCTCCTGTTTCACGGCAATAAATTCGAGTAGCTGACCTGTCAATCCGTGCCCATATTCGGTCAGATCGATTGCCTGCATTAGTTTTTTGGCTCGTTCCTTTGCAGATGGAGACAGCTCGAAGTCGGTTGCGAACAAATCCGGTTGTTCGGCCATGATCAACTGGTCGGCAATGTCGAGTAACTGCTGAACTTTGCCTTGAAAAGCGCTGCTCAGTCGGCGTCCCAGGAAATACCCGATCAGGTTCCTGGGGAGAAAGCAGATTTCAATACTGAGACTACTATGCGGGTTTTTATCGACAAGTTCGGCACGAGTAGCCATGCTGACGAAGGGGCCATTGTCGAACAATCGCAGTTGTTCAAACCAGAGCCCTTCTATCCAGTTCGCCGATGGTTCTTCCCAGGAAAGCTTCATGCCAGCAATCGACACTTCACCAAATACTTTAATCGTGCCATCCGCCTGCAATTGTTCGGTGGACTGGTACCTGGGAAATCCAGATGCCTCTCCCCAACGGGGTGTGTCGGCAACGATCGACCAGAGTTTATCTACCGAATGATTGAAATCAAACTGAAAGGTATTGCGAATCTCATTCATTCTTTTCTATAACGAGGGTGATCTGACCGACCTTAACACCCCATTTTGTCATCACAGATTCATTGATCAGCACCCGATCCGACACCAGGTACATCCTGTCATCGATATGCAGATCCAGGGTTCCATCATCGTAGGGAATTCGTAACACGTAATCCAGAAACAGGCTGTTGCCGGAGACCTCGAGCGCGGATGATCCAACGACATCATTTGCGGTGCCAACATAACTTCCGGATTCATCCCTGGTCAGTTTCCAGATACGGGTTTGTTCTTCGCCATCGTCAAATTTGAAAACTTCATCGAGGGTTCCGACACCATCTACCCAGTCGGCTTTGATGCTGGCATTGAAATAACGGGTAACCTTACCGCTGCGATCTTTGACAATACCGTGGGCCCTAAGCGAACCATTAAAAAATTCCTCCACCACCATGGTGGGCGAATTGTCAGCATATTCACTAACAGGAACGCTGGAACAGGACTGGAGCAGGCCCAGGCTCAATAAAAAAATCGAAAAACCGGCGAAGACTCTCATGATGGTCTGGTGCTCAACATTATTTAAAAATTTGTCGCTTTATCGTTCAAAACCAGGCGATCGATATTGCAGGCAGTTCCGGGAGTTCCCTGGTAACGATACTTGATATCGACAACCAGGCCCCGGCCATTTTCGTCGTTAATATTCGACAACCCACGATAGCGGGTCAACCTGGTCAGGCTCGCGTCATACCCAAGTTCAATCGGTGATGCCAGCATACGGAAAAACCAGTTTGACGGTTCCAGCGTAAAGCATTGGTCCGTTTCTGTTTCATATCTGCAAACCGAGGGTCTAACCCGCAGCGATACCAGACTGGAGCGGGATGCGACCGGGAATTGAAACTCTTGCATCTCGCCCGAAACCAGTTTGTCCCATTTATCACGAATAAATCCGTCGAATCCGGCATCGATCACGGTTGGTTTACCGGCGGTGTCAGTTAGCGGGTAGGTTTTTTTATTTCCCTGGTTATCGTAATCTGTCACTGACATGGATACTGCTTCCTGATCGAAGCTTACCTGAACTTTTTCTCTCGCCTGAAAATTGTGTTGCACAAAGGACGGCGTCGTATGCCCCGACTTGTAATCGAGTTCCTTATGCGCAATCAGGGTTCCATCACGGTGCTGATAAAAGACTTCACTGGCAAGTTCATCCTGGGTCCCGCAATGGGTTTCACTATAGATAAAATCGTTGCTCTTCAATCCAAACGCGTCACCAACAACATAATTTATCGATTGATTCGCAGCTGCGCCCGACAGGCCAGGAAATGCAACCAGGGCAATCAGGCCGAACAGGTATTTTTGCATCGTACTCATTGTTGGTACCTTCGAGTGAGATAGATCCCAGCCGGAAACAGTGTCGACCAGCCGACCGCCATGACCAACAGGGAAGTCAGAATGGGTGTGCCAAAATAGGTATCGTTTAACTCGCTGCCAAACCAGTAACTGGCCGGACCCAGCACGGCCGCAAAAACAGCCGCAATCCATAAGTAACGGTTTAACCAGGAAAGCGCATGCATGAAGGTTGTCGCGAACAGAGCCCACAGGCAAATCAACCATATGGGAATACCGAGGAAACCGGAATCTGCGTAATAGACCATTCCGCTGCGTACCATCAGAATATCCCAGAGACTGCCAGACACAGTCACGATAGCAACCAGTTGCCATTCGGAATTCTTTTCGAGCACGTACTGGTGATGAACGAGCAGCGCGATAGCGGTATAAGCCATTGCATATAAATTTCCACCGACAACACAAACTATCCAGCCGGCCTGAAAAATAAACAAATTTAATAACTTTGCTTTCATTTCTGAATTAAACAGCACTCATATTCTGAAAACATTTTTGCCGCCACTCTGGCCTGGCAAAAAGAAATTGCGATGTGCCAATCACACGCTCTTCAAATGCACCCTGGCAATAGCAGAGATAGAAATCCCACATGCGTATGAAAACATCATCGAAACCGAGGGCCTTAACCTCATCCAGCCTGGATAAGAAGCGCTGACGCCAGACTTCGAGAGTTTTCGCATAGTCCTCACCAATTTCCTCCATACCGATCATTTGCATATCGGTATGCTTTCTGATGGACGACATGACAACTTCATGCCCCGGTAACGAACCGCCAGGAAAGATGTAGCGCTGGATAAAATCGACTGAGTTACGGGCATAGTGATAACGCTGATCGGGGACGGTGATAACCTGAACCAACATGAGTCCATCGGGCTTCAATAACGATGCACATCCACCGAAGTATTGCTTGTAGAATTCGTGCCCCACGGCTTCCAGCATTTCGATAGACACCAGCTTGTCGTAGCTTCCCTCGAGGTCACGATAGTCTTCAAATATAACGGTAACCAGGTCATCGAGCCCGGCCTCGATCACGCGTTGGCTAGCGGTCTCGTACTGTTGTTTCGAGATTGTGGTGGTGGTTACCCGGCAGCCATAATTTTTTGCCGCATGAATAGCCATGCCACCCCAGCCGGTACCAATTTCGAGTAAATGATCAGACGCCTGCAAATCCAGTTTCTGGCAAATCGCATCGAGCTTGTAAACCGCGGCTTCGTTTAGCCCTACATTTGCGCTCGGGAACATCGCAGACGAGTACATCAATTCGGGATCGAGGAACAGCGAGAAAAACTCATTACTCAAATCATAATGAGCGGAAATATTTTGCCTGACTTTGTTGGTTGTGTTTCGATTGAACCAGTGGCTGACCTTGTCGAACAAACGATGAGTGAATGGTTTCGAGTCATCAATCGTATTTAAAAAATCGATATTAATCGACATTAATCGAACCAGCTCGACCAGGTTGGGAGACGACCACTTGCCGAGCATGAAAGCTTCTGCAGCACCGATCGAGCCGCCAAATGCTATGTCCCGATATGCGCTCGGGTCATGAATCACAATCCTGGCGCTGAGGTCGGTCGGGACAATCTTTTTGCCAAAGCTTTTCAAACCGGAATCATCCTCGATGTAAAGAGTTCCCCGGGGAATTTTGCTCAGGCGCTTTTCCAGTTGTGTCTGGGCAAAGTTGCCGAGCAAACTGGGCTGGTGGTTAACTGCGATATTCGATTGATTTAAATTGGTCATAACTCAGGTCTTTAATTTTTGATTATCGATTTTGGTTCGTTGCTCGATTCCAGATACTTCGGATGGTTATAAAACGGGGTCTTTTTTATCCCCAGTTTAAGTGCTTGCCAGTAAATCGCTGTCACCACCTTTGCAGTCATCCATGGATGTTCGACAAGAATACCCGCCATACTTCCCGCATCTATCTCACGACGTTTGAGCATCATGGTCGCATCCACATGCCTTTCACCCTGATGTTCTGTCTGCAGGTTCAGGAACAATGTTTTCTCCGGATTATTACTACTCCAACGGTACGTCATTTCCATCGGGTTAAATGGTGATACATGCATCTCCTTAATAAAGTCTATACGCTGTATACGTTCGTCTGGATCACATTTGAGCACATAACTTTGTCGCTCCTTCCAGGGCGTATTGGTAACTTCGGATACGATGGTTGTCAGGTTTTCGTTTTCGTCAAAACAGTAGTAGCTGGTGATTGGATTCATGTTGAATCCAAAATACCTCAGGTTTGCCAGCATCCGTACGGGTCCCGTGTGCCTTTCACCGGTCTCCTCGAAAATTCGATTGCGTACTGCCTGGTCGAGGGGAATACCCGGGTCGCCGAGAAAGTCACTGCGCTCGAATCGAGCAGGACGCCAGGGCTTGTCGGACCACCAGGGTGAAAGCTGCAATACCTTTTCGAGTTCAGCCAGGTCAAGATACATCATGAAGACCTGGTAACTGAACTGGTGCTGCAGCGGGTGAACCCGCCGATGCCGTAAGCAACCCTTGTAAATGGCACTATGCATGGGCGACTTCCTGTGTGCTGGTCAAGATATCCGGCGCCAGGGACCTGCGCTGTAACCAGTTGATATCGGTGGCTACCTGGCGCCCGCTAACCACGCCATCTTCATGAAATCCATTACCCAGGTAGGCACCGGCAAACCAGGTATTGTTGTTACCGTTGATCTGTTCGATACGACTAGTCGCCTGCACTGAATCAAGTGAAAACACGGGATGGCTGTAGTTGAAGCGTTCAATTATTTTTTCAGGCGCAATCGATTCGGTCGCATTCAGGGTAACGCAGAAGGTCGAATCGGATTTAATGCCCTGCAGTATATTCATGTTGTAGGTCAATACCGTACGCTCCTGAAACCTTTCCCGAAGCAGGTAATTCCAGCTTGACCAGGCAACCCGGCGACGCGGCAACAGGTTTTCGTCAGTATGCAATACCACCTCATTTTGCTGATAAGGTATTGCTTTCAGGGCACGGCGCTCGGCATGAGATGCATCGCCCAGCAGGGACAGGGCCTGGTCGCTGTGGCAGGCCAGCACGACATGGTCATAGGTCATCACCTGCCCATCGGACATAATCAATTCTACTGTATCGCCCAGGCGACGAATCCGACTGATGTTGGCGTTAGTCAAAATCGACTGGCTGAAACTTTCCGTCAGGGGATCCAGATAACTTCTCGAACCGCCCTTGATCACTCGCCATTGCGGACGATTGTTTACACTGAGCAGGCCATGGTTTTTGAAAAATTGGACAAAGAAGCGTAATGGGAAATCGATCATTCGCTCGGTTGACGCCGACCAGATTGCACAACCCATTGGTAGTATGTACTGGTACACGAATTCATCGCCGTACTGGTTCGCGCGCAGGTATTCGCCAAGCCTTGTCGCTTGCGAGATAAAACCACCCTCGAGATCACGAATTGCCTCGCGATTGAATTTCAGGATATCCCTTATCATCCTGTGAAAGGATGGCCGAAGCAGGTTGCGGCGTTGGGCAAACATGGTGTTCAGGTTATTGCCACCGTATTCGATACCAGTGTTTTCGCAGCGTACACTAAAACTCATCTCGGTGGGTTCGGAGTCGACGCCCAGCTCATCCATCAATTCGATAAAGTTGGGGTAAGTCCAGTCATTAAAAACGATAAACCCGGTATCGATGGCGTATTGGCGTCCCTCGTGACTGACATCGACCGTAGCGGTATGACCACCGATTTTGTCAGCTGCTTCAAAGACACTCACCTCGTGATTTCGGGTTAAATAATAGGCCGCGGTCAGGCCGGAAATTCCAGCTCCTATAATGGCTATTTTCATTTTTCGACTTTCTCGCTGGTTGGTGTATTCGACAGGGCTTTCTTGTTACTAGAAGAAACCATTTTTTGCCATAATCCGGGCATCAATTTTGAGGTTAGTAGCAGTGCCTTGAGCCTCCTCGGGAAGCTATAAATTCGAGGCCTTGATTCGATCTGTTTTATTATGCGTTGTGCTGCATCGTCGACATCCATCAAAAAGGGCATCTCAAAATCGTTTTTGCGCGTTAGTGGTGTATCGACGAATCCGGGGTTAACCACGCTAATGTCGATATTTTCGGGCGCCAGGTCGACGCGCAGGCTACTGAAGAAATACTGTAAAGCTGCCTTGGATGCCCCATAGGCTTCCACTTTTGCGAACGGCGCATTCGTCACCTGGGAAGCAACCACAACAATATGTGGCCGAGGCTTTATACTTTTTCGAAGCAAGGGCAGTGCCACTAGCAAGCAGTTTACGGTACCGAAATAATTGACTTCCATTACCCGTCGAATAGCTTCCCAATCGGGATCGGGGAACTCCAGGTACTCGCAAGTTCCGGCATTCAATATCACCT
>Ga0255039_10000376_pt1 | contig 14546 bp, 14 predicted proteins | sample BC1_12_1_MG_FD_181713 | JGI IMG/M metagenome (GOLD analysis project Ga0255039, IMG submission 181713) | Seawater microbial communities from Strait of Georgia, British Columbia, Canada - BC1_12_1 | ecosystem: Environmental > Aquatic > Marine > Strait | place: Canada: British Columbia | collected... | reverse complement strand
CCCTAATTTTGGGGAGTGTCCCTAATTTTGGGGAGTGTCCCTAATTTAGGGGAGTGTCCCTAATTTAGGGGAGTGTCCCTAATTTTGGGGAGTGTCCCTAATTTTGGGGAGTGTCCCTACTTTAGGGGAGTGTCCCTTAATTTTGTGTGGAAATTATGAAAGAACTGTTTATATTATGGTGATATAGAATTTTCTATTTAAACAATAATTTTGAATATTTAATGTAAAACGTCTAATCAAAGGAATAACATATGTTAGTGACGCAAGAGCATGTAGATTTGGATACACCAACAGGCGCCATGCGCACGTTTGTTTTTACCCCTGTTGGTGGTGGCACCTATCCTGGCGTGATCTTGTTTTCTGAGATATTTCAAATGACCACTCCGATTGCGCGTATTGCTACAAATATCGCAGCTGAAGGATATATTGTCACTGTGTGTGATATTTATCATGAATTTGAAGCGCCTGGTGCAGCGTTAAGCTACGAACAATCGGGCGTTGATCGTGGTAATTTTTTAAAGACGGAAAAGACGTTGATTGGTTATGATGATGATGCACGTGCCTGTATCAAATATTTAAAAGGGCTTGATAATTGCACAGGTAAAATTGGTAGTTGTGGCGTCTGTATTGGTGGCCACTTAAGTTTCCGCTGCGCGATGAACCCAGATATCTCTGCGGCAGTTTGTTTCTATGCTACAGATATTCATAAACGAAGTTTAGGGAAAGGTATGAACGATGATTCGCTAGATCGTTTTGGAGATCTATCTGGTGAAATGTTGATGATTTGGGGGAAAGAAGATCCCCATGTGCCTCAAGAAGGGCGTGACCTTATTTATAAACAATTGCTTGCTGATGGCGTCGACTTCACATGGCACGAGTTTCATGCGCAACATGCATTCATGCGAGATGGCGCGCCAAGACATGATCCTGCATTAGCTAAGATCTGTTATCAACTCATGTTCGAAATGTTTCAACGTAAGTTAATAAATTAAATTTACCTGCAGCATTTTTATCCTCAGGTGGGGATTGGCACTATGTTGCTTGCCCATTACGTTACTAACGACAACATTTTTTGTATTTCTTCCCAGAGCCACAAGGGCATGGTGCGTTGTTGCCTATTTTTTTAGGCTTAATGAGATTATCTGCTAGTGTGCCTTGATAGCCTAAATTGGGACGCGATATTTTGGCGATAAATTCATCATTAATTTGCGATTCCCATTTGTTTTTTTCTGGAAAATCTTGTTCTAAGTCTGCTGCCATGTCGAGTAGGCGCTGTTTGATTTCACCTCGTTCAATAACGCTTTCATCGTTTACGAGCTTAGGTCCCCATACAAAAGCTTGTGGAGAAAAGTTGTCACACAAGGCAAAGAACAGTGGCTCAATAATTTCTTTTGGCAATCGTTTTCTTTGCCAAAGCAAATCAATAATAAGTGATTCACTTTTTTTGCCAGGCATCCTTGTGTATAAATCACATATACTCCTTTGGTTTATTAAATTATAATCATAAAAATCTATCGAAACTATTTCCAAAATATGTTCTAAATGATACAAGCCTAAACACCGCGCACTATGTAATGATAGTTGTTCATCTTTAGATAAACATACCAAATCGCACAAAATTGGTATTGCGCTTTCTAGTTTTCTTTTTCCAGCGAGTTGGCATAGATATCGTCCTAGCCATTGGTTTAATATTTTTTTATCCTTTAACATATCGATGATTATATTTTCATCAGGAAAATGTTGCGTAGCCAAAATATTCACCAAAATTTCACCAATTTGGAGATTAATCTTTCCTTGCGTCTTTACGCGGCCATGCCCATTGAGGGCATCCCAGACTTGTTGTGGCGGTGCTGATGTATATGTCGTACGGTTTTTAAAAACGTCTATGCATTCTTGCGTTAATGTGATTTCTGGATGTGGTAGCAATTGGGCATTTACAAAATTGATCGGCGCATACATACATAAGAAAAGCGCTTCGCAATCATTGTCTTCATTATATGTGATTATGTCTAGAATCTGCGTTGCGAACGCTTCATCAATATTTAAGTGTTCGCAACTAATTAGGTCTAAACTCAACAGGTCTAGGTAACCATTCGTCTCGTTTGCCTCAAGCAATGTTGGTAAAATGAAATGTGCATTTATCGTCGCCCGTTCGATATAGCTCATGACGCTTTGATGTATCATCCAATCACTGTTAACCATCATTGATTTCATTTTTTCTTTTGATATCATTTTGTACTCCTAATTAAATATTTACTACTCATATAATAAGATGCTAAAACTCGAGTTTTTAGGAAAACTTTTTGTCATTTTTTTCTATTTTTTTCAAAAATATGTAACTTTATATATAAAGCTTATGATTCTTAGCGTTTAAGTTATAAATGGTTGTAATTATGGATTATTCTCGATGGAACAAGGCAAACCTGCAGATGGTAAGACTATGTGGGTGCGGCACCTTATTGATGATATGCAGGGTTTGATATCACTATTGTTCCCTTTAAAGACAAACCTACAGTTTGGTATGTATTCCGGTAAATATGTAACCAAAATGTAGTTTGTTTTAAAACTCTTTAAGCATACCGAAAAAAACAAAATTTTAAAATTTTAATTAAAGTAATGTAAGTACCTTTTTTATAGTCCTTTACAGCGGCAATCAGCATTTGTTAACAGTGTCTATTTGAGTAGGAAATAATATTGGCAAGGTATTTGTTAATACGTAAATAGAGTAAAGCGGGTCCCGAATACATTACATACAAAAATAAGATCGTCGCTGTCATTGTGGCAGCATTAATTTTTATGAATTTCAACCGGAGTAAATCGAATGAAGAAGCAAAACAAGATGTGTAAAATGCTTACCATGGTACTTGCACTGTTTACAGTTGTAGGTAACTTTGCTAGCGCAGCAGAAGAAGTTAAAATTGGTATTCTTCACTCTTTGAGTGGCACAATGGCAATTTCTGAAACATCATTACGTGATGTTGTATTAATGGCTGTAGAAGAATTAAATGCTGATGGCGGCGTCATGGGTAAGCAAATTAAACCTGTTATCGTTGACCCTGCATCTGATTGGCCTCTATTTAACGAAAAAGCAAAAGAACTGATTACCAAAGAAAAAGTAGCTGTAACTTTTGGGTGCTGGACATCAGTGAGTCGTAAATCATGTTTACCTGCTTTCGAAGAACACAATGCGTTGTTGTTTTACCCTGTACAGTACGAAGGTGAAGAGCAATCTCTTAACGTGTTTTATACTGGTGCAACACCAAATCAACAACTTATCCCTGCTGCGGCATATATGATTGATGAATATAAGTCTAAAAAATTCTTTTTACTTGGTACAGATTACGTATTCCCCCGTACTGCCAATAAAGTATTAAAAGCATATTTAAAATCTGTAGGTGTACCAGATAAAAATATTATTGAAGAATATACACCATTTCATCATCAAGATTACCAAAGTTTAGTAGCAAAAATTTCTAAATTTGCAAAAGGTGGCGGTGCATGTATTCTTTCAACAATTAATGGTGACAGTAATGTACCTTTTTACAAAGAATTTGCTAATCAAGGTTTAACTGCTGATGATTGTCCAATTATGGCATTCTCTGTAGCTGAGGACGAATTACTAGCAATGGATGTTGAACCACTTGTTGGGCATTTAGCTGCTTGGAATTACTTTCAAAGCATTAAGTCAAAAGAAAATAAAAAATTCGTTAAGAACTTTAAAAAATATTGTAAGAAAAACAATTTACCACTTAAGGCCAAACGTGTAACGGATGATCCGATCGAAGCTGCATATTTTGGTGTAAAAGCATGGGCGCAAGCATGTGCTAAAGCTGGTTCATTTGACGTTGATAAAGTACGTCAAGCAATGTACGGCCTAAAATTTGAAGCACCAGGTGGTGCTAAAATGTTCCATAAATCTAATCAACATACACATAAACCTGTTTATATTGGTGAGATTAAGAAAAATGGACAATTTAAGATTGTACACAAGTCATCAGGTTTAGTTGAGCCAGATTCGTACAGTAAGCTGCTGCATACTGATGGCAATTTTCCTGCACCTACAGGTGGCCCGAAGAAATAGCGTGCCCCTCTACTAGTTTAACGGGCTCGCTAACGCGAGCCCGTTAATTTTTTTAAACTGAATTAATAAAGAGTAAATGGGTCTGTAGTGACATTCAGTTATATTTTAAAAGCTGAATGAGTTTATGTTAAAATTATGTGTAACTAGGTTTTAACATCACAAAACAGGTTCAAATGGGATTGATATTATCAAAACATTTGGTCGAATAATTTATTATATATTGTGTGTTCATCTCACGTTTTCTGTAACGGCAATTGCCTCAGATACGGATATACAGATACGTGAATCGTTATTGAATTTTGCCTCTGATGAAGACGCCATCAGAAGCCGTGCTTTAAAATCACTTATTGAAACCAATGATTTTCGCTTAGACAAAATATTATCATATTATCGAAGTGGTAGTTTATATGTATACAACGACACTGTCGTGTTATGTAAAGAAATTATAGAAAATGAAGAGCTAGATGAATTTGTCGTACCACTAGATGTATTTACGGAAAACAAAATACAACTTGATCCAACAGTTTCGAAGCTTGTGGCAATCGAAGACGTTGTTCCATTGGAACCAGATCGAAATGAGCGAAAGGAAATATCAAAAGCGCGTGTATTATTAGGATTGTCTGCAGAGGATGCCAATGCGCGCTTAATCGCTATTCGGAAAATTGACCCTGCGGATCAAATGGATATTTTGTTAACACGACTTGATGACATTGCAGCCAATGATACCGACAATATTGTCACGTATGCGGCAAGTGAAACAGCTGAAATGATTAGGTTTTATTCTGAAGATATGACCGTCAAATTAGCTGCAGTCAAGAAGCTTGGCGATCTAAAAAGTGTTAGAGCTGACGCAATGTTAAAAGATGCGATGGACAGCAATGATATTTCAAATGAATTAAAGGGTGCAATAGAATATACGGTAGCGCGTATACAAACTAGAACAACGATGATAGAAATTTATGACATCGTTAAATCTGGTATTTCAAGTGGTTCCGTTTTGGTGTTGATGGCATTAGGTTTGGCAATTACGTTTGGCTTGATGGGTGTGATCAATATGGCTCATGGTGAGATGATGGCCATAGGTGCATATACGACATATTTTATGCAAACGCTTTTTAATCATACACCTCATCATCCAGTGAATAGTTATTATCTATTTGCATTGCCAGCAGCATTTTTAGTCACCGCGTTGGTTGCTGGTCTTCTAGAAGCTTTAATAGTTAAACGACTATATAATCGACCGCTTGATTCTTTATTGATTACATATGGTATTGGATTGATCGTTATTCAATTGATTCGCTGTATATATGGTGATAACCGTGCTTCAAATTCACCGTCTTGGCTACAAGGCGGGTTTGAAATTTTTCCAGAGATGTCGCTTGCATATAATCGTATATTTATTTTTATCCTTTGTGTTTTGTGTGTCTTATTTGTTCATTTGTTAATGCGTTATACCACGCTTGGTTTGAAAATGCGTGCAACGATTCAAAACCGTGAAATGGCTTCTGCGATGGGTGTGAATACGCGACGCGTTGATTCTCTTACGTTTATGCTCGGCTCTGGTATTGCAGGGGTCGCTGGGTATGCGTTAACGACCATCGGAGGTATTACCCCTGATATGGGACAAAACTATATTGTTGATTCCTTTTTAGTGGTGGTTACAGGTGGTGTAGGCAATTTGATGGGGGTCGTATGTAGTGGTTTTGGCTTAGGTATTATAAATAAAGTACTTGAAGGAACAATTTTTGGCGCTGTATGGTCAAAAATTATTGTATTGATGCTCGTAATCGTATTTATTCAGTTTAAACCATCTGGTTTGTTTTCTTCTAAGGGGCGACTTGAAGATGTATAAAGAATTATATCATGACAATTTGTATAGAAGTAAATCTTCTCCTGCTCAGGTAAATACAGTATTTTTAATATTGATTTTAGCAGTCGCCTTTATTTTACCACTTATGTGGCAGGCAAATCTTGTCTCAATTGGTACCATCAATATGATTGGGCGTTACCTCGCCTTCGCAATTGTTGCTGTTGGGCTCGATATGATATGGGGATATACAGGCATTTTAAGTTTATGCCAGGCGTTCTTTTTTGCGCTAGGCGGATATGCGATGGGGATGTATTTAACGTTGCAAGGCGATTTAACCAATGGCATTCCTTATTCTCTTTATGTCGTCTATCCATACAAGGTCGGCGAAGCAAAAGGGATGGAAGTGTTGCCATTTTATTGGTTGCCATGTAAATTGTTATTTACCACGATTATTTTCGGACTATTTTTCCCAGCGCTTATTGCGGGTATTATTGGTTTTTTTGGTTTTATTAGTCGAGTGCGTGGTGTCTACTTTTCAATATTAACACAAGCGTTGACTGTAGCAGCTTGGATGTTTTTTAGCAAAAATGAAATGAAATTATGCGGTACTAACGGTTTGACCAATTTTAGCACCATCGCTGGTTTTAATTTACATGATGACAATACTAAAATTTGGTTATATTATGCGACGCTAATAAGTTTAGTGTCTGTTTATCTCATCTGCTTTTTTATAACTAAATCCCGTTTTGGACGTGTACTAATAGCAGTTCGTGACTCTGAAAAAACATTAAGATTTGCTGGCTATAAACCGTATTTATTTAAGACAGCCATTTTTGCCTTTTCAGGATTTCTTGCTGGCCTTGCAGGTTTACTTTATACACCGCAGGCTAGTATCATAACCCCGTCATATATGGAAGCTAGATGGTCTATTCTTATGGTTGTTTGGGTAGCTGTTGGTGGGCGTGGTACACTAAGCGGTGCGGTAGTCGGCGCTTTACTGGTTAATTTACTATATAACTTTTTAACTTCTCAATGGCAGCTTGGCCAGATTATATGGAAACCAGAATACTGGCCTTTTGTACTAGGCACTTTATTTATATTTGTAGTGTTATTATTTCCAGGTGGCATTATTAGTTTATGGAAAAAATTAATTGGTACTTTTACTAAGGATTATGTTTGATAGCAGATCAAAACAATTTAACTAACGTGTTGATGGCAGAATCGCCAAAAAATAATGCATTGTGGCATAATAAATATTTGTTATTTTTGCATGAAATAACGGCGGTATTTGATGGGTTTACGGCCCTTAATTTGGATTATTTTGCAGTGAAGCACAACGAATTACGTGTTGTCATTGGCCCAAATGGTGCAGGGAAATCCACCATGTGTGATGTTATCAGTGGTAACACACGTCCAGCTACCGGCGATGTTTTTTTTAATAATGAAAATATTACCCGTTTATCTGATTCTGAGATTGTGCACAAAGGTATTGGCAGAAAATTTCAGACCCCTTCTGTTTTTGATAGCTTAACGGTATATCAAAATATGGAGTTAGCACTGCCGAGTTCTAAAGGTGTGTTTTCAACCTTATTTAAACAACGTAATAGAATTGAATATGACATTATTATGACGTTGCTAGAACGCGTCAAACTCGATACTGAAGGCAATAAAGAAGCAAAATATTTAAGTCATGGGCAACGGCAATGGCTGGCGATAAGTAGCTTAATCTTATCTCAACCCAAACTATTATTGATAGATGAACCAGCCGGTGGTCTCACAGATGCAGAGACTGAATTAACTGGAGAGTTGTTATTGGAGTTACAAAAAGACCACACACTTATTGTTATAGAACATGATATGGATTTCGTCAGACAGCTTGATTCACCTGTGACTGTTTTGTGTGAAGGAAAATCTATGGCTGAAGGTACTTTGGCTGAAGTAAAACAAAATCCAGACGTAGTGGAAGCATACTTAGGTAGATAATGATGTTACAAGTTGAAAATTTAAATTATTCTTATGGAAATGTCCAAGTGTTATTTGATATGGCATTAGATATTCCAAAGGGTGAAATGGTATGCATCATGGGAAGAAATGGTGTGGGTAAAACAACTGTTGTTCGAAATTTGCTCGGCATTCTTAATGCTACAAGTGGTTCAGTTGTTTTGGAAAATGAAGATATCACAAACGTTGCTGCCTACAATCGCGCAGCAAAAGGTATTGCATATGTACCTCAGGGACGACAAATATTTCCTAAGTTAACAATTGAAGAAAATCTTCGTGTCGGTTTGGCGTCTAGAAAAGATAAAATACCTCCTGAAGTATTTGAATTTTTCCCTGTTTTGGCTGAGATGATCAATCGCATGGGTGGTGATCTTTCGGGAGGACAACAGCAACAATTAGCTATCGCACGCGCATTAGTAATGCGACCTAAACTATTAATATTAGATGAACCGACTGAAGGTATTCAACCTAATATTATACAAACAATAGGAAAGGTACTTAAACATTTAAAAGACGAAAGTGGTATGACAATTTTAATCGTTGAGCAATATCTAGATTTTGTAAAGGAATATTGTGATCGGTTTTTCTTGATGAATAGAGGGAGAACTGTTGCTACTGACACAATTGATAAGTTAAGTGGTGATTTAATCGAAAAATATTTACATGTCTGAGTTGGACATGTAGTTTGGTTACGTACGAAATGTAGTAACTGTTAACACTTTTTGGAGTATAGAATATGAAGAATGTATTAGTAAAGATGGTTGCTGTTATTGGTTTGTTATCAATTTCATCTGCAGCTATGGCAATTGATTTTAACATCGATAACACTTTTGCAACTAAATTTATTGGTGGCACAGGTATTACTTGGGTTGATGGCCCAGTACTGATGACAACGTTGGGCACCTCGGTTGCAGAAGGTGATCATTCATTTAGTGCGACCTATTGGCAGGTTGTCAATTTAGATGATGCTAAAGGGTATGATAACTCTGTTGACGAAGATTTCGTTGTTGAAAGCAATGCGAATCAAGTTACAGAGTGGGATGTTTTCCTTAATTATACATATTCAGGATTATCTTTTGCTAACATCTCAGCAGGTGTTGCATATTATGATTTTGTTCTTCTTCCTGCTGCATGGGGCGATGAAACAACTGATGTATATGTAAATGTCAATCTTAAAGATGTACCATTAAACCCATCATTTAATTTTTCTTATGACACTGATGGTGATAATGAGGGCGCATATGGTAACGTTGCTATCGGTGACAGTTTTGAAATAAGTGGTCAACCTATTGGTTGGGGTGCAAAAGTTGTTTGGTCTAGTGAAAATTACGCAGCAGCTTATTTTGCAGATGGTAGTGATGATGATAATTCAGGTATCGTTGCTTATAACTTAAGTCTATCTACTTCTTGGGACCTTAAAGAAAATCTTTTCTTAGGTGTAGGAGTAGCATATTGGCAGCTAACAAACGATGATGGTGTTTTAGGGCGGTCACACGAAGACTGGGAAAGCCTTGGCTACGATAGTCCAGATTCAAATACTGTGGCATCAATTTCGCTTAGCGCAACATTCTAATGATTTTTTAGGCAATCAGGGTTTATTTTCCTGATTGCCTATTTTTTTGCATATATATGTCGAATATTGGCTACCTGTGTCTTGACTTATTTTTATAATTCTGTTAAAAGTTTACCTTGTTTATTATCTTATTTAAATTTTGATATTAATGAATTTAAAGGTTGTTTATTATGCGTCTCGCCCCTAGAGAAATTGAAAAATTAATGTTGCATAACGCAGGTTTTCTTGCGCAAAAGCGTTATGCGCGTGGTGTCGTCTTAAATTATGTAGAAACGGTTGCCTTGATTTCTACACAACTTTTAGAATTTATCCGTGATGGCAAAACAGTGGCGCAACTGATGGAGCAAGGTAAGCGTATACTTGGACTTGACGATGTTATGCCTGGCGTATCAGAGATGCTTCATGAAGTACAAGTTGAAGGCACGTTTCCTGATGGCACTAAGTTAGTGACGATTCATTATCCTATTTCAAATCAAAAAGGTGATTCCGCCCTTGCTTTGTATGGTTCTTTTTTAACTAAATTAGATACAACTTGCAAAGTAGATAACAGCTCAAATCCTCACCCCGGCGAAGTTATTTGCCAACAAGGTGATATTGTTTTAAATAATAACAAAAAGACAGTTACCGTAAATGTGCTTAATCATGGTGATCGACCAGTACAAGTAGGTTCACATTATTGTTTCTTCGAAGTTAATGGGGCGTTGCAATTTGATAGGCGCGCTGCATTTGGTATGCGTTTAAATATTCCTGCAGGTACCGCTGTTCGTTTTGAACCAGGAGAAACCAAAGAAGTATTATTGGTTGAAATCGGGGGTGAAAAGATTGTGCGCGGTGGCAATAATTTAACCGACGGTAAGTTGTCAGAATTAAATATTGAGTCTTGCTTATCAGAAGCGATTAATAATGGGTATAATCATAAGGAGGAAAGCAATGACAAATAAAATCAACCGAAGGGCATATGCTGAAATGTATGGCATCACTACTGGTGATAAAGTACGACTAGCAGATATGGATTTAGTCATTCATGTAGAAAAAGATTATACCGTTTACGGAGAAGAATGTAAATTTGGTGGTGGAAAAGTATTGCGTGATGGCATGGGACAGGCATCTGGCGTATCACAAGAAGATGCGTTAGACTTGTTGATCACTAATGCATTGGTCGTAGATGTGACAGGCATTTTTAAGTGTGATATTGGCATCAAAAAAGGACGCATTGTTGGTATTGGCAAGGCAGGGAATCCACATTTAATGGATGAAATCACCCCTGGTATGATTTGTGGTAATACGACGGAAGTTATTGCAGGAGAAAAATTAATCTTAACTGCTGGTGGTTTTGATGCGCATATTCATTTTATATGTCCCCAACAAATTAACGAAGCACTTGCATCAGGTGTTACAACTATGCTCGGGGGTGGTACTGGACCAGCTGCTGGCACGAATGCCACAACTTGCACCCCTGGCGCACATCATATTGAAATGATGCTACGTAGCACTGATAGTTATCCGCTCAATTTTGCTTTTTTAGGAAAGGGCAATAGCTCAAAACCCCAAGGGCTGCATGAACAAATTGAAGCTGGTGCAGCAGGGTTAAAGCTGCATGAAGATTGGGGAACAACACCTGCAACCATTGATATGTGTTTAAGTATCGCAGATGAATATGATATTCAGGTAGCAATTCATACAGATACCTTAAACGAATCAGGTTTTGTTGAAAATAGTTGCGCAGCATTTTCCGGGAGAACAATTCATACATATCACACTGAAGGCGCCGGTGGCGGTCATGCGCCTGATATCATGAAGCTTTGCGGTGAACCAAATGTATTGCCATCATCAACCAATCCCACTAGACCTTATACAATCAATACAATCGATGAACATTTAGATATGTTAATGGTTTGTCATCATTTAGACAAAAACATACCAGAAGATGTTTCTTTTGCTGAAAGTCGTATTCGTGGAGAAACGATTGCCGCAGAAGATGTGTTGCATGACATCGGCGCGTTGTCAATTATTGCTTCAGATTCTCAGGCGATGGGGCGCGTCGGTGAAGTTGTCACGCGCACTTGGCAAACTGCCCATAAGATGAAAAACCAACGTGGGTTATTGCCCGAAGATGTTTTAACAAATTGTGATACAGATAATTTTAGAGTAAAGAGATATATCGCTAAATATACCATTAACCCAGCAATTGCACATGGCTTCTCTGATGTCATTGGTTCGGTGGAAGTTGGTAAATTAGCAGATTTGGTATTATGGCGTCCAGACTTTTTTGGCGCCAAACCAGAAATGATTATCAAAGGTGGTATTATAGTCCAATCTCAGATGGGTGACCCGAACGCGTCGATACCAACGCCACAACCATTTTTTTCGCGACCAATGTTTGGAGCAGTTGGTTCTGCGATTTCACAAAACTCTGTTGTTTTTGTATCAGGCGCATCGATTGAAAATGTTGACGGTTATGGTTTATTAAAAAAGGCCGTTGCGGTAAAAAATTGTCGCAATATAGGTAAAAAAGATATGTTACTAAATGATCTTTTACCAAATATTGAAGTTGATCCAGAAACATATAAGGTGACTGTAGATGGTGAACATATTACTTGCGAACCTGCAGTGAAACTACCTTTGGCGCAATTGTATCAGTTGTTTTAACGGGTTTGATATTGGAGTTTAACTGACGATGTCACTGGCACTCGCAAAAATAATGCAATTGAGCGATTCTGCTTTACCTGTGGGGGGATACGCATTTTCTCATGGTATAGAGTGTGCCCTAAAAATGGGGGTTATACAATCAATACGGAGTCTTAAAAGTTTTATTCAAGGTCAATTAGAACAAGTCGCTGATTTTGATTTACCCTATATTGGTAGTTTTTATCAGAATGAAACTATCGACGAAATTGCTACTGATTATGACATTATGATGACGAATGAGTTTGTTAGACTTAGTTCAATAGAACAAGGTAAAGGGTGGCTTCGTATTATAAAACAGATTTATCCAGATATTAATTTATCTATTATCACTAAATTATCTACTGATAATATTTGCCCACCACATATTTTGGTGGTAATGGCATTGACGCTTAAACAACAAATTATTTCACTTTCAGATTTATGCACACTTTATCTGTTTATGCAATTGCGTGACCAATTAAGTGCAGCTGTTCGCTTGGGTGCTATCGGTAGCATTGAGTCGCAATGTATTTTAGCTGAAATTGAAACTACATTTCCAAAATTGTTAGAACGTTTTGGCAACAAAAGAGCAGGTGATGCCGTTAGGACGACAGTGCTGGCAGATATTATGCAAGCAAATCATGGGATGCTCTATAGTAAGATATTTAGAAATTAAAAGCACCAATAGAAAGGAATTCATTATGGGAGAGACATCAGGCAGTCACACGCATAATCATACACACAGCCATACGCATGACCACGATCACAGCCATACGCATGACCACGATCATGGACATACGCATGAGCCAATGGATAATCCTGGTTATTATCCACAAAGAGACAAGCCCTTAACATCGAGGGATTTTTCTAAAAGGGCATTTACCGTTGGTATAGGTGGCCCAGTTGGCAGTGGAAAAACAGCGTTGGTACGTGCTTTATGCGAAGCAATGCGGGGTAATCATAAATTGGCAGTAGTGACTAATGATATCTTTACACAGGAGGATGCTGAGTTTCTTTCGAATCATAATGCTTTATCTAACGACCGCATTATTGGTGTTGAAACAGGGGGGTGCCCACATGCAGCGATTCGGGAAGATATATCTATTAATTTAAATGCATTAGAATTACTAATGTCACGTTTTGACAATGATATCGATATTTTACTTGTCGAAAGTGGCGGTGATAATTTAGCCGCAAATTATAGTAGAGAACTTGCTGATTTTATTATTTATATTATCGATGTATCAGGCGGTGATAAGATTCCTCGTAAAGGTGGTCCAGGGATTACGCAATCTGACTTATTAATTATCAATAAAACAGATATAGCAGAATTAATCGGTGCTGATTTAGATGTAATGGCTCGTGATTCAAAGAAGATGCGCGATGATGGTCCCTTTATATTTACGCAAGTAAAAAACAATGAAGGTATTGCTGAAGTCATTGCACATATTGTAGCAGCTAAAAAATTGGCAGTTGGTAAATAGAATATGTCAGTTTTATGTAACACTGACTCGCCGCCACCTAAGCATAATTATGCAGAAATTCAATACGTGCAAGGAAAGTCACGTGTAGTAAATCTTTTTTGCAATGCACCACTTCGTCTGCTACATACTGCTGGGTATAAGGCGCATGTTGAATTAGTCACATCATCATTCGGTGGCGGATTTCTTCAGGGTGACAATGTGACTTTAAAATTACGCTGTAATGAAAACGCCAAAATGGTACTTAGATCACAAGGTAATACCCATATTTATAAAAATACTGATGATCGAATTTCTGTTCAGAACATTAGTGGCATTTTAGAAAAAAACAGTGTTGTGTCGGTTTGTATGGATCCAGTGGTTATGCATAAAGATGCACAATTTAGGCAATCGCAAAGTTGGCAATTGCATCAATCATCATCTTTGCTTTTGGTAGAATGGCTTCATTCAGGCAGGAGTGAAAGTGGTGAGCGGTTTATGTTTGATGCATTTTATTCAGATGTTAAACTAGAAGTTTCAGGAAAGTCTATTTTAGATGAGCGCTTTAGGTGTGATTGTCATCTTGATGCACCAGATAATTTTAATCGTTTTGCACACTTAAATATTGCTATGAATATTTATCTAATAGGAGATCGGTTTGAACAAATAGTAGAACTATTACAAACATATATAGCGTCAAATTCGCAGTGTAATCGTTTAGGTACGTTACCGCTTAATGATTCGCAACCCATTAATCCGATCTATTACAGTATGAACCGATTGCCTAGGGGGCATGGCATTGTTTTTCGTGCGATTTCAAAAACACGTAAGGCACTAGACCCCTTGTTTGATCATCTTACTAAGTTTATTCAGTAGTTGAAAATCACAACCGTGTTGTGTTGAGGATATCTGTCCTTTATCACTACATTCAAGCATATAAACTTTGCGTCGTAA
>Ga0255039_10000374_pt1 | contig 14563 bp, 4 predicted proteins | sample BC1_12_1_MG_FD_181713 | JGI IMG/M metagenome (GOLD analysis project Ga0255039, IMG submission 181713) | Seawater microbial communities from Strait of Georgia, British Columbia, Canada - BC1_12_1 | ecosystem: Environmental > Aquatic > Marine > Strait | place: Canada: British Columbia | collected... | reverse complement strand
GGATGGCAGCAACTGCATACCCTGGTAAACAATCAGATAGATTACATAGTTGAATGCCAGGTTTATACGACGGTTCTACAGAACCGAGTCTATGCGATGAGCGATTTTTTAAGAAATCTTTCACTAACTGGGCTGGTGCATTATAGTTACTGCCACCGAGTACGTACGCTTTCTCTTCAAGTTCGCGCTGTAGCTCGATACCCCCTAACGGGCCTGGTGGGAAGTCTTCTGGGGTAATGCCTACTACAATGCCACTGTTGGCATTTTGTTCATTACGTGAATATTGGCTCATGCCATTGGTAACAACGCGACCTTCTTCTGAAGTGGCAGCAACGACTGTGCCACCAGGGCACATACAAAAGCTATAGACGCTTCGGCCGTTTTGGCAATGGTGCACAATTTTATAGTCTGCAGAACCAAGTTGTTTGTGTCCTGCATATTTTCCAAATTGACATGTGTCAATTAATGATTGCGGGTGTTCAATACGATAACCAATAGAGAATGATTTGGGTTCAATATAAACACCTTTTTCATGTAACATCTCAAAGGTATCTCTCGCTGAATGCCCAATGCCCATGATGACATGTTGGGTGTCAATAATCGTGCCGTCACTTAACGTGACGCCAGTTACGCTTTGGTTGTCTAAATTGAGCGCTTCAACTTTTTGTCCAAAACGTATTTCACCCCCGAGTGCAATGATATTGGCACGAATATTTTCAACGATTTTAACAAGTCTAAAGGTGCCGATGTGCGGTTTATTAACAATAAGTATTTCTTCTCTGGCGCCTGCAGCAATGAGTTCTTGCATGACTTTTCTGCCGCGAAATTTTTTGTCTTTAATTCGTGTATACAATTTTCCGTCAGAAAAAGTACCGGCGCCACCTTCGCCAAATTGTACATTGCTTTCGGTATCTAATTCACCTTCATCCCACAAGCGAAACGTATCTTTAGTCCGTTGTCGCACATTTTGCCCTCGTTCAATCACGATCGGTTTAAAACCCATTTGTGCAAGTAATAATGCGGCAAATAATCCGCAAGGTCCAAAACCAACGACCACTGGTCGCTCGCATGATTCGGGTGCCTGGGCAACATAGTTGTACCGCATATCGGGTGTTATTGATACGTTTCGAATCTCATCGTTATTGACGACCGCATTTTCATCTGCAACTTCGATGTCTATGATATAGACAAAGTTAATATTGCCATTGCGACGTACGTGATAGCTACGTTTGAAGACATTAAATTCACCTAGGTCTGCAACCTTAATGGTGAGTCGTTTGGCGATTTCTTTGGCCAAATCTTTGTTTGAATGGCCTATATGTAATTGAATTTCGGTTAATCTTAACATGGGTAAATGCGTTTCTGTCTCATTAAGTTAAAAAGCGCTTTCCATTTGGAAAGCGCTTTGTTTAAGTCGGTATATTTTTATGTCGGATAACCACTGATGCTTAACTCTCAGTGTCAGCAGGTATTTCATCGGTGGCAACCTTTTTAGCCGTTTTTTTCTTGGTTGTTTTTTTAGCGGCCTTCTTTTTGGTTGCTTTTTTAGCGGTTTTTTTCTTGGCGACTTTTTTCTTCGCCGCTTTCTTCTTGGTTACTTTTTTCTTTGTTTTGGTAGTGGTGTCATCATCATCGTCGGCTTTTTTCTTCTTTTTGCGACCGAGTAATTCGTCTGCTTCTTCCCAGGTACTTGGAGGCCAAACACCATCTTTTTGAAGTTGAACTAGGTTGTCAAATTGCTTCATAGAAATAATTGTTCGGCATTTGGGAAAACTGCCACACCCTAAAAATGGGCCACGTTTGCTTTCGCGGATAACCAGGTCGCCAGTACATTTGTAGCAGCGAATGCCACTTGGTTTTGGCGGGGCTTTAGGCGGTAACGGCATACCTTCTTTGTCAATTTGTTGTGTTGTTTTGCATTCGGGATAGCCACTACAACCAAGGAATGTGCCAAATCGTCCTTTGCGTAAGATCATTGGTTCTGAACAGTTAGGGCATTTGAAGTCAGTTACTTCTGGTCCGCACATGACACCATCTCTGTCACACGGTGAACTGAATTTACATGCAGGGTAGGCTGAACATGATAAAAAGCGACCATTTTTGCCGAATCGATATACCAACGGCGCTTTACAATCTTCACATTCATATTCCGAAGGTTGTGTTTCAGCTTTTGCGTGTACCATTTCTTCATGGGCACGATCTAAATTTACTTTAAATGGTCCATACCATTCTTTGAGTACATTAATCCAGTCGAGTCCTTCTTCTGAAATTTCATCGAGTTGTTCTTCGATTTTACTGGTGAATTCTAGCCCCATGACACGCGGGAAAAATTCTTCTAGTTTATCAGTTACTACGATACCAAGATCTGTTGCGTGGAACTTGCGTTCAAGTTGCTCGACATAACCGCGATCTTGGATTGTTGAGATAATTGAGGCGTAAGTAGAAGGGCGGCCAATGCCATCAGCTTCTAGTCGTTTTACCAGTGATGCTTCAGTATACCTTGGGGGTGGGGAGGTAAAGTGTTGTGTCGAAGCGACTTTTATAGGGTTCACCGTTTGACCTTCGGCGAGTTGTGGTAAAATTTGTTCACTAGAGCTCATGGTGAGTCCGCTAACACGCATAAATCCGTCGAATATCAAAACACGACCACTTGTTTTAAATAATGCTTCACCAATTGAAGTGTCGGTGTTAATTGTCACGCTGGTAACATCCCATTGAGATGGAGACATTTGGCATGCCACGTAACGGCACCATATTAAATTATATAGTTTAAATTGTTCTTCGTTGAGTTCGTTTTGAATAGATTCAGGCGTATAATTTACATTGGTTGGGCGAATCGCTTCGTGCGCTTCTTGTGCTTTTTTATTAGAAGAACCATGATTAATAGGTTTGTCAGGTAAATAATCACCACCAAAATTTTCGCTAATAAAATCACGTGCTTGGGTGATTGCTTCAGGTGCCAAATGGGTTGAGTCTGTTCTCATGTAAGTAATTAAACCAACATTACCTTCGCCACCTATTTTTACACCTTCATAAAGTTGTTGAGCAATACGCATGGTGCGTTTGGTTGCAAATCCCAAGCGATTGGCTGCTTGTTGTTGTATTGTTGAGGTGATAAATGGGCCTGCTGGCCTACCTTTACTGCGACGCGTTTTGAGTTCCTTGACTTTGTATGTGCAACCTGCTAATGCATCGTCAACTTTTTTGGCATCAGCTTGATTGGTTGGTTTGTGGGTGACACCGTTGACAGAAGTAAGATTGGTATCGAGCGCGCTGTTTTCATTCATCCATTGTGATTTCTGCGCCATCGTGGGTGGATTTTCTTTATAGATTTCTTGATCTAGAAAATCTTGGTATGCTTTTTCTAATGGTGTTTCTAATGTTGTAAAAATACCACCGGTTTTCCAATATTCTTCTGGAATGAAGGCACGTATTTCTTTTTCACGCATTACCACAATTTTTACTGCCACAGATTGTACACGTCCTGCAGAGAGACCCCGTGCAACTTTCTTCCAAAGCAGTGGGCTGATTTCATAACCGACCAAGCGGTCTAAAATACGACGTGCTTGCTGTGCGTTCACACGATTAATATTGAGATCGTGGGCGCTGGCAAATGCTTCGTCGATTGCCTTGCGGGTGATTTGGTTAAAGACAACACGTGATTGGCGCTCAGGTTCTAGCTCGAGTGCCTTGCTTAAATGCCACGCAATCGCTTCCCCCTCGCGGTCCATATCAGTCGCGAGGAATACTTTTGGCGCCGATTTGGCGATTTTCTTTAGTTCCGTGATCGTCTTTTTGCTATTTGCTGATATTTCGTAACTGGGGGTAAAATCATTTTCAATATCAATACCCATGGTTTTGGCGGGTAAATCGCGTATATGGCCCATGCTGGCCTTGACGACATAGTCGCTACCGAGATATTTATTGATTGTTTTGCATTTGGCCGGGGATTCCACGATGACCAAAAATTTGCCTTCACGCGTTTTCGTTGCTTTTGCCATAGGTGTAAACTCTTTATTTTTAAGTGTTTATGATTTATATAGCCCGTTACCTTAACCAATTTAAGGAGCGGGCTTGCAATTGTTTTATCGGCTTTGACTTTGTCTCACCTAATAAAACTTTTGCCAACCATTTAAAATTTAGGTTATATCGAATATCAATCTTACGGTGAACTGTCAAGAGAATAATGGATAACGTAGCCTTTGAGTGGCGCCCCGTTCTATTGGGCATATTTATAAAATCACGCCTAGGCGTGCATAGAATGGTAATTAAGGAGGTAGAGATTGTTTTAACGCTATTAAATAGGGGGAAATTTTTTTTAATACGATCAGTTTGATAAGTGCGTAGACCTGTATCTTCCTTAATGTTTAAGGGTAATGGGCTTTGCGATTGATTAATTGGTTTAAACCTATTAAAATGCTTCGTTCTGGAAATTTGGATCAAAATGGACCTAAAAGAGTTATTCACATCGACGAGATGGTCGATAGGTTCTCTATAAGTGGTGAATAATAAATAGGTTATATAGTTTAGTTAATATGGAGTATAGATTTTATTATGGGTTGGTTACGTAGAAATAATAAATGGATTATGGTAATTGCTGGTATCGGTTTGATGGTTATGTTTTTAGTTCCGCAGCAGATGGCAGAACGAAAGGCGAGAGATGTCGATTTAGCATCTTATACCGTTGGGGATAAGACGTTAAAAGTGTCTCGTGATGGATTGCGTGCTGCCAATCAACAGCTTGCCATGTTAAATCAAGTAGGTGTTGGTTTTTTAAGTGGGCGCATGGGGGTGATGAGTCAAGAGAATCCAGAAGGTAATCCATTTGGGCCGATAGGGCCGCCTGTAGAAATGATTACATATCAAATGTTTTTAGCTGGTGCAGATCCGCGTGGCGCAGCAAATATGCGCGATGCGTTGAATGCTGTTTTGGCATCATTAGATATTGGTGATGATGAAGCGGTATTGCAAAAGGCAAAAGATGATATTGTATCGATTACCAATAAAGATGGTGACTTAAATGGTGCAACCCTTTATCTATTGATTAAGGCAGAGGCACTTGCTACTGATGGCGTCGTAACTGCAAGTAAGTTACAAGAGCAAGTCGATTATATCATTGGTATGCGTGCTACGATCAAGGGGCAAGGGAGATTTGCTTTTGGTGGTGAACTAGGAAAAGTCATTAATCAATTTGGTTATTCTGAAGCACAATTTACCCAAATCTTAGGTGAATATATCACGACGGTGTTATATATAAACCAGAAGACGACACGAACAGATATCGATAAAGAAGCGGCTGTAAAACAGGCAAAAATTGCAAAACTTGTCGGTGGTGGTGGATTAACCAGTACTGAGAGTGGTTTGTTGGAAGGCAATTATGTAACATTCAACAGCCAGTCATTTGCTAAGAAGGTAGATCAACCTTCCGATGATTTAATTCAAGCGCATTTTGATAAATATAAATCATTAACAGCTACAGTGAGTGATGATAATGTATTTGGTTTTGGCTATAAGTTGCCAGATCGTGTTAAATTAGAGTATTTGCGAGTTGATGCAAAGGATGTGCAAACGACCGTTGTGGTGCCTGAGTTAGAAAATATGGATGCTGTAGCGCGTGAAGAATTATTGGTTAATTATTGGCATGATAATAAATCAGCTTATCAAGTGACGCCAAGACCTGCACCAGATGCAACGCCTGACACACCAGCACCACTACCGTTTGATCCACCATTTGATGAAGTAGTTAGCCGTGTTGAAAAAGATTACATCGAAAGTAAGGCTTCGTCGTTGGTGCAAGACACCGTCGATAAATTAAGTGATGATATTGAAACAGCTATTGAAGCGAAAGTGGCAGATGAAACCAAGACCATCGCATTTAGTCAATTCAGTAAAGCTGCTGCAAATAATAAGATTAAAATCGTTTCAAGTACGACTGGCTTTATTTCTGAAGTCACTGCTGGTAGAGATAGTAATTACCGTTCTGTTTCGCGTCCTGGTGCGACAGGGCAAACAACTGAGTCTTTGGTTAAGATGGTCTTTAATTGTGAAGGGTTACACTCTGGTTTAGTGAGTCGCTATGAAAATAGTCCAATTGCAATTGGTGAAATCGTAGGGCCATTATGGTCTTATACAAAAGAGCTTAAGCAAGTCGCTATGTTTGTGCGCGTCATCGCTATCGATAAGGCACGCGATGCCGTAGCGCTCGATGATGATGGCAGAAACGGTGCGTATGTTGCGGGCGCCTTAAAGCAAGATGTCAGTGAAACATATATAGCTGCTAAACGTGATTTGACCGCAAAGTTGACGTATGATCTGGTTTTAGCAAGTGCTAAGACTTTTACTGAACAAGCCACTGATGATTGGGCAGCTTCGATTACAGCAATGAATGTTTCATTAGCAGGCCCCAAAGAAGCAGGCAAAGATGATGTGAAACCAACGGGGCCACTATCTTCAGCTGACATGGAAGCGACACACACACGTATTGCTGGCATTCGCGCACAATATAAGCAATATGGTGGCGGGCAAGGTCAAAATCAAGGACTTGACAATTACTTTTATAGTCAGTTGAGTGCGCCAATGATATTATTAGAAAATGTCGCAGAAGGCTATGTTGCCGCAGGTGATAATAAAAAGCTGGTGATTGTCGAGCAGCCAGAAACAAAAACAGTTTTGGTATTTGAAGCAATTACTTTGGTAAATGGCGTAGAACCCTCTGTTGAAGAATTAGTAGCAAATCAAACCCGGATTGAGCGTGAGATGGAAATTGAATTGCAATTACCAGTACTGCTTTCATGGCTGAATCCTAATGAAATAGAAAGTCGTTCAAATTATACTGTTATTGAATATGAAGAAGAATAATCATATCCAACTATAACAGTAAGAGATAAAATTAGATGGCGGTTTGCAAATATTGAGTTGCAAATTCGCCATTTTTTTTATTAAGTATTATCGTTGTTTTTTAATATTTGGCAAATATTTAACACAGCATCCGTCCCTGTTTAATCTTGTAATTTTTTTATAATATTCTATAGGATTGTATATTATCGCTTTGAAATATCATTTTATTCAATCAGCTCGTTTGATATCTTTTTTGACGTTGATCAGTCGAATATTAGGTTTGTTGCGTGATGCGGTAGGCTTAGCTGTCTTGGGTACAGGCGGGTATGGTATCTTTCTTGTCGGGTTTATGATTCCAAATTTATTTAGGCGTCTTTTTGGGGAAGGCGCTTTGTCAGCTGCGATGGTGCCGGTATATACTGAAACCTTACATAATGATGAACCATCAGCGAGGCGATTGGTACGTTCTGTATTGACGGTGTTAACGGTATTTCTTTTTTGTTTAACGGTGCTATTGTTGTGTGGTGTGGCAGCATGGTGGCATTTATGCTCTGACGGTACCGATGAACAGAGGACTTTGGCAATACTAATCGCGATGATGTTACCTTATGTGATATTGATTTGTTTGGTTGCAGCAGCTGGCGGTGTTCTAAATGTTCACAAGAAATTTTTTTCCGTCGCCATTGCCCCGGTTATTTTAAATATATGTTTGATCATAAGTTTTTATCTCATTTATACCCAGGCGTCTAAAGAAGTGGTTTCCATTGACACACTTTACATTTGTGCATTGGCGGTGCTTGTCGCTGGCGTTATACAACTGGGGATGCAGTTATGGCCAATGAAAAAGTTGGGTATTGTTTTGGTGCCCTTGTGGGAAACCAAGGGGAAAGCATTTAAAAAAATTAAATCATTAATGGTACCAATGGTGATTGGTCTTTCAGTGGTTCAGGTTAATGTACTTTTTGACACGATATTGACATATACTTTAATGGCAACGCCGACTTCGGGGGATACCTTTGTTTGTTTTGGAAAAACGATTGTTTATCCAGTGGCGTATGGCGGTGTTGCGCAATTACATATTGCCCAGCGGTTGTATCAGTTTCCTTTGGCGATCATTGGTATTGCATTAACAACGGCGATATTTCCGTTGCTTTCGCTACATGCCACTAAAAAACAAAAAGAAGCTTTTTCCTCTGTGGTATCGCAAGGCATACGCCTCGTGTTTTTCTTGGCAATCCCTTCTGCAATAGGCTTAATAATGATTCGGGAGCCTCTGATTTCAATGTTAAAGCATGGGAAAGTGACCCATGAAGACGTATTACTGTCAAGTGGCGCACTTTTGTTTTATGCATGTGGCTTAGTGAGTTACTTTCTACAGCAACTGGTTGTAAAAAGTTATTATGCACAACATGATGCAAAAACCCCTGCAAAGGTTGCTATGGTGATGGTGTTAGGAAATTTGGTGCTTAATTTTATTTTGATATGGCCATTGGGTATTGCAGGCCTTGCATTATCAACGGCTATTACCGCAACGATTCAAGTAACAATATTGTTGGTTATATTTAAAAAGCGGTATGATATTACAATGTCTATACGGCTATTTGAAAGCATTGTTAAGTCCGTCGTTGCGACATTCGCAATGGTTAGCGTGTGGTGGCTCGGTACAATACTCCTACCTGTCGGTGCCCCAACGACCGCTTTAGGAGAGGTTATTTATGCATTGGGGGTCACAATACCAATCTATTTTATTGTCTCTTTAATAATAAAACACCCAGAAGCAAAATCATTAATTAGGCGGTAGGAAAAACGAGCAGGATATTATTTAGAATACAAATTCTCTTTCCACCTGAGCTAGCTTTGGTGATATCATTTCATATACCTTTTTTACCACGGAAATCACTGAAATAAAAGAGAAAGCATCACGTTTATCGCGCTATGCTTTAAGTGCATAAAGGAGGGGTAATGCACATATATTATATGGTTATTGGAAGATCATTCATGCGACCATTTGGGTGACTCATTTTATCGGTGTAAGTCAATGTTTATGGTAACGATTTCCTTACCCTTACCATTCGACATTCGCACACCATAATTATACCACGCCGATTAGCCCCCTCACGAAATGTCTTCCGTGCATTTCAGTGCCCTTCAGTGGCTAAACGCTTTTTAGGTGACAAAAGAGTGTTTATAATGCAACGCTAGCATTGTTAATATCACCACGTAAACTTTTTTTGCCACTGAAGGCACAGAAGGTCACTGAAAGCGTCACGTTTATCTCTCTGTGATTTAAGTAAATAAAGAAGGGGTAAAACGCATATGGTATATACATATAGAAAGAACATTCATGGGACCATGTGGGTGGTTAAATGCTTTTTAGGTGATAAAAGAATATTTAAACAGGCACGCTAGCTTTAGCGATATCAATACAGCTTTAGTCGTAACGGTTATGCTGATTAGGTAAATGGTGGGCGAAATAATCAGAAATTTTTATCATAATTTAGTGGTCTTGTTAATCTTCGAATATTACTGTTTAACAGTGTTTACTAGTGTTTGCAATAGATGCTAGTGATATTACTCGCTCGTCTACGGTAGACGTATATACTAATTTGGCTAAAAGTCATTTTAGAGAGTAGTTGTTACTAATTTATAATTGTTGGAGTGTTTTAGATGAGATCCTTTATAATTGCGCTTGTGGTTTTGTTAAATTGTCACGTGGTTTATGGTTTAGGCGAAAAAATTGTTTTTCTTAAATCTCATATTTCTCAACCAGGCAATGTCGAATTTCTGTTACAGCTGAAAAAAATGGATGGTTCGTTGCATTCTTATGAATCAGAAATTGTAAGAAATCTTAGGGTGTTTGAAAGCACTGATTTAAACGAAAAGGGAAGATTGCTTACACGAGATGAAGGCGCCTCAACCAAGGTCGCGTACCCTCAAAACTCAGCATTTGTGGTTATTTTGGTGTTGGATGTTAGTCGTAGTGTAGATTATATGGCGTTATCAAAGCAAGTGTTTAACTTTGTAAAAAGTTCATTTGAGGCAAATCCCAATATAAAATTTGTAATAAACTATTTTGACGGCAGAGATAAACTGCTGCATGAATCTAAAGATGATAAATTTTGTATTTACGATGCCTCACAGCTAGATGACGTTAAAGAATGCCTAGACGTCATCAAAGAACAACGGCTAGACCCTTCCACTAATCTTTATGGCGTGATGACAGATTTGGCGGACAACGTTTACCCGCAAATCAAAAAACAAGTTATTGATGATTCGGTAGAAAATACAGTTAAGACTTTTTCGATTATCGTTTTTACAGATGGCAAAGACAGGACGTTTCGTGCAACGCAAAATGAAGCATATAGAGCGATTGATAGATTGTCTAATGAAAAGGATCTTACGCTCTATTCATTAGGGCTTAAAACGCCACAATTAGATTATGGTTTTATTAGACAATTTGGAAATAGCTATCAATCAAAAGATTATAAAGGGCTTAAAAGAGGGCTGGCAAATATTTTAGAAGAAGTAGATGCGCTTGCAGATAGTTATTTTGTAATGCGTGTTTGTACACCTAAGCGGTCGTCACCACTGCGATACGAATTCAATCACACGATACTCGATAATGCATTTTTAAAATTTATAAATGAAAATAAATATACTTATGGTTGTGATTGTGAAAATGATTCGCAATGGACTTACTGATTTTTTCGGGGGGGCTTTGCGTGACGCTCGACACCAATAGATACAATTACGGTAAAATATGGCGACCAGTGAGATCCTAATATTTGGATATCTCTCTGGTCGCATATATCGTATATGCTTTGACTTTCCCTTTTAAATTTTCCAAATCTATTTTGAGCCTATCAATAGCCAGTGTCAGATTCAATGGGGAAGTTCCTTAATATGATAGTTAGTTCCTGTTTCGGAAACCACCGACTGCGATCGGCTGCAAAAATTTAGTTCTACGTTCTCGCAAAAAAACGGTCCTCGTGGGCAATAAGCCCACTGCGGGCGTTTTTTCACTCGGGCCTTGAGCAAATCTTTTTCGCTCGATCTCGTTTCGATGCTTTCCGAAACAGGAACTAGTTACCTGTATTAAATGCGATCAATTGGCATAGTAGACTAAGGGCGCAAGCGATTCGGGTTTGATTGGTTTTCGTAACAGGCGCTAATTAGTAGCCTATGTTATTACTATTTTAATGGTTTTTCGGTGCTGGGGCTATTTTCGATAAAAAAATTGAAAAAAAAGATTCCCTTACTTCCTGCGGTTGCAGAAGAACGGAATTTAGGTTATTCTTTACCGATTTTATTTTGCGCACGGAAGATAAGGTGCCACCAAACGGTAAAGTGTCTCGAATAAACGAGGTGCAATTAGGGGTAATTTTACCTTAAAGAGTAACCCTTTTGACAGAAAATAGCGGAAAACAACCATAATATGCCCAAGCGTACTGACATTAAGAAAATTTTGATTATTGGCTCTGGTCCGATCGTAATTGGCCAAGGGTGCGAGTTTGATTATTCTGGCACGCAAGCATGTAAAGCGTTGCGTGAAGAAGGATATGAAATCGTATTGGTCAATTCTAATCCTGCGACAATTATGACCGATCCAAATTTTGCAGATCGTACATATATTGAACCAGTTACCGTTGAAGCAGTCACTCGGATTATTGCTAAGGAGAGACCCGATGCCGTACTGCCAACGCTTGGTGGGCAAACTGGTTTAAATACAGCTATTGGTCTTGCTGAGGCAGGTGTGTTTGAGAAGTATAATGTAGAAATGATCGGTGCTGATTGTGAAGTGATTCATAAGGCAGAAGATCGGGATCTATTTGCTAAGGCAATGACGAAGATAGGGTTAAAAATGCCGATGTCTCGATTGGCATACAATCTAGAAGATGCCCACAAAGCACTTAAAGATATTGGTTTACCTGCGATTATTCGGCCAGCATTCACACTTGGTGGTACAGGCGGGGGCATCGCTTATAATGTAAGTGAGTTTGATGAGATCTGCGCGCGCGGCATTGAATATTCTATGATAGATGAGATTTTGATTGAAAAATCAGTGATCGGTTGGAAAGAATATGAACTAGAAGTGATGCGCGACCATAAAGATAACGTCGTGATTATTTGTACGATTGAAAATATTGATCCGATGGGTGTGCATACGGGTGATTCAATAACTGTAGCACCGGCGCAAACATTGAGTGATAAAGAATACCAGTTAATGCGTGATGCATCACTGGCGATTATTAGAGAAATTGGCGTCGAAACAGGGGGTTGTAATGTGCAGTTTGCGATTAACCCTGAAGATGGCGAGATGATTGTCGTTGAGATGAATCCACGTGTTTCACGTAGCTCTGCACTTGCAAGTAAGGCGACAGGTTTTCCGATCGCCAAGATTGCAGCGCAACTTGCAGTTGGTTATTCACTCGATGAATTGCATAATGATATTACCAAAGAAACAACAGCCTGTTTTGAACCGACCATTGATTATTGCGTTGTTAAAATTCCTCGCTGGACGTTTGAAAAATTTCCTGAAGCAGACGAAACCTTGACTACGCAGATGAAATCTGTTGGTGAAGGGATGAGCATTGGTCGTACATTTAAAGAGGCGTTACAAAAGGGCATTCGTTCGATGGAAGTGAAGCGATATGGCCTAGGGTTAGATCTCAATGATAAGTGGCTCTCTCAGCAGCGCGGTGAAGGTGTTGCCCCTGGCGATTTAAAAAGCCGCGATGCTGGTGCAATGGCAACGTCGTATCCTATCGCGCAGGAAACATTGTCTCGTAAACTAGGTACACCAAGTCAAGGGCGACTCTATTATGTGCGGTATGCTTTAAAGCAAGGGTGGTCAATAGACAAGGTATATAAGTTAACAGGAATAGATCCTTGGTTTTTAGATAATATCAAGGCGCTTGTTGAATTTGAAGATGTATTATGTGGTGTTAGCACTATTGATGCGCTTGAGACAGATGTGTTGGTGCAGGCTAAGAAGTTGGGGTATGCCGATTATCAATTAGCCAATATATACAATACAACCGAAATGGCGATAAGGGCACGCCTTTCACATGAAAAAATTGAAGTGGTATACAAGTTGGTTGATACATGTGGTGCAGAATTTGAAGCATATACACCTTATTTTTATTCGACACATGAAACCCCGATTACGCAAATTGACGATGCCGGTAAGGCGCGTAGTTTTGTAGATGATGAAATTCGAATTTCAGATACAAAGAAGATTATGATATTAGGTGGCGGTCCAAATCGCATCGGTCAAGGTATAGAGTTTGATTATTGTTGTGTGCATGCAGCATTTGCGGCACGAGAACTTGGGTTTGAAGCGATAATGGTGAATTCTAACCCTGAAACGGTAAGTACAGATTACGATACATCCGATATGTTATTTTTTGAACCGCTTACACATGAAGATGTGTTAAATATTTGTAAAAAATTAGGCGATACATTGTTTGGCGTTATCGTACAATTTGGTGGCCAAACACCATTAAACCTTGCAAGCGGATTAGCTAAGGCAGGTGTCCCTATTATAGGTACCAGCGTCGACTCCATTGACCTTGCAGAAGACCGTGAACGATTTGGAAAGTTAATCGATCGTCTAGGGTTGTTACAACCAGAAAACGGTACAGCCTTTACTGTTGAACAAGCAAAAGTGATTGCCAATCGTATTAGTTATCCAGTATTAGTGAGGCCAAGTTATGTGCTTGGTGGTCGTGCAATGGAAATTGTTTCGGACGACAGTCAGTTAGATATTTATATGGATAATGCAGTGAATGCGTCTATGGTGGGTGAGGGACACCCTGTACTTGTAGATCGTTTTTTAGATATGGCCATCGAAGTAGATGTTGATGCGATTTCAGACGGCACAGATGTGGTTGTCTGTGGCGTCATGGAGCACATAGAGCAAGCTGGTATTCATTCTGGTGATTCAGCTTCTGTGTTGCCACCGCATTCTTTGAGTAGTGATATTGTTGATGAAATTAAACGACAAGCAGTGATGCTAGCGAACGGGCTCGATGTGCGTGGTTTGATGAATGTGCAGTTCGCAGTCAAAGAAAACAAAGTATATATTATAGAAGTAAATCCAAGGGCTTCTCGCACAGTGCCATTTGTCGCCAAAGCGACAGGTGTACCGTGGGCAAAACTTGCAGCTAAAGTGATGGCGGGTAAAACACTCAAGGAGCTAGGTGTAACTGGCTCGGTAAATCCAGCATATACTTCAGTGAAAGAATCTGTTTTCCCTTTTACCAAGTTTCCAGGTGTTGACGTTATTTTGGGTCCTGAGATGCGTTCCACAGGGGAAGTGATGGGCATTGACAAAGCATTTCCGCTGGCTTTTGCGAAAAGTCAAATGGCTGCAGGTGTGCATTTGCCTAAAAAGGGAAATATCTTCTTATCAGTGCGCCGTGAAGATAAACCGTTTATAGAAGATTTTGCCAAAAAATTAGTAGCTATGGGATTTTCATTATTGTGTTCCAGTGGTACGGGTAAACATTTGACGTCTTTGGGTGTTAAAAATAAAGTTCTCAAAAAGATCTCAGAGGGACGACCAAATATTTTAGATTATATCGATAATAAAGATGTGGCAATGGTTCTTAATACGCCGACGCGAAAAGGACAGGTGACTGATGAAGGTAAAATTAGGGCATCAGCAACGATTCATCAGATCCCGTTGGTAACGACAGTGACAGGTGCTTCGGCAGACTGCAGC
>Ga0255039_10000370_pt1 | contig 14674 bp, 14 predicted proteins | sample BC1_12_1_MG_FD_181713 | JGI IMG/M metagenome (GOLD analysis project Ga0255039, IMG submission 181713) | Seawater microbial communities from Strait of Georgia, British Columbia, Canada - BC1_12_1 | ecosystem: Environmental > Aquatic > Marine > Strait | place: Canada: British Columbia | collected... | reverse complement strand
GCCCGCAACGTGTTGTTTTTCATTGTTATGGCGGTGATCTCAAAGAGGCGAAAGCACTGGCCGCACGAGGTTATTGGATATCTTATACCGGTACCATCACCTTTAAAAATGCCGAAATGGCCCGCGAAGTTGCTCGCGAAATGCCATTAGATCGTATCATGCTAGAAACAGATTGCCCCTATATGAGCCCTGCGCCAATGCGAAAAATAAAGCCTAACGAACCAGCGCTGTTGATTCACACCGCAAAGAAGCTCGCTGAGCTCCATAATATCTCTCTTGAAGAATTAAGTAAGATTACCGTCAAAAATAGCCGATATTTCTTTAGTATTTAACATACTTTCTAACAGAACGCATCAAATATTATGACCAAAAATCATAACAATACGCCAAATACCCCAGCTAAGGGCATCCCCATCAACCAGGTTGTCCTTGAGGGCGCTTTAGATATCGCTCAAAAAAGCAATGTAAACATACTCCTTCTTTACGTCGATGGCCTTAGCCTAAATAGTGAACTCAATCAACTCAATTTTAACGGCCCCTTAGAAATCATTCTTATCGCACGTAGCGATGACCATTTTAAATCCGCCAAAAAATATACAAAAAAAGTCGTGCAGATCCCCGAAGTTCAGCTTTCTCGTATGGGGCAAATCAAGATGTCGGTTATGTTGGCACTTTCCAAACATTATTTAAAGCCGAATGATCATTTTGTTTATTTAACAGGTTTAGCTTCTGGACACCTCGACACACTTATGCTTATGGAAGTGGGTAAAGAATATGAAATTTTTCAATCGGTTGATGAACCACCGCTTACCGAACGGATCAAGCGTACTGTATTTGAACGCGTCCTTAGCTTGGCATTAGAACTCGCCGCTGAAGGACGTGAAGGTAAACCAATCGGTGCGATCTTTGTGATTGGCGACGCTAAAGAAGTTGCAGAAAATTCCAAACAAAATATCATCAATCCCTTTAAAGGGTACACAGAAAAAGAGTGTAATATTTTGAGTGAAACGATGTCTGAAACAATAAAGGAATTTTCCTCCATTGACGGGGCATTCATCATTAAAGGCAATGGTGCGATCATTTCGGCAGGCACCTATTTATTACCTAAAATAGTAACAGAAGATTTGCCACAAGGGTTAGGTGCCAGACATGCTGCTTCAGCAGCCATTACCGCAGCGACCCATAGTATTGCAATTACCATCAGCGAATCAACGGGCTCTGTCCGCATCTGGCGACAAGGTCGCCTCATCACTGAAATAGAAAAAGCGCCCCCCGCCGTTAAACCATAACGTATTTTTCAAGGCTCTTCGGACTAATTTGTGGGTGCATATGATGTTAAAATCAATAATATAAAAAAAGGGATAGGGAAACTTTGAGGGGAATGCATTTTAATCCCGATATGCATCGGGAAATAATTAAAAAAAGTTTAACCACAGAACGCCCTCTGGGCGACACTGAAAGCGCTCAGCGAGCGTATGGGTGGAAAATTGTTTTTATTGAAAAGTGCGTTTTTAGATATTTTAACAAATCAAAAAACAGTATTCGGTCGAGACGCCTGGCCCAAGCAGATCGGGGTAGATCGAGATTAAGTAGCGTTGAAATGACTATGAATAGATAGTCGTTCAGTGTCGCAAGAACAAATTAGCTATTCGCTAATTTGGGGTGTTCAGTGGTTAAAAGCTTTTACTAGCCCCAACGCATGTTGGGGCGTCAAAAAGGCTTCCACTTCCATATTTCTTTTTAATTGTTTTTAAATCAAACACCATCTTTTCGATAGAATAGCGTATAAATTACCCACAAATATGTTTGAAAAGCCTTTTTTAATATTATGACACGCCACTAGCAACATAGATACTATTGTAACAAATGATTACCGCGCGCAATAATATGGTACGTATTGCATTGACCTACTTTAACGTTCGAAAGGAGCGCTTCACGCTACGAAGTAATTACTTTAAATACCCCTTGATCATTTTGAAACCTTCTTCATATACTTCTTGCGCATCTGGAAAAAAATCACGCCATACACAAGTTGCTGCTGCCAAATCTGGTAATGCACGACCAAACGCTTCTATAGTTAACCATCGGTCATAACCAGAAGCGTTAATCTTTTCAAATAACGCAGCAAATGGCACATGCCCTTTACCTGGTGTTCCACGATCATTTTCTGATATATGAATATGGTTGATTACAGGAATATTATCTGTAAATGCGGCGATAGTATCTTTTTCTTCTATGTTACTATGAAACGTATCGTACATCGTTCCAAAATTTGGATGGTCGACCAATTTTACATATGCATTAGCATCTGCCATGAGGTTAAGAAAATAACATTCAAAACGGTTTAGCGATTCGATGGCCAAAACAGTACCTGCTGACGCACCATAAGCAGCTGCCGCCCGATGCACCTCGGCACCAAAGTTCTTTTCATCCTCAGTCGCCCCGGAACCTGAAAAAACGCCCAGTGGTTGATGGAAAGGACCGCACATTGTTTCAGCACCCATTTTTTGGCCACAATCAAGCGCCCACTTAATATGATCGAGCCCTTTTGCCCTACAGGCAGGATCACTGCTGATTACTGAACTTTCAGCATCAGGTATACAAGTTACAGTTGTCGATAATAATCCTGCATCTTTCAACGCCTGACCGACTTTCTCAAAATGGGCGACATCCCCCTCAAATAACGGCACTTCAACGCCATCATATCCAACAGCCTTGAGCTTTTCGAAAAGAGGAAAATGTGCCTCTGTTACATGTGTAGTCCAAATTAATAAGTTAAAGCCTATTTTCATAATATTTCCTTAATTTAATTAGCGTAATTCCGTTATGCAATTTAGGCAACAGGGAGCGTCATGAATAACAACCAATAATTTTAACCACCCAACCAAATATGTCAAGTTTCCTAATCCTTATCTAGGTATGCCGGAGTGGTATGCCCCGTGAAAGATTTGCGACCCACTTGTGACAAATAATACAACATATACACCTTTCAAGTTACGTAGCGCATCATCTCTCTCTATATACGTATTACCCATATTATCAAATCAGCTTTTAAACCGTTTAAACCTCGATCCCGCAAAGTAGCTTTCAACAACAGAAACTAATTAGTACCTATTTGCATTAAAATATTCATTTTTATAAAAATAAGGTTGACTCTTTCTTTTTATAAAGATAAATTAAATATCTTATATAAAAAATAAAGAAAGAAAAATATGAATACGCTTAAGACAACAACATTTAGCAGCACACAGCGCCTGGCAACACCAGCGTACGTGGCGATGTATGTGTCTATGCATTCAAGCTCCGTGCTATCCTCAAACATTATTGTGGGTTGCAAATGGTACGGAGCATCTGGAATGTAGATAAGAGAAATAAATTAAAGAAAACTCTTAAAAGCCTTCCAGATGCCAATGCAACTGGAAGGCTTTTTTTATTGGATATATTTTTCACGTTATCTAAAGAGCCTAAAAAATTATTAATGTTAAATTAACTTAAACCCAAAAATAGGTGTAGAACCTTTGCGGATGATGTACGTCCACAACTTCTAAGCCAAACACAATGCCCCCTGAAAGGAGCACTATTATGAAAGACAATACTATCAACACAAGCAGACTAAAGATCACACCAATTTCTCCAATCGACCAAGTCATCACGGATGATTTTCTCGGTAACACGCCAGCTAATAATCCGACAGGTAATATCCCAATGGCGATTATGACACGGGATGAAGAAGCATACGTTGGTACCATTTTACTAAATGTAAACAATGATAACGAAGCAGAAATCGAACTTGATATGGAAGAACCTTATAAGCAAAAAGACTTCCATAGAGAGGCTACTCAAGCCATTATTAAGTATGCATTTGAACACCTTGCCTTAAACCGTATCGTTGCCGTGAAATATCAACCGCCTACTGATGCAGATGCAACATTGATATCAATGGGATTAACACGTATTGCACACGAAGATGATAAATCAACTTATGACATATTAAGGCATGAATATATATACGATGAATAACGTAACTACTGTTACAGAGAGGCGTCAAGAAATGAAATTAGTACTATTGAATTCCAAGAAAGAAACGTGTCATTCCAAAATAATAGAAAAAATAAAAGATCTCGTAAATAGTGTCAATCCATCTATTGGCTATATGACATCACGACTAGATCGTTCGGGATATTATTACCAACAAACCAAGGCAAACTATGAAAAATACGATCTCAAACTCGGGCAAGCAATTGACTTAACTGACGAATATGACGCCCATTGGATTCACACCTTGTTTGCGTGTGATGCAATTCATCTCACAGATGGAAATGCATTTCAATTTATGTATTGGATCAAGAAACGAAACCTTGAGTTGCAACTAATTGATTATTGCAATACCGGTGGATTACTTATTGGCGAAGGTGCTGGCGCAATATTATTCACACCAACGCTCACCATAAGTACCTTGTGCGGCCATAAAAATAATTTTAATCTCGATAATACCAAGGGATTTGGTTTTACAAACTTCCACTTTCTTCCGTGCGAAATAAACAAGCATGATATATTAAAGGGGACCAATTGGGCAAAACATCACCACTGCACTACAGTCCTTGGAGGCTCAAATGATGCCATGATTGTCGATGACAATAACATAACATATATCGGCAATCCAACAATCATTCCTGGGGCAAAAATCGTACAAGAAGAGCGCAGGCGTACAATACACAAGTGGCTCTATTTCACTCGAAAATAATGAAGATCGGTGAGATACTATAACAAAAATATAGGTCGTCCCATCATTGCATAGCCACTCGATATACCACTATGCAAGCAACACGTCTACATAATTTTGATGCATTTCGAGTAAAACAGTGAATTGACCACAAGGTTGGTTCTTCATATAATGGGTATTACCTAAAATCAAGCGCCTTGGCGTTCTATTCATAATAATGAAAGTGCTCTTCCCATGAATCAAATAGCTGTACTGCCGCCGCATCTGGCCAACAAAATCGCCGCAGGCGAAGTGATTGAACGCCCTGCTTCTGTGGTCAAAGAATTAGTAGAAAATGCCGTCGATGCTGGGGCTACACGTATCACTGTAGAGATCGAAGATGGCGGAAAAAAAATGATTCGTATTATTGATAACGGATATGGTATTGCACCTGAGCAACTCATTCTGGCTGTGACACCACATGCCACCAGTAAAATTCAAAAAGATGATGACCTCTTTACCATTGGCACATTTGGGTTTCGTGGTGAAGCACTTGCCTCAATATCTTCAGTATCACAACTATCAATCCTTAGTCGTACCACAACGAGTAATGAAGGGGCACTACTCGCTGTACGTGGACACGAAATAGATGAAGTCGTCCCAGCTGCAGCCCCTTTAGGCACAACGATCTCTATTGGAAATTTATTTTTTAATACACCAGCAAGAAGAAAGTTTCTAAAAAAGAGCAATACTGAAATGGGACATATCTCAGAGCAGTTTACCCGATTGGCAATGGCAAACACAGATGTACATTTTATCCTTACGCATAATGGCCGAACGTTGCATGACCTTCCAGCGGGTGAAAATCTACAAGATCGAATTGGAAAACTTTTTACCGAAGAACTAGGTGACAGTTTAATTTCAATCCATAGAGATGATGCCGGTATTGAAGTCTCTGGCTTTATCGCCCCACCCCAAACATCTCGTGCAAATACCCAATGGCAATACATTTTGTTAAATGGCCGTTTTATTCGCGATCGTTTTATCGCACATGCCATCAAAGAAGGGTATCGTGGCATGATGGAGATCAACCGATCGCCAATAGTATTTTTGCAAATAAATGTACCGCCAGACACTGTTGATGTTAATGTGCACCCTGCAAAGAGTGAAGTGCGTTTTTCAGATTCAAATGTCATTCACTCACACGTACTGGCTGCAATCAAGGAAGTTTTACTTTCTAGTGACCTCCGTGTAGAAGCACAACTAAAAAATGAATCAATAATCGCTAGTGGTGAAAAAATTGATATTGCGACCATTGGCAAACAAACCGAACATCAAGAACGTACCCGCGAGGCAATCACAGACTTCTTTGCCACCAAGGGCGCAACACAAACAGCAGATAACCACTCTATTTCTAGTGCATTAAATAGCCCAATTAACAAAAGAGCGGAACAAAACTTTTCTCTTTCATCTTCGCCTCAAAAGCAAAGTAATTTCTTTGAAAATAAGACAACTAATACAACACCTGCGAGCCACACCAACCACGACAACATGCCTTCAATAAATGCGCACAACAGTGTGACCAATATTGAGACAGCCTCCCCGCAACAATCTCCTGACACCGCTTCGCCAAGTTTTATGCAAATCCATGATAGTTTTATTGTTGCCCAGGCAGATGACGGCATCGTTATTATTGATCAACACGCACTACACGAACGTATTATGTTTCAATTATTAATAAAGAAAACAGAACAAGGGCCATTAGAAACCCAAAGAAGTTTAATCCCCGAAACAGTTGATGTCACCGATAACGAAATCGCATTAATTGAAGAATCAAACGACATCTTTCAACAACTGGGTATCGAATTATCATCGTTTGGTCCTCGCACGATGGCCATTCAAAGTTTTCCGATATTATTAGAGAAATTGGCACCTGCCCCTTTTGTTCGAGACTTAATAGATAAACTTAAAACACAAGCTGGTCAAGCAAGTAAAGAAGAAATTATCCATACCGTTATCGATATGATGAGTTGTAAAGCAGCCATTAAAGCTGGCGACAAGCTTACTCATGATGAAATTAAAAGTTTACTAGAACAACAAGATCAATTTGATCGCACCAGTAACTGTCCCCATGGCAGACCAACGACAATCCACCTAACCATGGCCCAATTAGAAAAGCAATTCAAACGTACTTAAATTAAAATGAATTCAAAGATATGATTCAATTCAACCCAGACGACCCACTAAACAAAGCCATAAAAAGGGAAATGCTTTTTTTGGAAGGTGACTTGGTTGAACATATCCGTTATGGGTATCTCGGCGTGATCGTTTCTGCCAATAAACTGTTTAAAGGTGACGAAATGTGGTACCAAACCAACAACACCCAACCTCCCAAAGATCAACCTTGGTACCACATATTAGTCCATAATTCAGAAGCAGTCACTTACGCAGCCCAATCCAATTTAATTCGCTCGCGTACCGAAACACCTATTAATCACGCCCTCATTAAGATTTTCTTCGAAGCATTCGTTCCGACCGAACACCGCTACATAAGAAACAACACCCCCTGGGAACACTAACCAACATCAAACCATCTGGCATGATTGATACCATTGAATAAAATAATATTCGCGCAGAAAGTGCTGTACATACCAAACCTAAGTTTAGATATTTTTTACCACTTATTTAGCAAACATTGCTTAATATTTTGATAACACTTCGATCATGCCGATGCAAAAATCGGGCAAATCGCTTGGTTTTCTACTCGATACAAAATGGCCGTCCACCACGACAGAAGCATCTTCGAAGATCGCACCTGCATTTTCAAGATCATCTTTAATCCCCAATGACCCAGTTGTTTTAATTCCTTTATAAACCCCTGCAGAAATGGGCATCCAACCGCCATGGCATACTGCTGCAATTAACTTTTTTGATGCATGAAATGCTGCAATTAAATGCAACACCTTGGCGTCGCGACGTAGTTTATCTGGCATGAAACCACCAGGACATATTACACCATCAAAATCGGTTTCATTCATATCTGAAATTTTCGCATCAGAGACCAAAGGATATCCATGCTTTCCCAAATATGTAACGCCTGCTTCATCTCCACACATCGTCACAACTGCCCCTGCCTCTTCCAAGCGTAACTTAGGATACCATACTTCCAAGTCTTCATAAATCTCACCCACAAACATCAATATTTTTTTACCTAACAACGGTTTATTTGCCATTATATATCCTTTATTTTGATCAAAAAAAAGGTAGCAAAATTATTGCTACCTTTAAGAAAAACTTATGTATTAGATTATACTTCTTGAAGTTCGATTGATTTATCCGAAAATATTTTATCAATAATGACTGTAAACTTTTTAGTTAACTCATCGCCATCTTTTTTATACCCATCGCGATCATCTTCAGAAATTTCTTTATTTTTTTCAGCAACATCAAATGCTTTATTGGCATCGCGACGCGCATTTCGTAACGACACTTTTGCCTGCTCACTAATTGCCTTCACTGCAACAACGAGTTCTTTACGACGCTCTGTTGACAAAGGTGGCACCTTGATGGTTAAAATTTTCCCATCATTTTGTGGCGTAAGCCCTAAATTTGCAGCCATAATTGCTTTATCGATATCAGAGACGCATGAAACATCGAATGGTTTAATCACAATCGTAGTGCCTTCAACAATTGATAGTGATGCCAATTGATTTAACGGCGTCGTAGCACCATAATAATTTACTTGTACATTTTCAACAACAGCTGTTGTTGCACGACCTGTACGAACAGCCTTGAACTCATGTTTCATGTGTTCAACTGCTTTGTCCATTTTTGATTCACATTCTTGTGCAATTTTATCCGCAGGCATAATTCATTTCCTTATATCTGATTTGAAACCAATGTTCCAACCGTTTCACCCAAGACCACTTTGGTCACTACACCGGGGAGCATCATATTACAAACGATAATATCAATATTGTTGTCACGACACAACGAAATTGCGGCATGATCCATCACTTTAAGATCTTCTTGAAGCACTGTAGCAAAACTGAGCTTACTATACAACTTAGCATTTGGATTTTTTGCAGGATCACTATCATAAACGCCATCAACCTTAGTCGCTTTGATAACAAGTTCAGCCTTCGTTTCTGCACCACGCAATGCCGCACAAGTATCTGTTGTAAAAAAAGGATTCCCTGTACCACCAGTGCAAATAATCACCTTCCCCTGGGATAAATATCGCTGAGCAACATTTGCTTTAAACGTTTCGCATAAAGAGGTCACACCTGCAGCTGCCATTACCCTTGTTTCAATGCCCGCTGCGTTTAAAGCGTCACCCAAAGCTAATGAATTCATCACTGTTGCAAGCATGCCCATGTGATCACCTGTAGTACGTTGAACACCTACAGATTCTGTCAATTCACTACCACGCATTAAATTGCCTGCGCCATTTACTAGGGCAACTTCAACACCCAAATTTACGAGCTCAATAACCGTTTCGACAGTTCGTTTTAATGGCTCAGATTCTATGCCCCATGAACCAGCTTCACAAAAACCTTCACCGCTTAATTTCAACAAAACGCGTTTGTATTTACTCTGATTCAACTATCAATCCATTTATTATCTAGAACATTAAATTTAATATAAAAAAAAGCCAGCTTAAATTATTCAAGCTGGCTTAAGTGTTTTATGATCCACACTTAATTTTATTAAAGCGTGTTAAAGTAATTTCGGTGCCAAGTTTCTTAGCAAGGTCACTAATAACTTCTTGAACCTTCTTTTTGTCATCTTTCACAAAAGGTTGTTCAAGGAGTACAAAATCACCAAAGAATTTATCCATTTTACCAGCAACAATTCTTTCGATAATATTTTCTGGTTTACCTTTTACTTCTTCAGTTGCTGTTGCACGTGCTTCTTCCACTTCCGCGGCATCAACATCATCACGTGATAAACAAGTTGCTTCAGGAACAATCGCTGTAATATGCATGCAAAGATCTGCAGCCAATGTTTTAAGCGCTTCTGAAGCAGCTGCTTCTTCAGTTCCAGTCGTTAACTCAACAAGGGTGCCAACTTTATTATTAAAGTGAACATACGTATGAAGCAATCCGCTACCAGCGAGTTCATATTTTGAAAATTGTGAAACTGAAATCTTTTCACCAATTTTAGCAACCAGGTCGTTGACTTCAATAGCGACAGTTTTGCTGCCTACGGCAACGTTTCCTAGCGCTTCTAGATCTGCAGGCACACCACTATGCGCCAATAAACTTTCAGATACCTTGTTTGCAACATCACCAAAATCATCGTTTTTAGATGTAAAATCAGTCTCGCTTGCCAACAATACCATTGTTACTGTTTTTCCATCATCAGACTTATGTGTAACAACTTTACCTTCATTGGCATCACGATCACCACGCTTAGCGATAACTTTTTGCCCTTTTTCACGAAGGATTTCAATTGCTTTATCAAAATCACCATCAGTTTCCTGCAGTGCTCTTTTACAATCCATCATCGCCTGATCAGTAATCTGACGAAGTTCTTTTACCATTGCAGCGGTAATATTTGCCATTTTAAATGACTCCCTTGAAAATCTTAAAAATAAGGTGACATACCGGAAGCACGTCACCTCAATTGTAGTTAATATATATACTATTCAGCAGCTGCTTCTTCAGCCTCTGGTGCTACTTCCTGCCGTGCCAATTCATCTGCAGCGCTTGATGATGATGCGCGCTTAGAACGACGCTTACCTTTACCATCATCTCCACTTGCAGCATCAGGATTACTACGCATCTGAACAGCTTCGATTGCAGAATCTGCTAATTGCGCAATGATCAAATCAATTGATTTCATTGCATCATCATTTGCTGGAATAGCTAAATCTACTGTATCTGGATCGCAGTCAGTATCGATCAAACCAATACTTGGTATGCCAAGTTTTTTAGCTTCTAACAAAGCATTCATTTCACGACGCGCATCAATAACAACAATCAAACCAGGTAGCTTACTCATCTCGCGAATACCACCTAAGTTACGATCAATCTTACGTTGCTCACGACGATAACGTGATTCCATCTTTTTACTTTCAGCGGCCAATTGACCAGAAGAATCAAGCTGTTCAAGTTCTTCCAAACGAGAAAGACGTGAACGAATAGTCCTAAAGTTAGTTAGAATACCACCTAACCAACGTTCTGTAACAAAGTGCATGTTACAACGACCAGCGTGATCTTGAACAGGCCCGCGCGCCTGACGTTTTGTTCCTACAAACAGGACATCATCACCGTTTGCAACAACTTGATGCAAGAGTCTCTTCGACCGCAGAAGACCTTTCATAGTTTCTTTAATATTGATGATGTGAATAGAATTTCTGGCACAAAAGATGTACGGTTTCATCTTAGGATTCCAACGACCAACTTTATGACCGAAGTGAACGCCTGCATCTACCAAATCACGAACGTAAGCATTATCCAAGGTTAATGTCTCCATGTACGTTTCTTAACATTTATAGCCCCGCCACGCGGAACTGAATTAAGCAATTTATATATATATACCCCTTCTGTCAAGCCAAATAGTGCGAAACTGAGAAAAAAACAGCTATTTCTAAACAGATGCAAACAATCAAATCACCCCTTGACAAATCATCACCATATTGGTGTCATTTCACCGTGAATATAAAAAGCAAACAACATGATTCGCCAAAAATCTTTATTTCGGCGTGCGAAGCAAGTGGCGACAAACATGCTGCCGATCTCGTAAGGGAAATCCTACAGCAATTACCAACTGCTCGTATTTCTGGCGTTGGTGGGCCAAAAATGGATGCCGCAGGTTGCACCCTACTAAAGAATACTGTAGACAAAAGTGCAATGGGTCTAGCAATCTTTGGCAAACTCGGCATATTTCTTGCGTTACTAAACTTTATCAAAGATGAGCTTGAGACCCAAAAACCAGACTTAATCATCGTCGTAGATTCATTCGCCTTTAATAGCCATGTTGCTAAAAGGGGCAAAAAAATCGGCATTCCTGTGTTATATTATATCGCCCCGCAACTTTGGGCTTGGGCACCATGGCGTATAAAAAAACTCAAAAGATCGGCAACTCGCGTTGCATCTATTTTTCCATTTGAATCTCAATGGTATGCCGACAGAGGGTTTTCCGCAGATTTTGTCGGCAACCCTTTGTTTGACCACAAACCCAAAGACCTAACACCACCTTTCGCCCCAAACGATGCATCACCCAAAATCGCACTGCTACCAGGTTCAAGGCAGCAGGAAATTGACAAGTTGTGGGTGCCGATGCAATCAATTGCTTTAAACATATTGGGCCAATTTCCTAATGCACGATTTTACACAGCGGCCATCAGCACAGAAATGGCCGAAACATTACGGGCCAATTGCAACCCAACATTAGGGGTAGAAATTTACGCAAACACCTCTATCGAATCAATCACAACGCAATGCGACTTAACCTTAGTCGCATCAGGCACTGCAACACTACAAGTCGCAACAACACGATGCCCAATGATCGTTTTATATCATATTTCACCACTAGTATGGCACACACTTGCCAAGCTACTGCTACGTTCTGAATTTATTTCTTTAGTAAACATCTTGGCAAACAAAGAAATCGTCCCCGAATTTATTCCCTTCACCAGTCAACAAACTGAAGTTACATTAAAGGCGATAGAAATACTCAATAGCAAAGAACTGCAAGAAAAAATAAAGGGTGACATCGACAAGGCAATCACGCCTCTAAATCAACCCGGCGCCGCTGCTAACACCACGGCAATAATAAAAGAGATGCTACTATTACAATCAGACATAGAGAACGCAGATAAATAAGGTTATTTATCGGATAAGATTTTTTTTCTTAGTGTGAAGAGTTCTTTGAATGCTTTGATGATCACAGAGATGTTTGCACCGGTCGATTCACCAGAGATTCTAGGATGATGGGTAACGCCGCGCTGTACCATAGTGTACCCAGCACGTTGCGCACGTGCTAATATCTCAGTGTCAATAAGTGCCCCTGTGCTTTCCATTTTGATATTATTGAAAATTTCATTGCGATATAATTTAAATGCACAATCAATATCTTTGATCTTTAATTTGAATAAAAAGCTAACTAGCTTTCCCCAACAATAAGCATTACTCTTTCGCATAAACCCTTCTTGGCGATTGTTACGAAAACAGGTAATAATGTCGTAAGAATCTGTTAAAACTATTAAACTGGGTAATTCGTGTAAATCGAATTGCGCATCGCCATCAGTGTAAAACACCCACTCTTTTGAGGCATGTTTAAAACCGCTCTGTAATGCGGCGCCATAACCTCCGTTCACTTCATGATGTAAACCAATCACCTGCTCATGCTTATTAACCAAAGCATCTATCGCTGCACGAGTGCCATCTATACTGCCGTCATTTACTAAAATAATTTCATAATCATCGGTAATTTGAAGTACAACTTCAAGTGCCACATTACACATACGTGCGACATTGCTTTCTTCATTGTAGAAGGGGAAAAAAATTGAGATAGATTTTATTGATCGCCGCATAGTTGCACTATTTTTTCCCCATTAAATCTGACAACATACTTTCATCTGGATAGTGACGTTGCGACAATGGTGTTTGCAATAATTTTTTATTCTCTGGCGCATTTTTTCGAAGTAATATCACAAATGGATTGCCATATCTTGCGCTGCTATCTCTATATACAATTGCCCAGTTGTTCGACGCATATAGTTTCTTTATGAGCGTTTCACTGTTGGGGTTTTTTCTTGGGCCTTTTGACGTATTCACCATTACCGGCAAATTTAAGATTGCCGCGGTGATACCTAATTCTTCATAAACACCATTTAATAACTGTGGATTATATAACGCTATTTGAATATACGCCTTTAAACTTTTAATCATCGCATCATGTTGTTTTTTGTCGGTGTAAGATTCACCTTCAACCATACGCAATTGCTCGACAAGACGAAAGAATAACTTCGGATCACTTAGCGCAATGCGTGCTGCACTTGCATAAGCATTCAATTTTTCTTGTGACTTATCATTTATTTTTGGAGGCACCATGCGAGCAAGGGAGTAAAAACTATAATGAGAAACATCGTAAGCCGCTTGACACCTTCCATCCATAAAAACCTTTGCTGGCGACTCGCCAGTTTCTTTATTTGGTGTTTGCCAAAATGGTATAGAGCCGCCATTGGTCCATTCATTCATCACCAAGCCACTTATATTATTGGCACTAAAATACCGCATTGCATCTACTGGTTGTGCACCAATACCGACCATTCGACGAAACACCGTAAGGTCGGTATTCAAATAGATTTTATCCATAGTCGTCTTAAACACATTGCCAATATAGATCGCACTAATTAATGCACAGCCCGCTAACACCCAATTTAACCATGGCTTACCGTGCTGTGTCGATTCTGATAGCTCGATTTTAGTAACCTGTTTTAGCGCCCTTTTAATCTTAAACATCTCAACGATATCTTGCACTAATTTTGCCAAAAATGGTGAGACAATTACACCGCCTAAAAAGATAAACCGACGTGATTGAACACTCATAAAAATTGTGATGGCCATGATGCCTATGGCAACAAGGTCAATTTTAGGCCATTTTTCGAGGCGTTCATCTATCGTTGTATTTCGCTTAGGTTCCAATGCTTCAGCAGGCTTTAAGATATGAAAAGCAACCCACACAAACAACACTATCGCCAATAATCCTAAAAAATAGAGATACGGGGTAATATTCCCAAATCCAGGAGAATACATTGGATGCCATTCACTTACTGAACGCCACTTTTTTCCGTCCGCACCTGTGGCAATCAAGAACGGATGTGTTAAATTTGTTATGCCATATGGACTAAAAATCGCAGGCATTGTAATAACAGCAAGTGCCGCAACGATCAGCTGTTTATATTGCGCAATCGAAACATTAATACAACGACCTGGCATAATCCGGTTTAACCACATTTGC
>Ga0255039_10000367_pt1 | contig 14742 bp, 15 predicted proteins | sample BC1_12_1_MG_FD_181713 | JGI IMG/M metagenome (GOLD analysis project Ga0255039, IMG submission 181713) | Seawater microbial communities from Strait of Georgia, British Columbia, Canada - BC1_12_1 | ecosystem: Environmental > Aquatic > Marine > Strait | place: Canada: British Columbia | collected... | reverse complement strand
ATGCACTCGCCCGGCGAACCGGCAGCAATCCCTACCGGGTCGAAGCGCTGTACCAGGTGCTGTACCGCGAGCACTTCATCCATCTCGATCGATTCGTACTGTTGCAGCAGGCCGCGGTAAATTTCCTCGATGTCTTCCGTCAGGTAACCGCGGTCATCGATGGCGTCGATGATCGCCAGGCCGATCTCATAGTCGATCTCGGTTAAATGCGAACAGTCGAGTTGCCACAGCAGATGATTCTTGAGGGCATCCTGGGCTCCTTCCTGGTTTTCAAACAGGTCCCGGTTATCGACACCCTGGTTACTGGAGGCGGGGCTGGATCCGCTTGGATTGTCGTAAACGTTCTCCCAGCTGGAGTCGACCGGGAGTTCATCCGGCATACCTTGTTCGGCGCGGTTTTCGGCAAGCCGACCCTCGTCGATACTGGACTGGGTGCTATCTTCGCGATCGGGCGACTTGTCTAAATCGAACAGGGTGATTTCACCCAGGTCATCGTCCTGATCAAGCAGCGGGTTCGAATCGAGTGTTTGCTGGATTTCAGTTTGCAGTTCCAGCGAGGATAGTTGCAGCAATCGGATTGCCTGCTGCAATTGAGGCGTCATCTTGAGGCTTTGCCCAATGCGTAATTGCAGGCTTTGCTTCATTGATATGACTGTCCCTTGTCTTGGTTTACGTCAGGATTTTTATGATCTCCCATGCCTGCAGTTATAGCTTAAAATCATCTCCCAAGTAAATCTTTCTCACCATTTTATTTTCCAGAATATGCTGTGGATCACCGTCCGCCAGAATCTTGCCTTCGCCCATAACGTAGGCCCTGTCACAGATACCGAGGGTTTCCCGCACACTGTGATCCGTGATCAGCACGCCGATGCCGCGTTCGGCGAGTTGACGGATGATGGACTGGATATCGATTACAGAAATCGGGTCCACCCCGGCAAACGGTTCGTCGAGCAGGATAAAGTCGGGTTGGTTCGCCAATGCGCGGGCAATCTCTACGCGCCGGCGCTCGCCACCGGACAGGGAAATACCTTCGCTTGAGCGCAGGTGTTCGATTTGAAAGTCCTCCAGCAGGCTTTCCAGCATCTGCCTGCGTGCGCTGGGGTCGAGATCCTTGCGTAGCTGCAAAATGGCAAGAATGTTTTGCTCCACCGTGAGGTTGCGAAAAACCGAGGCTTCCTGGGGAAGGTAACCGATGCCGAGCCTGGCACGCTGATGCATCGGCAAATGGCTAATGAGTTGCCGGTTGAGTCTGATTTCACCACTATCGTTTTCGATTAAGCCTACGATCATGTAGAAGCAGGTTGTCTTGCCGGCACCATTGGGCCCCAGCAGGCCGATGATTTCGCCGCCATGGATATGCATCGAAACCGATTTGACGACAGTGCGTCGCTTGTAGGCTTTGGCCAGATTGCTAACTTCGAGAAGGTTATTTGTACTCATCTGCGGTCTAATTGTTATCGGCCGGTTTATCGGGTGTCGGATTCTGTTGTGGCTTGATGACCATCTTTACCCGCTCATCGGCACTCTTGCCGGTGGCTTCGATAGCATTGGTATCGGTATTAATTCGAATCAACTCGCCCTTTATCAGGTCACCGGCTTGCCTGTAAAAGGCCGAACGACGCAGCTCGAGCAGCGATTCTGAGGCGATGTAATCGATTTCCAGGGCTTCACCGAGCATTTCCTGTTGTTCGTTATCGAGCTGTCGAAGGCTCGCCGGTTGCCCCCACATTTCCATTAACGTGAGTTCGTGGGCATCGTTGAAATGGATAATGAGACGATCAGAGCGGATGTTCAGACTGCCCTGTATCAGTGCAACATTACCTTCGTAGATACTGATGTTTTCCAGTTCGCGCACTTCCAGGCGATCGGCTTCGACTTCGATGGGCTGGTCGCGATCGCCATCGACAGCAACGCCATGCAGGGGCAACAGAAATAGCAGTAGCGCGAGTGGATTAACTGTCTTCATGATTATTATCCTGACGATATATGGCGCGTGTTCTATCGAAGCGGTAAACCTTGCGGGCGAGGTCAAATTCGGCGCTATCGGCGCGTATGCGAGCTTGCGGACTGACCATCAGAATTTCAACATCGGTACTCACCAGTTCGCGACTCGGCTCGAAACTGATGCTTTCGGTATACATCTGCATCGGCGAAGGCCCTTCTCTTTGCATGACAACCTGGCGGTTCAATTGCAACAGGTTATCGGCATGTCGATACTCGCCAGTCAGGGCATCGATCTGCCAGGGACTGGAGAGGTCATGAATCTGTATCGACGGCGTTTCGAGGTTGCTGACATCGTCGTGCGGGTAGTGCTCGAGGCGCGGTGTAACAAATTCGAAATCGGGCTCGCCGTCGGCGTCTAACGCACGGTAGTGCATGTCGGTTAAAAAATAGTCGATATCATCGGGGAATTGCAGGTTGGCCTGCTTTTCACCGGGCCGCAGGCTTGATTCATAAACCCAGCCGATCGCGATAGCGGCGAATCCGAGGATGATGACCAGGATGAAGATGCGTGATTTCATTTGAGGTATTGCTGCTGCCTGGCGTCGAGTAGCGACTGTGCCTGCAGGATGAAATCGGTGACCTCGCGCACGGCACCCCGGCCACCGCTCAGGGTGGTAACCCAGTCGCAGTTCTGTTTAACGAACGTATGAGCGTTGTTTACCGCGATGGCGAAACCCACGCGCTGCATAATCGGTAAGTCGGGTAGATCGTCACCCACGTAGGCCACCTGCGCGGGCTCCAGGTTGATTACCTGCAGCAGGCTTTCATAGGCTGCCAGCTTGTCCCGGCAACCCTGATAAATATGCTGTACCCCGAGATCTTTCATGCGGTGACCGACGATTTCGGATTGGCGACCGGTAATGATGGCAACCTCGATGGCGCTATCCAGCAGCATGCGGATGCCGTGGCCATCCAGCGAATTGAAGGTCTTGTATTCCTCACCGCGATTGTCGAACTGCAAACCACCGTCAGTCAGCACGCCATCGACGTCCAGGATCAGCAGGCGAATCCGGCTCGCGCTTTCGGTGCTAGCCCGCATTTCTCACCACCCCTCTACTGCGGCCGCCGATATGCTCCCTGTGACGGGACATGCTCCCTGCGGCCAGCTTAACGCAGTGTCAACCACGCTGGCGCCGACCTTCCCCCCAATGTGCCTTTGGCACATCGGGTTGCTCGTTCCGTCACAGCGGCATCTCAGCGACCTCGCGACGAATCGTGGTGAGAAATGAGGGCTAGTGGCCATTTGATTATCCTATACGATGCCGGCTCTTAATAAATCATGCATGTTTAACGCACCCTGAATGTTGAGCTTGTCGTCGACCACCATCAGGGCATTGATCTTCTTGTCATGCATGATTCTAAGCGCTTCGCTGGCGATGCGCCCGGCCTCAATGGTGACGCAATTTGTGGTCATGAAATCGCTTACCAGTGCCGTTCCGACTTGCGGCATATGGTCGAAGGTACGACGCAGATCGCCATCGGTGTAAATCCCGACCAGACGACCACTTGTGGCATCGACGACACCCGCCATTCCCAGGCCCTTGGCCGTCATTTCCAGCAGCGTTTCCTTGAGCGTGGCATCACTATTGACCAGTGGAATTGCATCTCCGCTGTGCATGATATCACTGACGTGCAATAACAGGCGTCTGCCGAGATTACCTCCGGGATGTGACAGTGCAAAATCCTTCTCGGTAAATCCTCGCGCCTCGAGTACTGCAACAGCGAGCGCGTCACCCATCGCCAGCGTCGCGGTGGTGCTCGAAGTGGGCGCGAGTCCTAGCGGACAGGCTTCCTTGCTGACACTGACATCAAGGTGTATATCAGCGCTGCGGGCCAGGGTGGACTCGGGCTTGCCGGTCAGCGCCAGCAGCGGAATACCCAGCCGTTTCAACAGTGGCAACAGCAGGGTGATCTCACTGGTTTCGCCGGAATTCGACAGGGCGATAACAAGGTCATCAACGGTAATCATGCCAAGGTCACCGTGGCTTGCCTCACCGGAGTGCATGAAGAAGGAGGGTGTTCCGGTGCTTGCCAGGGTAGCGGCAATCTTGTTGCCGATATGACCGGATTTTCCCATGCCGGTAACGACGACGCGCCCCCTGCAGTTGAAAATCAGATCACAGGCACGCGTAAAATTATCATCTAACCGCTCTACCAGGGCCGAAATCGCTGCGGCTTCGGTTTTCAGAACGGCGAGACCCAAATCGATATAAGCGCGTTTTTTCATCGGCTGTGTTTCATCGGTTATGCGTCATCGGTTATGCCATGGCGACCTGATAATACAAATAAAGCTGATACGTGACAAAGCCGACAAACAGGATAATGCCCTTGAGACGGGTGATCCAGCGTGCCGATCCGCCTGGAAAGCGTGACATCAGCAGCAACAGGAGGGTGAAACCGATGGCGACCAGCAGGTCTCGCGAACGCGCCGATGGATCGATCGTGAAGGTGGTCAGAAGCGCAGGCAGGCCGATAACGGCAAGCGAATTGAACAGATTGGAACCGATGATATTGCCGATGGCGAGATCGGGAGCCCCCTTGCGGAGACTGGCGATAGAAGCGGCCAGTTCCGGCAGGCTGGTACCCAGCGCGATCACGGTGAGGCCAATCACCAGGTCGCTGACGCCGAGCGCAGTGGCGATACCGCTCGCGCCCCACACCAGTAGTTTGGAGCTGCCAACCAGCAATACCAGTCCCAGTAGCAGCCAGCCTAAAGCCGCCGGCATTTTCATGTCATGAACCATCTCCGCGCTTTCATGTTCCTCGTGCGCGTATGCTCCGGGATTTCGGCGATGTTCCCGAATCAGGTGGCCCAGAGAGAGAATCAGTAAACCCAGCAAGGCAAAACCGTCAACAATGTCTAGCGTCAGATCGTAAAGACACCAGGCCATCACAACGGTGGCCAGCAGCAGTAGCGGATACTCTGTTTTAAATAGGCGACCGGCGACTGGAAGAGGCGCCAGAATCGCCGTAACGCCGAGTATCAGGCCGATGTTGGCGATGTTGGAACCCAGTGCATTGCCGATGGCGATATCGGGTGTGTTGTCCAACACGGCAATGATGGAAACCACGATTTCCGGTGCCGATGTACCGAAACCGACAATGGTGATGCCAATGATCATGATGGACACGCCAAGCAGCCGTGCCATGGCTGCAGCGCCTTCGACAAATTTGTCAGCACTCCAGATAAGAATTGCCAGTCCTGCGACGACGGCGGTCAGATAACTCAGCATTGTCTAATTCCGGACGCTCAAGGCGTCAGAAGTTGTCGGTCGAGGTGAAAAGACCGACCCGCAGATCCTTGGCACTGTAAATTTCACGACCATCAACTTCCATGACTGCGTCGCCGATGCCCATCACCAGCTTGCGCATGATGACGCGCTTCATATTGATGCGATAGGTCACCATTTTTGCGCCGGGAAGCACCTGGCCGAAATACTTGACCTCTCCGGCACCGAGTGCGCGTCCATGTCCGGGTCCACCTTTCCAGCCGAGATAAAAGCCGATCAATTGCCACATCGCGTCAAGTCCGAGGCAACCGGGCATCACCGGATCCGTTTCAAAATGGCATTTGAAAAACCAGAGTTCGGGATTCACATCCAGTTCGGCAATAACTTCACCCTTGCCAAATGCGCCACCAGTCTCGTCGATATTGACAATACGATCGAACATAAGCATTGGCGGCAGTGGCAGCAGTGCATTACCGGGCCCAAATAACTGGCCTTTGCCACACGCGATGAGTTCATCATAGCTAAAGCTATGGCGATCGGTAAGGGAACTGGACATTAGAATTAGTGTTACGACGTTGTTGGGAGTTGGAACACTAACGATTATGAGACAAATTTACCAGTAATTCATCGGAATGATCCGTAAAACATCGGTTCAGCGTTCACTTGCAACTGCGAAGCAGATAGACTCTGCGAGGATCGTAAGATTGAGTCAGCTTCTATTCAGTATCGTTAGGGGAAAATTGGTAGCTATGCATAAAAAACTAATCCTGTTTCTCGGGTTGATTATTCTCTCCTGCTCAAGCCTTGGCTTGCAGGCCCAGGAGAAAATGACCCTTGAACAGGCTATTCAACTGGCACTTGTGCACGATCCTCGTATAGACGAGAAAGAAGCGTTCGTGCGCAAGGCGCAGGGTTTGCTGCAGGAAGCAGAGGGATCGGAAGGTTTTCGTTTTTCAGTTGATAGCTTCCTTGCCATTGCCAATGGTGTGGATGGCGGGTTTTACAGTGGCGGAGAAGACTCCTGCAGCAGCAACTGCAGCCCACGCGACGATCTCTATGACCTCAATGACGGTTTGTCGTTGTGGGGTGGCCTTACCTTCAGCATCGTCAAACCGCTGGCGACCTTCGGCCGACTCGAAAATTACCAGGAAGCCGCGCAGAACAATATCGTGATCAAGCAACAGGACGTCACACTCCAAAAGGATGAAACTGGATTGCAGGTGGTCAAGGCATACTACGGCTACCTTGCTGCACGTGATGGTCGGCTGTTGCTGGAAGATACCCGTGGCCGGCTGGTTGCTGCGATCGAACTGGTTCAGGGCTGGCTCGATGACGGCAGCGGTAATGCCAGTCAGTCGGATCTGTTTGCATTGCAGTCCGGGCTGGGCCTGATCGATAATTTTCTCGCCGAGGCAGGCGGGCTAGAATCGATTGCGATGGCTGGATTGAAACTTTTGACCGGTCGCGATGAGGAAATCATTGAGCTCGCGGATCGACGTTTGTCACCGCTTAGTCTGCCCGCGGAAAGTCTGGACGAATGGATTGAACTGGCACGCCAGCACCGGGTTGAATTCAAGCAGGTATCGGCCGGCCTGACGGCTCGACGCGCTTTAGTGGAGGCCACACGTGCCGAAGAGAAACCAATCGTGTTTGCCGGTGTGGCAGGTTCGTTGGCTTATGCGCCAGGCCGCGACACGCTGGATAATCCATACGTTAATGACCCTTTCAATCATGCCGCCATGTCGCCAATTATCGGGATGCGCTGGCAGTGGGATCAGGGCGCGCAACCGGCCAGGGTTGTGCAGGCGCAGGCCGATCTTGATGCTCTGGTTCACAAAGCGTCGTATGCGCGTCTCGGTATCCCGTTTCAGGTGCGCGAGCAGTATTTTACGATGCAGGCCAAGTATCAGGCGATTGGGTCCATGCGCAATAGCTCGAAAGCGGCGCGGCGCTGGATGATTTCTGCCTATTCCGATTTCGAAGCGGGCCTGGAAGAGGCCGACAAGATCATTAGTGCTTTGCAGGCATACGCGCTTTCCTATGCCGAATATCTGCGCGCAGTGAATGATTTCAATAATCACGTGTCCAAGCTGCGTAGTGTCAGTGGAGTGTTTCAGTGAAAAAACTTATTTTGAGTCTGTGTTTGATGTTGGCTTTGCCTGCCGTGGCGGCAACTGGCCCGGAACAGTTGATCAGGGAAACCTCAGACAAGGTTGTCGATGAAATCAAGCAGAACGGGGATCTGTATCAAAGTGACCCGCAGGGTGTCTATGACCTGGTGAATACGCTGGTGTTACCGCATTTTGATTTTGTGGCGATGACCGATCTCGCGCTCGGTCGCTATAAGGATGACGTCAACGATCAGCAACGGCCTGCAATCGTCAACGAATTCCGGCTGTTGCTGGTGCGCACCTACAGTTCGGCGCTGCTGGAGTACGCTGACGAGGTGCTGGTCTACCTGCCAATGGAGGGAAGTGAGGCCGAAGGTTTGGTGACGGTGCGTATCGAAATTGAGCAGGCGGGTGGATTTCCGATTCCGATCAATTACATGCTGCGTAACGGCGATGATGGCTGGAAGGTCTTCGATATCAGCGTCGATGAAGTCAGCCTGGTCACCAACTACCGGTCCAGCTTTGCTCGTGCGATCAAAAAGAATGGTGTCGATGGATTGATCGAAACCTTGCGCTCGCGAAACGGTTCCTAGAGGCATTACACCGCCCGATATCGCATATCTGAATGCTACTGTAACGTGTGCATTAGCCGCCTAATGCCGGTAGTTCAAGCAACTTTCGGCATGAATATGGACGAGGGCGAAAGTCACCACGCCCACTTTTTTCCTGATAGAATGCCCCCTTTTGTCTTCGATGACCGTGCATGAATAAGTTGATAATCAGTGGTGGAATACCCCTTGCCGGCGATGTACGCATTTCGGGTTCCAAAAATGCGGTGCTGCCGATTCTGGCTGGCACTTTGCTCGCGGATAGCCCGGTGATCGTCCGCAACGTACCGCATCTGCACGATGTCACCACCACAATGGAATTGCTGGGGCGTATGGGTGTGTCGTTGACCATCGGCGAGAAAATGAGCATCGAGGTCGATCCGACCACGCTCGAAAATACCTTCGCTCCCTACGAGCTGGTAAAAACCATGCGCGCCTCGATTCTGGTGCTCGGACCTTTGCTGGCACACTACGGCACAGCGGAAGTGTCTCTGCCCGGTGGTTGTGCCATTGGCGCGCGGCCGGTGGACATGCACCTCAGCGGACTCGAAGCTATGGGCGCAGAGATCACTGTCGAGCAAGGGTATATAAAAGCTAAATGTGAGCGTTTGCAGGGCGCACGCATTGTGATGGACCAGGTGACGGTAACCGGCACTGAAAATCTCATGATGGCGGCGAGCCTGGCGAATGGCACCACCGTCATCGAGAATGCTGCGCGCGAACCCGAGGTTGTGGATCTCGCCGATTTTATTAATGCGATGGGCGGCAAGATCGAGGACGCCGGAACGGATACGATCACCATTCACGGCGTCGAGAATTTAAGTGGCTGTGATTATTCGGTGTTACCCGATCGTATCGAAACCGGCACATATCTGGTCGCTGCGGCCATCACCGGGGGTAAGGTGCTGGCCAAGCACACCGACCCGACTCTGCTCGACGCGGTGCTGGCCAAGCTTGAAGAGGCCGGGGCTATTATTGATATCGGTGAGAACTGGATCGAACTCGATATGGAAGGTCGCAAGCCGCGCGCGGTCAACATCCGGACATCCCCCTATCCAGGTTTTCCGACCGACATGCAGGCGCAGTTTTGCGCTCTCAATGCAATAGCGGTGGGCACCGGTTCGGTTACCGAGACTGTTTTTGAAAACCGCTTTATGCACATCCAGGAATTCGTGCGCCTGGGCGCCAGCATTCAGCTCGAGGGCAATACCGCAATCATCAAGGGTGTCGAGAGGATGACCGGTGCTCCTGTTATGGCAACTGATTTGCGTGCCTCGGCGAGTCTTATCCTTGCCGGGTTGGTGGCACAGGGCGAAACCGTAGTCGATAGGATCTACCATATCGATCGTGGCTATGACCATATTGAAGAGAAGCTTGCTGGCCTCGGCGCCAGGATCCAGCGCGTTCCCAATTAGCCCACCGTGTCTTCCGCATTAACCATCGCCCTTGCCAAGGGCAGAATCCTCGACGAGACCTTGCCGCTGCTGGCGCGGGCCGGGATCGAGCCTCTGGACGATCTGTCGAGCAGCCGCAAACTGGTTTTTTCAACCAACGATCCTAATATCAATCTGGTGTTGATACGCTCATCTGATGTGCCCACCTATGTTCAGTACGGAGCGGCGGACCTTGGCATTGCCGGCAAGGACGTGCTTGCCGAGCACGGAGGCGAAGGTCTTTATGAGCGTGTTGATCTGAAAATTGCACCCTGCAAGATGATGACTGCCGGATTTGCCGAGCGCTCTTTGCCGCGTAGCCGGCTTAAAGTGGCGACCAAGTATCCCGAGATTACGCGACGATTTTTTCTGGAGCAGGGCAGGCAGGTAGAGTTGATCAAACTCTATGGGTCGATGGAGCTTGCCCCGGTGGTTGGTCTTGCCGATATCATTGTCGATCTCGTGCAGACCGGCAATACGCTCAAGGCTAACGGCTTGACGCCGCTCGAAACCATTATGGACATCAGTTCTCGATTGATCGTTAACAGGGCCGCTCTTAAAATGAAAAATAAAGCCGTGCGGGAACTGGTGGAACGTATCGAAACGGCGGTGGAGTAGCATGAAGATCAGCCGACTCGATAGCAGTGACAACAACTTCGATGTCGAATTAAAGCGCTTACTGGCGTGGGATTCGGCGACGGACGATGCGGTCTTTGCAACCGTCAATGAAATCCTGCGTGACGTCAAAAGCAAAGGTGACCAAGCTCTGCTCGAATATAGTCGGCGTTTTGATCAGCTTGAGGCTGCGTCGGTAGCTGATCTCGAAATGTCGGCACAGCGCCTGCAGCAGGCTTTCGAATCGATCGATGTTGCCGAACGTGAAGCACTGTCACGGGCAGCGGCACGGATTCGATCCTATGCCGAGCATCAGAAGCTCGAATCCTTCGAATATACCGAGGACGACGGCACCCTGCTCGGACAACAGATCAGTGCGCTCGATCGAGTGGGGCTGTACGTACCTGGCGGCAAGGCCGCCTATCCGTCTTCGGTGCTGATGAATGCAATCCCGGCGGTCGTTGCCGGTGTCGGGGAGTTGATCATGGTGGTGCCGACACCGCGCGGGGTTGTTAATGAAATGGTGCTGGCGGCGGCACACATCGCCGGTGTTGATCGCGTTTTTTGCATCGGTGGCGCGCAGGCCGTTGCAGCGCTTGCCTATGGCACGCAAACTGTTCCCGCCGTCGATAAGATCGTCGGCCCTGGCAATATCTATGTAGCCACGGCCAAGCGCATGGTGTTCGGCACGGTTGGTATCGATATGATTGCCGGGCCATCCGAGATCCTGGTGATCTGCGATGGCGCAACCGATCCCGACTGGATCGCGATGGATTTGTTTTCGCAAGCCGAACACGACGAGGATGCGCAGGCGATATTGCTGTCGCCCGATAGTGATTTTCTCAATCGTGTTGCGGCCAGCAGTGAGCGCCTGATTGCGGAGATGCCGCGGCGACAGATAATAGAGCAGTCGCTCGGTGATCGCGGAGCTTTGATCAAGGTGCGGGACCTCGATGACGCCGTCGCGGTTGCCAATTACATTGCGCCCGAACACCTCGAACTTTCCGTGGAAAACGCGCCTCAGGTGGCTCGTTCAATCCGTCATGCCGGTGCTATTTTTCTTGGGCGTTATACCGCCGAGGCACTTGGCGATTATTGCGCCGGGCCCAATCACGTACTGCCGACTTCGCGTACCGCACGTTTTTCCTCACCGCTCGGTGTCTACGATTTCCAGAAGCGTTCCAGTGTCATCGGATGTTCTGCGAGCGGAGCCTCGGAACTGGGCAAGATCGCCTCAACCCTGGCGCGTGGTGAAGGCCTGGTGGCCCACGCCCGTTCGGCTGAAAACCGCATCAAGTAAGCTCTATTCTCGGGCGCGTCGGCCCTGTGCAGCCGAATGTTTCAGGACGTTATCAGCGTTGCTATTAGGGGCGCTGCGTTACTTTCATGTCCAGCGTCATTTCATCCGGACCTCGATAAATCGTGATCTTCACCTGTTCGCCGGGCTTATGCAGGGTGATCTTGTCGAGCAGGTCGCGAATGCCGGTCACTGGCTTGCCATCGACAGCCACCACGATATCGCCGGCACGAACCCCGGCTTTGTCGGCGGGGCTATCAATAAAGACACCAACGATCAGCGCGCCCTTGATGCCCGGGTCGCCAGTCGCTAGTGCCGCGCGAGCGCTGATTTCGGTGCCCTCGACTCCGAGCCAGCCGCGGGTGACTTCACCAAATTCGATGATTTGCTGCATGATGTCGAGCGCGAGTGAAATCGGTATTGCGAAGCCAATCCCCTGGGCGCCGCCGGTCTGGCTGAAGATGGCGGTATTGATGCCGATGAGTTCACCGCGGGCATTGATCAGTGCGCCGCCGGAATTGCCTGGATTGATAGCGGCATCGGTCTGAATGAAGTTTTCGAAGGTATTCAGCCCGATTCGATCTCGACCGGTTGCACTGACGATACCCATGGTGACGGTTTGACCGACGTTGAGTGGATTGCCGATTGCCAGTACCACGTCGCCCACGCGTGTGGTTGGCATGTCAGCGATATGAATTCCGGCAAGTCCGGTGATCGGAACCTGTAAAATTGCGATATCGGTTTCTTTGTCTTCGCCGATGAGCAGCGCCTGGCTGCCACGTCCATCCGCCAGCGAAATCAGGATTTCGTCGGCCCCATCGATAACATGCTGGTTGGTCAGAATAAAGCCTTCCGCACCGATAATGACGCCCGAACCGAGATTGGTCTCGCTATGAGTGTGTTGGCGGCGCTGCAGCTGGTCGCCGAAAAACTGTCCAAACACCGGGTCGTCGAGAAGTGGGTGAGTCTTATCAGTAACGGTTTTGGTGGTGTAAATAGTAACCACTGAGGGGGCGGACAGGCTCACTGCGTCTGCGTAGGAAAAAGGCGCCGTACCCGACTGCAGATATTCTGCGGTCGGCTGTCCGGATCCGATCAGGAAGGCCAGAATTTCGCCGCGATCCCGATCACTGGCGACCACCAGATAAATCGTTGCCACGGCCAGGCCGATCAAGCTGAATTGAAATAAAAAGCCGACAACTTTGATTAGTTTCATCGCGAGATAGTATCATAGCGTTTGAAGCCCGGGATTATCTGTTATGCAATTAAAAGAACTTTGCGATTTCTGCGATGAGTACCTGAAAGTCGATGATTTCAATGACTATTGTCCGAACGGTTTGCAGGTCGAGGGAAACCCTGAAGTCAAGAAAATCGTCTGTGGCGTCACCGCCAGTCAGTCGCTGATCGAGGCCGCAATCGAGGCCCGCGCCGATACCCTGATCGTGCATCATGGGTATTTCTGGAAAGGCGAATCACAACCGATTGCAGGTATCAAGGGGCGCCGGATTGCAAGCCTGATTCGAAACAACATCAATCTGCTGGCCTTCCACCTGCCACTGGATGCGCATCCTGATGTCGGTAACAACGTGCAACTGGCACGGATCATGGGCTGGCAAATTTCACGCAGTGGCGGTGAGCAGGGTTTGTTATTCGAGGGGTCGTTGCCAGCGCCGTCGAGCCTTGCCGATCTGGCGCAGCAAATTGAAGCACGGCTCGAATCGTCAGCGTTGGTGATCAGCGGCGGTGATCACTCGGTCGAGCGCATCGCCTGGTGTACCGGAGCGGCGCAGGGGTTTATCGAAGAGGCTGCGGCAGCCGGAGTCGATGCATTTATCAGCGGTGAGGTTTCAGAACCGACATTTCATTTGGCGCGCGAAATGGGTATTCATTATATTGCTGCCGGACACCATGCTACCGAGCGTTACGGTGTGCAGGCCCTGGGTCTGGAGATTGCCAGCCGCTTTGCAATTGAGCAACAATTTATCGATATCCCGAACCCGGTCTGATAACGCTTGAAAAAATTCTGGAAAAGTCCTCCAAATGCTTGATTTAAGCGCGCTAAGCTCTCGACGGAAATGTCAAAGTAAGCTATGCTAGCGGCCGTTTTTACGTCCGGGATAAGGGTCCCTTATCGTGGGCCGGTAGATATTTAATTCGGGGAAGAATGCGAATGCCTTCAGATGACACAGATAACGATCGTCGGCGATTTTTAACGGCAGCAACAGTCGTTGTCGGAGCCGTCGGTACAGTTGCGGTGGCCGTGCCATTTCTCAGCAGCTGGAGTCCAAGCGCGCGCGCAAGGACCGCCGGTGCGCCGGTGGTAGCCGACATCAGTAAGCTCGAACCGGGTCAACTGGTCATTGTAAAATGGCGTGGTAAGCCGGTGTGGGTCGTGCGCCGTGACGAAGCTGCGCTGGAGACTCTGCCCGAGGTGACTGATCAATTGCGCGATCCGGATTCCGAAAGCAGTAATCAGCCCGTGTATGCGACAAACGAATACCGTTCGCGCAAGCCCGAGTACCTGATTATGGAAGGTATCTGCACGCATTTGGGTTGCTCACCGACCTACCAGCCCGAAATCACCGCTGATTTTCAGGGTGGATTCTTTTGTCCCTGTCACGGCTCCAAGTTTGATTTTGCCGGTCGCGTCTACAAGGGTGTACCAGCACCGCTTAATCTTCCTGTTCCGCCACATTATTACATGAGTGATGGCGTGATTCTGATTGGCGAGGATGGGGTAGCATAATGAGCGAAGACAACAACACTAAGGGTTTATTGGGCTGGATCGACGCACGTTTCCCGCTATCCAAGATGTATGATGAACATCTGGGCAAATACTACGCCCCGAAGAATTTCAACTTCTGGTATTTTTTCGGTTCGTTGGCCCTGCTGGTGCTGGTGCTGCAAATTGTTACCGGCATATTCCTGACCATGCATTACAAGCCGGATGGCGACATGGCGTTCAAGTCAGTCGAGCACATCATGCGCGATGTTGATTGGGGTTGGTTGATCCGCTATCTGCATTCGACCGGTGCCTCGGCTTTTTTCATCGTGGTCTACCTGCACATGTTCCGTGCCCTGATTTACGGCTCTTACCAGAAGCCACGTGAGCTGATCTGGTTGTTTGGCATGTTTATCTTCCTGGCATTAATGGCCGAAGCCTTCATGGGCTATTTGTTACCCTGGGGACAGATGTCCTACTGGGGTGCACAGGTTATCATTTCGCTGTTCGGCGCGGTGCCGATAGTCGGTGACGAGCTGACCTTGTGGATTCGCGGGGATTTCGTGGTCTCGGATGCGACGCTTAATCGCTTCTTCGCGTTGCACGTGGTGGCGGTGCCGATTGTGCTGTTGATGCTGGTGGTGATGCATATCATCGCGTTGCACGAGGTCGGTTCCAATAACCCGGACGGTATTGATATTAAAAAGACGAAGGATGCCAAC
>Ga0255039_10000366_pt1 | contig 14749 bp, 15 predicted proteins | sample BC1_12_1_MG_FD_181713 | JGI IMG/M metagenome (GOLD analysis project Ga0255039, IMG submission 181713) | Seawater microbial communities from Strait of Georgia, British Columbia, Canada - BC1_12_1 | ecosystem: Environmental > Aquatic > Marine > Strait | place: Canada: British Columbia | collected... | reverse complement strand
GAGTCACTATATTTTCCAAATAGGTTTATGACATTAAAACCGTATTGGAACGGGAGCCAATTTTAATCCCGATTAACATCGGGAAATGACTTTTAAAAATTGTGGCCACGGAGGCGGGGAGACTTGGTTTAGGGATTTAACATTACTAACGCAATTGAATTTATCATGTCACGATAAAAAGTTATTGCTTTTATATGGCTAGTAAAAGATAAGTGCGTTAGTTAAGTCAGCTTTATAGACCCTGTCTCACAAACAAATTACCTCGCGGTAATTTGCGTGGAGATTAAAAAAAGTTATTTCCGAAGAACAAAACAGCTTTCGCTGTTTTGCAGCGGAATAAAATTGGCTCCCGATCCATTTATTCTGAACAAAGGTTGCCAAATAACGCCGAAATCATCAGCGCGTCTGGTGGATTGTTTGATTATTTATTACAGCGAACAAATAGAGCAAGTCACTTGCTTTTTCTAATGTAATCGCACCTGCTAGGTGTGATCGTAACAAATATAGAAAAAGGTGTTACCTCTCAAATTCAAGCAGCATTTACGTGTCGTAAGTCTCAACGATCACCGCTGGCAGCGATGATTACCTTGAATAACAATCGTTACCAATGCGCGAGAACCCATTACGCCGCGGTAAAAACCGGTTTCACTACCAACGGCTTGCAAAACAGCCTTGACACATTTGCTTTATGTCTGTTTAATAGATGGCCTATATTATGATCAAAAACGATTTCATTGCGCTGCTTCGGTAATTCAAATAGGAGAAATATAACGATGTCAATACCGTCTCGATACAACACAAATGTTTTTTTACCACCCACTTCAAATCGCCGCATTCGGCATCGCGGTTTTTTTACCTTAATTGGGTTACTCATTGTAGTGGCGGTTATGTTGACAATGTATTCGATGCAATTTTCTTCAACCGTACCTATGGCGTTGGAATTCGCGGAAGATGGCGAAGTGAACAACCAAGAAAACATGAAACCTTGGCATGAACTCGATCGCATCGGTAACGATCATTATCTAGGCGATAACCAACCAGAACGTGATGATATGCTCGTTTATCAAGGTGTAAGACTCACCGATGAAGCAAGCGATGAACATCGGGGAAAGATCTATTTATCCATAGATACCGAAGGCAATATTATAAGTAGTTGGTTTGGCTCATACTATAGCGATGATAAAGAATATGATATTCAAATGGGAAAAATACAAGGCTCAACGGACCCTTCACTCATCTATAAAAATAAACAAGGTGATCCAGATGATACTAAACTATTTTTTATCGGTGGCGGTCACTTTGCTTTGATGAAATATCAACAAAGCAGAGCACAAATTGTAAAGGGTAATCTTTACATTACTGGTTGGCTCAACAAAGACCTTTCGATAGAAGGCAAGGTGCATTTATCTCAAGACCTTAAAGATCAAACCATCTTTACGTTTCGTGCCAATCCACCAACCTATTAAAGGGGTTATTCAGACCAATATGATGGCGTAAATACTGCACCAATATCATCGGTTTCTGTGTTCCGAAGTGAAGCGTCATAATAAAGTGTCGATGAGTTTTTCTGATAATAACTTTTACCGACCACCGCACCATGAATTTCGGTTGAATTGTCCAGTTCGAAAATGGCGTCTGGCGCATATATCGTACCATATATTTTTCCAGAATTATTCATGCGGATTTCTCCGCAAGTCGGCAACGCTAATATAGTGAAATTTCGGGCATTTTTATAATTATCATTGGCGCCACCACTGTTTTTAAATTCTATATCCCCACCTACATATAATGTCAAAGAACTATTCTTGTTCGCATACTCAAAAGTTGCCGAATTGCCCAAAGAAATGTCGCCGGTAACATACAAAGTAACATCCCCATTAACGGTTACAATTTCACTATTACCTAACGTAATATAATCCCATTTACCATCGGTAGAGACTGTCTTGTCATTTTTGATATTTCCACTAGAAGCAGCTTGTAATAAATAAGTAGGCACAACGACATCAGGTGGTATCCAATCCCACTCTAACGCCGATTGTTCACCAGTTATTGTTACACTACTATATCTATCTATGCCAACAGCTGGGTCACCACCTACCCCGACATGTAAATTGCCATAAACGGTAGCACTATTGTACAATGAAATGGCATCAGGATTGGTACTTCGGGTCGCTATATCGAGCTTCGGCGCACCACTTGGCATATTATAAGGTAGCACTGTTGTACTATTATCAAGGGTAATATTCCCCTTCACATAAATCGCATACTCATATAACCCCGTCAATGCGAGTAGCGCATTCGCTTGCGAACTAAATGGGCCACTCTCACCAGTTGCAAAAACTTCGTAAATGCCAGTGTTATTATCTAGTATCACCTGATAATCTAAACTTTGCTCACTATTGGCTAAATGCATCGCCCCTATAGGCAATGCATTGTTATTGATATTTTTAACGGGTAACATGTCGTTCATCTCTTTTAATGCTATTGCCATCGCCGCATCTTTCGCCACGATCGCCGCATCTTTTTGGCCACCGCGTATTGCATCAACGGTTACATATCTACTTGTTTCAAGCATGCCACTACCTAACATAATAAATATGACAGAGGCAGACAACGCTGACAACATGGCATAACCACGCGAACGATAATGCTTGCCAAACCGGGTTCTTTTTTTTGCTACAAAATTAAGATGTCTGTTATCCATTAAAATAACTCCAATTTAAATTAAGGCATGCTTATACTATCAATGCCCATTTTGCATCACAGCAGTCGTAATCACTTCTGCCGTTTTGCTACTATCAATCGTATCTGTCAATGTAAACCCCATCGTAACGGCAGTGCTATTGTCACTAAATGTACAACTTGTCATCTTTGACGATACCAACTGTGTCTCGATAGCAGTGCTCACATCATTTGCATAATATCTTTCCCAAAGCAGCGTCTTTGCATCGCTGTCATAGGTTAACCTTTCAAATATATCTGCATTGGGATATGAAGATGCATCTTCATACATATAAACCGTCAACGATGAAGGGTTCGTTGTTTGTATGGCGATTTGGTCATCTAGACCTTTGCGCACCATTGTTCGAAAACGATTTTTGATACCTGTCGATTCTGCGTTGATATCTGAATACGCCTTTTCAAAATTATCGCCCCACGCTAAGGTTGCATCTACAAACACTGTACCTAACGCCAAAGAAAAAAGCGTTGACGCAATGATACCTATTGTCAATTCGATCAAGGTAAATCCGCGACTTCTACGATGTCGCTTGCTACCGATACCGCTACGCGATTTACCACTATTTAAATGTTTATATTTCACTTTAATCATTTATTATATTCCATTTATGATCACCTTTCGGTAATCATGGTTAACCGATACTCTTTATTTGCTGTCGCATATGTATTTGTCAAAACCGATTGTGCATCCCATGCTATTGCCACATTTAATGTACGGGTATCGTCTGATTCATCGTAATATGACATTGTTGCAAAATACGATTTACCGTTTAACACAATTTCATAGTTGGTATCATTTAAGATCGTATAATCTGTTGGCGGAAGTGGCCCACTCGAAGCCGTATCAAGTCGGCTAAACAGATCTGTATAAGCTGATAAAGGATCAAAACTAAGTGCCCCTGCTGTCGTGCCATCAACACCAGCCCATCCATTACAGAGCGTTACAGCAACTTTGGTCGCACCGTTTTGCGCATGACCACGCATAATATTTACCGTTGAATTGTAACGGTAGTTTGCGATACCTAGTACCGTTATCATCAAAATGACAGAGGCAATCATCACTTCGATAAACGTAAATCCTGATTTTTGAGCTCTTCTTTCTCTCATTCGTTATAATCCATTCAATCGTTATACATTTACGAATATAAAACGCACTATATTCACATGAGAAACGTACCATTCAAATCAAACAAATGTCGTTTATTTTTACAATAATAATATAAGGTACCTCGATTTTTCGGAATGAAATGCGAATGTGCGCCTGCTGCCCAAAGCGGTTTATCGCGTAGACGCCCTAAATAAAAACGAATTAAGCAAGTTACAGATTTTTAGGCATGCGTATGGTTGTTTTAAATGTGCTTGCATCGTATAATGCGTCGCTTATGAAAAAACAAAAACTAATCATTACGATTGATGGGCCTGCAGGTGCTGGCAAAAGCACCATCGCGCAAATGTTGGCTAAACGGCTAAATATCGATTATTTAGACACAGGCGCCTTATATCGCACAGTCACCTACGCAGCACTTGAAGCCAAATGTCCCCTAGATAATAATGCGCAACTCGTTGCGATAGCCAAAGAATGTCAAATCACATTCCATAATGGCAAAGTGTATCTAAATAACACCGATGTCACAGCACGCATTCGCACGAGCGCAGTCTCTGAACAGACCCACTATATCGCTCAAAACACCGAGATACGCGCCATCATCAATCAACAACAATTGGCTATCGGTGAAGCAGCAGGCGCACTTATTACTGAAGGGCGCGATCAAGGCTCTGTGGTATTTGCAACGGCCCCTTTTAAATTTTACCTTGATGCACAAAGCACACAACGTGCCCAAAGACGATATGATCAAATCTGCGCCAATACCCCAGACAATATGCCCAACTATGATACTATTTTGGCTGCGATTGAAAAAAGAGATTTGGTTGATTCAACGCGAGAAGTCGATCCACTCACAATACCCAAAGAGGCGATCACCATCGATTCCACCGTTATGACCATCAATGAAGTTGTCGATAAAATGTATGCCATAGTCACTGGAGAACAATCATGAGGCCATGGTATTGGTGTTGCCGGTTATGCATTAATATATTTACCCGCACACTGTTTAGCGTGACAGCACACGCCCCCCAAAACGTGCCCACCAAAGGTGGTGTATTGTTACTTGCAAATCACCAAAGCAATTTGGACCCCACCACAATAGGGATGTGCCTACCGCGAGAGTTACACTATTTGGCCAAAGAAAGCTTATTTGCCAACCCCATTGCTGACAAACTCCTCCGCTCTGTAAATGCACATCCTGTAAACATTAGCCAAAAAGGGGACATACAGGCGATGAAAGCGATGATAAATCAATTAAAAGAAGGCGATGCTGTATTAATCTTTCCAGAAGGTACACGGAGCCATACCGGTGAAATGTGCGATTTAAAGGCAGGGTTTGATCTCATTATTCGAAAAAGTAAAGTGCCCATTGTACCGGTTATTATCCAAGGATCTGTCAAATGCCTTGGTGTTGGGCAACCCATTCACCCCGGCAACAACATCGATTTGTATTACGGTAACCCCATACCATACAGTGACTTAGAAAACCTCGACCGCTCACAGCTCGTGCAATTAATGCAATCCAAATTACAAACAATGCATAATGACGCCCTTAAATCATTAAATCAGCCACCGTATCACTATCAGACATAGCGCAAAACCAACATTTTTTATAGCTACTTACCCAGTAGCCATCTACAGAAATGCCGGAATTATACCAAAATAATCGTATTTACCCCGAATAACATTGACCATTAAGGTATTTCTATGTTTAATGCATAGCTTGATTTTTTGGGTCTGATGCTTCCCCTCTTAATTATTAAAGCATCAGGCAACATGATAAACGCCCCAGGTTTTATGCGGTGACTTGGATAAGGCATAAACAGCCCTGATATGGACCTCCTTAATTATGGTAGCCAAAATCTTTATAAATGAATTCGATATTGATGACGATCTCATCAATAGCCAAATAGCCGAAGCACTCGGTGCAACCGATGACGAAGCGCTCCTCGAAGTATTCGGCCAAACAGTTGTAAACTTCACCCCAGGTGAAATACTCAAAGGTACTATCGTTAACCGAATTGGTAGCGATGTTATCATTGAAGTGGGCCTGAAAAGCGAAGGCGTTGTACCTGTTTCTGAATTTGATGATGTAGAAGAAATAGTCGTTGGCAGAGAGCTTGAAGTCATGCTCGATGCTGTTGAAAGCGAAAGTGGCCTTGTTGCACTTAGCAAACGTAAAGCCGATCGCATCCGTGGTTGGGAACGCATCCTTGAAAACTACGAAGAAGGCGATACCATCGACGGTAAAGTCACACGTCGCATCAAAGGTGGTTTACTTGTTGATGTTGGTGTACCTGTATTCTTACCTGCATCGCAAGTTGATATCCGTCGCCCTGGCGATATCACAGAATTCATTGGCACCACTATCCAGGCACAAATCTTAAAAATTGACGAAGAACGACGTAATATCGTCATCTCACGTCGTAAATTACTTGAAGAAACACGTGAATCAGCTCGTAACAACCTCCTCAACGAAATTGATGAAGGTCAAGTGCGTGAAGGGCTCGTCAAAAACATTGCCGATTTCGGTGTCTTCATCGACCTTGGCGGCTTAGATGGCTTACTCCATATCACAGATATGAGTTGGGGTCGCGTAGGTCACCCTTCAGATATCGTACATCTTGATCAAAAAATTGACGTCAAGATCATTGGTATTGACCGTGAAACCAACAAGATTGCACTTGGTCTAAAACAGATCTCTGAAAATCCATGGCTCACTGTTGCTGACCGCTACCCACTTAAAGAGACAGTCAAGGGTACTGTTGTGAACATTATGAACTACGGTGTCTTCATCAAACTTGAAGAAGGTGTAGAAGGTTTAATTCACATCAGTGAAATGAGCTGGACCAAACGTATTAATCATCCAAACGAATTGCTCAGCGTTGGCGAAGAAATCGAAGCAGTTGTGCTCGAAATCAATGCGGCTAAGCAAGAAATTTCTCTTGGCCTTAAACAACTTACAGAAAACCCATGGACAGCCGTGGCGAATAAATACCCACCAGGTACCATTATTGAAGGCACTGTGCGCAATTTAGCAAACTATGGCGCCTTTATCGAAATCGAAGAAGGTATCGATGGCTTACTGCATGTATCAGACCTTTCTTGGACCAAAAAGATTTCTCATCCAGGTGAAATCCTCAAGAAATCTGAAGATGTCAAATGTATCGTCCTAGCTGTTGACCAAGAAAAACAACGTGTTGCCCTTGGCCTTAAACAACTTACTGAAGATCCTTGGTTGCGTGCAGTTCCTACCAACTATATCCCAGGACAAATTGTTCATGGTACAGTAACAAAACTAACGAACTTTGGTGTATTCGTTGAATTAGAACCAAATCTTGAAGGTTTATTACATATCTCAGAATTAACTGATGACAAGGTAGAAAATCCACAAGATGTCGTCAAGCCTGGTGACCAACTCGAAGTGAAAATCCTCCGTGTTGATATCGACGATCGTAAGATTGGTCTTTCACTTAAACGTGCACTTTGGGCAGCTGAAGACGACCCGAAAGCTGAAGAACCAGCTAAACTCAAAGGTGGCATGGAAGGTGGCGCATTAAAGCTGGACATGTCTATCTTAGCAAAAGCTGCGCAACCGATAACACCTATTGAACCTGCAGCTGAAGCACCCCAAGCACCTGCTGAACCTAAAGTAGCAGATGCCGCAGAAGGTGAAGCTGCTTCTGAATAAGTTTAAGTAAGACGTAACTTCTTATTTAGCAACATGTTAAAAAACACAAAGCGTCATAGCAATTCTTATTGAAAAGCTATGACGCTTTTTTATTCACCTCTTGTGCGTTTTCTTTTATTCGTGTATCATTAATTATTAAATAACGTCCCTATTTAAGCCGATTATTAATAAGTATTGATCGTACGACTTAATTTGTGCAATCTAATGCTAGTGAGTCGCTATTTGAGAGTTGCTACAAGATGTAAAGCAACGATATTGACTTTTTTCGTAAGTTATAATACGAAAGGTTTATCAGTGGAATCAACGCTACAAATATACTTAAAAGAAATCAACGAAGCAGCGCTCCTCACAGCAGATGAAGAAAAAGCGCTAGGCAGAAAGATTCTTAACGACAACGATCCTGAAGCACGCGATCGCATGATCCGAAGCAACCTCAGATTGGTTGTCAATATCGCTAAAAAATTCAGCAATCGCGGCATGCCACTTTCTGATTTGATTGAAGAGGGCAACTTAGGACTATTGCGTGCAGTAGAATCATTTGACCCTGATCAAGGCAATCGTTTTAGCACCTATGGATCATGGTGGATCAAACAAGCAATCAAGCGCTCGTTAATCAACGCTGTACAACCGATACATATCCCTGCTTACATGATAGAAATGATCTCACGATGGAAAGAAACCACCGCAGAACTGCGCTCAGAACTAGGCAGAACACCATCTATCGAAGAGATGAGCAACGCGATGCATTTAAATCCTAAAAAGGCACAATACATCAATAAAGCAGTTAAAGCATATAGCTCACCTACACAAATGCCAGCTTCTGAAGACTCGCTTACCCTCAACGAAATGATCGAAGACGAACATACGATGCGTCCAGACGAAGAAGTGTTCAACAACGATGAACTCAATACCATCAAAAAACTATTAGAACAAATGGGTGACCGCGAAGCGCAAGTCTTAAAACTACGGTATGGCCTTACCGGCCAAGACCCGTTAACATTAAAAGAAATTGGTAAACATGTTGGCCTAACTCGCGAACGCGTACGCCAAATCGAAAAAGAATCATTAGCTAAATTACATGACATCTTAATCGAACAAGACTAACACCACACAAATCTAAATACCACTATTTACAAGGAATCTATTTTGTTTAGCAACTCGACAGCGCCAAGAGATCTTGATCTCAATACATTTATCCGTGACATTGCAGATTATCCCAAAGAAGGCATTGTATTTAAAGATATTACCCCACTCCTTGCTGACGCTGAAGCATTGCGCCTTGCAATCACCAAAATGGCTAAGCCGTATAAGGATACCCCCATTGATATCGTACTCGGCGCAGAAAGTCGTGGTTTTATTTTTGGCACAGCACTGGCAAGGGAACTGAACTGCGGTTTTGCCCCTATTCGCAAAAAAGGAAAACTACCCTATACCGTTGTATCAGAAGATTATGATCTGGAATACGGATCTGCTACGCTAGAATTACACACAGATGCATTTGCACCTGGACAGTCTGTACTACTATGTGATGACGTATTAGCCACAGGTGGCACCATGGAAGCGTGCTGCAAGATGGTGGAACGCCTAAAGGGTAATCTAATAGGAATGAGCTTTTTAATCGAACTCGAATTCCTCAACGGGCGCAAAAAGCTAAACAGTAACACCCCTATCAATTCCTTGATTCGATATTAATCTGACATGACCACTTTTTCACTCGACCTCGCTAAGTAGCTTTCCGAAAGCGGAACTTGTTAGTTCCTGTTTCGAAAACAGGCACTAATTCATATCTTCTTCAGTTTCTTCGCTAGATTCTTTAAACATTTCATTGAGCGATTGCGCTTCAGCAACTTTACGATAACCAAGTGCCATCGCAATTTCTAAAATCTCTGTATAGCTTGGAAACGGTCGTTGGTTAATTTTTTTATAGTCATCGATGGCCATCACAAATTCGAACTGAGCACCATCTAATTCACCTTCTTCTGCACTTCGTCTAACTTCATCACGTCGGCGACCTGGTCCCCTACGTCGATCCCATCCTTCACGACGATCATTATTACTATTGCGTCGCTCATCGCCATCAAATTTATTTACGCCTTCTTTTTCAGCTTCATCTACCATGGTATTTCCTCTATTTATTCTTTATAACGCCCTCAAATTAACTTTACGACGTATATTTATAACGTTGCCAACTACATATTTTAGATGCCTGAGTTTATTCCATCGTGGAATCATTTTTAGGATCAAACTCGCCAAAATCTTTAAAGTCATCTACGTCCTCATCATCATAGTCATCACCTAAATCGGTGGCATCACCATCTTGACCATACTGATTTATAATATCCTGTGCATCAGCAAGTTCAACATCTGGGACGACGACAGCCGTTTTTCCTTCTTCTTCATGATTTTCATCTTCAAATTCTTCTATGATTTCACAATGAATGTCATGTTCCTCCAGCAAAGCTAAGATATCTTGCGCCACCTCAAAATCATCTACAACCACTACTGGTACCAAATTTTCACTTTCATACATTCCCATTATTCATCCTAACCAACCAAAATAACCCGATCCAATTATTACCAAGTTTCTATTCTATCGGTTTATTCATGCCCATTTCAACAAAAGTCATACAAAAATTAGTCGTATTGCGTTTTTAAGTCATAAATAAATACTTCGTACGACACATATACCGCATATCTCATATATAATGGGTAAAAGGAAAGCAATAACACCATTAAATACACCGAAATATTGGGTCAAAAATTAAATCTTAACCTACGCGTAAACCCTACGTAAATAGGTGTTTCCTGAAAATTTTTTCCTAATTTGGCTTAAAAGTAGGGTATAAGCACAAAATATTACATATTTTACGTTTTTTCTATTGCAATATTTTCTTAATACGATAAATATAAACTTAATGTTATTTAAACGGATTTTATTAACCTTACCGCATGGAGGATTTATATCCTATGGCAAAAAAGAAGAAAAAAGCAACGAAGAAAAAAGCAGTAAAGAAAAAAGCATCTAAGAAAGATGTACTTGTAGTTGCAAGCAAAGTAAAAGCATACATCCGCTCACAAGGCATGATGTGTTCAGCTGATGCAATTAGCGAAATTTCAGACAACGTATACGCATCACTTGACAAAGCGATTGCACGTTGTACTGCTAACCGTCGTTCTACTATTAAACCACAAGATCTCTAAAAAGATCTTTACGTTTATGACGTAAACAACGATTGAATCAAAATAGGCCACAAATGATTTATGATCATTTGTGGCCTATCTAATTTATACTTAATCAATCTAATCGTTTTTGTTTACGGTACACTTCATTTAAAAATTACGACTTACGACGCTACCACGACTATCCTGGCCAATAATTTCGCTTTGTGTACTTAAGAAATCAATATTTGCTCTAATTTCAATCACTTTTTCTTTGCTATGTTCCAAATCATATAAAATTGAACGCTTTTTGTTTTGTAAATAATACGCTACTTCAGGGGCAACCTGTACATCAATACTCGAAACCCGATCTTTACCGATCGCCGTCTGTATTCTACGTATAACATTCAGCGCCATACTTTCAACGGTTTTAACTTTACCCATACCCGCGCAATTTGGACATTCGCCATAATGACTACGCTCCAGCGAAGGGCGCATACGTTGACGTGTCATTTCTACCAAACCTAACTGGCTAATACGCAGTACTTTTGTACGGGCACGATCTTTACCAATTAATTCTTTAAACTTACGATCAACACCACGACGATGTTTTTCATGTAACATATCAATAAAGTCAACAACGATAACACCACCTAAATCACGCAACCTAAGCTGCCTTGCAATTTCCTCTGCTGCTTCCAAATTATTGTTATATGCCATCACATCAGAGTCAGTGTGGGCGCGATTTTTACCACTATTAATATCTATCGCAACTAGCGCTTCTGTCTGATCAATTACCAGTGAACCGCCACTTGGCAATGAGACTTGACGCGCCTGCATATTTGCAATTTCCTCTTCAATTTTATATTTTGTAAATAACGGCACTTTACCTGAAAAATGTTGTATCCTACACCGAGAACGTGGCACAGCAATGCGCAAAAAACTTTTCACCTGCTTGACTGTTGCCTCTGAATCACATGTGATTTTTTTTATGTCTGCATTAAATACATCACGAATCGTGCGAATAACCAAATCTGACTCGCCATATAATTCTACCGGCGCAGCCTCATTTTTGGATGTTTTATCCACTGTTTTCCAAAGGCGGCCCAAATAATTTAAATCACGTTGCAAATCACGTTTCGTTCTACCCAACCCCGCAGTACGAACAATCACGCCTACATCTTCGGGTATCGTCATTTCTTTGAGTACTGTTTTTAATTTAAGACGTGATTCATCATCTTCAATCTTACGAGAAACCCCTGAACGATTCATCCCTGGCATTAACACCAAGTAACGGCCTGGAATAGAAATATAAGTTGATAACGTAGGCCCCTTCGTGCCAATACCATCTTTGATCACCTGCACCATGATCTCTTGACCACGCTTTAGGCAATCCTGTATAGGTGGCCGTTCACGTCTAGGACGTTTTTGCCCTACACGTTCCTTTTTCTTATTTTTTGGAAAAAATATCGTTTGCACATCACTAATATGCAAAAAACCATTTTGCCCTATGCCAAAATCTACGAAACAAGCCTGAATACTTGGTTCAATATTCGTGATTTTGCCTTTGTAAATATTGCCAACGTGGCTTAAATTTGCTGCTCGTTCAAAATAAAGTTCATCCAGTTTGCCACCATCAAGGATAGCAATTCGACATTCTTCTTCTTGAGCAACGTTTATGAGCATCTCCTTTGCCAAAACGTTCCCTTTCTGTTTTGTAACGTATCTGTTAAAAGTGATCATTACATACTGCCCACTTAATAGGGCAACATTTTAATTAACCACTAAGGCTAATTAACCACTTTTTCACACACGCCTAGTTTGTATTGTGTTAATAATTTTAACACTAATGTATTATCAAAAGGTGATATATAAAATCGTAACTAGCTATTGTTTAAAGCAACATCAACCTACAATGCGCTACCAGCTTTACCATTTTTTTAATGGCTTCACTTTTCGCTCGCTACCAACACCTCAAACCACTTTTACTTCAAGTGGTATTCATTACTTGTTTATATGCATTAACTTAAATGCATATGCGTTATACCTGCTTTAAATACTCATCTCAATATCTGTATACAAATATCGCAACAGAGAGAAAATTAAAGCTCTTCCCCCAACGCCTTGCGCAATTCTTCACGCAGATAATTTATCGTTTGTTTTCCTGTTTCAAATCCAAGTGCACGTCTTGCTATCACTTGGCAATCTTTATAGGAAAATTGTCTAATCACTTTTTTTACTTCTGGAATCATTGGCGGTGCCAAACTTAATGTTTTAAGGCCAAGTCCCAATAGTAATGGGGTATATTCCACATCTGATGCCATTTCACCGCACAAACTTATATCAATATTTGCTCGATTTGCAACCTGTGTCACCTGCTGAATTAACTGCAGAACAGCAGGATGAGATGGTGTATATAATGATGCAACATTTTCATTCCCCCTATCAACTGCTAATGTATACTGAACAAGGTCGTTTGTACCAATACTGAAAAAATCAACCTCTTTTGCCAAATGATCTGCAATCAATACCGCTGCTGGTGTTTCGATCATTACCCCTATTTGAATATGATCGTCAAAAGGAATGCCTTCTTCTTCTAAATCTTCTTTGACATCGGCTAAGATCCACTTCGCCTGTCGTAATTCCACTAAATCTGTAATTAACGGAAACATGATTTTTAACTGACCATGTACAGAAGCACGAAGTACCGCACGAATTTGCGCTTTAAACATATCTAAATGTTGTAAACAATATCGGATAGAACGCAATCCCAAAAAGGGGTTTGCCTCTACAACGGAATGGCTATATTGCGTAAACTTATCAGCACCTAAATCCATTGTTCGTAATGTCACAGGTCTGCCATCAGCCTTTTTTAATACCGAAAGGTAGGCTTGATAATGTTCATCTTCAGTCGGTTCATGCCCACTGTTTAAATAGAGAAACTCGGTGCGATATAAACCGACACCATGTCCTCCTTTTTGAATAATAATATCCATTTCCGAAGGGAATTCTATGTTTCCCATCAATTGAATATCTTCACCGTCAATCGTAACGGCTGGTAACATTGCCAACGCATCAAGCGCTTGCCCATGCGCAGCAAACTTATTTGCCATTTCTTTGTATTGGGCAATTGTTTCTTCGTCTGGATCAATAATGACGGTACCGTGATTACCATCTACGATCATCAAGTGACCTGCTGAAACAGAGGCCATCACAGAGCCCAACCCTACAATCGCTGGAATGCCTAAACTTCTTGCCACAATCGCTGTGTGACTGGTCCTACCACCAGTATCAATCAATATCCCCTTCACAAAACGATGGTCAAATGAAGCGGTTTGCGATGGTGTTAAATCATGGGCAACAACAACAGCTGGTTCCGTTAAATTTGCTAAATCTTCGTGGCGATTGCCAATGAGATGTCGTAATAAACGTTTTTCGATATCATAAATATCATTTACACGTTCTGAAATATATGCATCTTTAGCTTGCGAAAAATGCTTTGCAATGTCTCGTAATATACAATTTACAGCATACTCGGCAGTATAATATTGATTTGATATTAAATCCGCAATCTTTCTTCTCAAACTACGATCACGAAGGAAATGAAGATGGACAGCAAAAATATCTTTGATATTAGCGTCCCAAAGGCTATCTTGCGCCCCTTGTAGTCCTGCAACTTCTTCTATAGCATCTAGAAAACCTTGACGCAAACGTTTTACTTCCGCACGAGCATTCTCAGGCGAAATAAAACGCTTTTGAATTTGCAACTCTTCCGCTTCTAATATCACTGCGGGGCTAATTGCAATTCCAGGCGATACGCCTATTCCTTTAAGTATCTCCATTTTCTAGTCGTTTGTTTCATTCTCTATAACCATTGCTAACGCATCAATAGCGTCTTGAGCATCTACACCCTCGGCAACTATTTTCAGTTGCGTCCCCTTAGTTGCTGCCAGCATGGTCAATTGCATTATACTTTTACCATCGACACATTGATCACCTTTACATACACTGATTGAAGATTCAAATCGACTAGCACAATCTACAATCAGTGTATG
>Ga0255039_10000365_pt1 | contig 14752 bp, 16 predicted proteins | sample BC1_12_1_MG_FD_181713 | JGI IMG/M metagenome (GOLD analysis project Ga0255039, IMG submission 181713) | Seawater microbial communities from Strait of Georgia, British Columbia, Canada - BC1_12_1 | ecosystem: Environmental > Aquatic > Marine > Strait | place: Canada: British Columbia | collected... | reverse complement strand
TAGTTCCTGTTGTTGCTAATACCGTTGCACCACTCTTAATTCTGATTGTTATATCGTCGCCATTCTGTGCTGAAATTTCGCCTCCAATTTTTGCGTGGTACGAATCGCCAACAACAAAGTGATTTGCCGGTATTGTTAAGCTACCTACTCCACTTCCTACAATACTTGTTTCTGTTGTTGTGTTGGTTAATGTTGCACTTACTACCGTTTGTGCATATAATCCTGTCGTTGGTTGGTTAAAAGATAAAGTTCCTGCACCATCCGTTTTTAAAACTTGTCCAGCCGTTCCATCTGCCGTAGGAAATGAATAAGCATTGTTAAAGCTTATAACATCAGCAGCACTAATTTTTAATACATCTGCACCACTATTTTGAAAAGCCAAGTAAACACCATTTAAATCTATTGTTCTGTTGCTTCTAATCGTGCCATCTATTAAATAAATGTTACTTCCTGCAATAGCCGATATTTCTGCACCTGTGATTTTCTTTGATACATAACCACCTGCACCATCAGATTCTGCAATAACAAATAAATCTGTGTTTGCTAAATTAGCACTCTTTGCCGTTAGGTCGCTTATCTTTATTTCTGCCATTTTCTATTTTCTTAATGTACTTCTCTAACTTTCTTATGTTCTCTGCCCTTACTCTATATTTCTTCATAGTACCCAACCTGTTACGTCTGTATCTTGATTTGGATACATGTCTGGAGATTGATTATTGTAATACTCTGGAAATAAATTGCTATTATTTACAACGTAATCAATAAATCTTTCTTTATAATGCATAGCCGTTTGACGTTGTTTCTCCATTAAAAAGTCTACCTCTTCTTTGCTTACTGATTCAGAGTTTTCTGCTCCGTGTTTATATACCCCCTTATTAGCGATTGTATAAGCAGCGTGAGGGTAGTACTCCACCATTGCGAAATGGATTAAACAGGGCTTAATATAATCCGTTAGAAGCGTTAAATATGGCTCTGTCAATGTATCTGCTATTATATCTGCTTGTATCTTTTCAAGCAACCTTGTGCCTGTCATTTGTTGGATATGTATGTCCTGCGATATTGAAATGTACTGAATAAATTTATCAGTATCTACTCCTCCATTTACAGAAGTAAATCTAACAACGTCATCTCTCGTAATTAATAATGCCTTTGCCATATCTTATGCTTTGTAGTTTGGGTGATGTCCGTTATCTGGCATATCCTTTGGAGCTATCTTTGCTTTGCCTCTGCCTGATGGTGTTGGTTTATAGCTCTGTGGAATGTTTGGAACTTCTTGCGAACTACTCAATGCCTTATCTTCGTAGTATGTTCCATCTTTCTTTTTCTTTAAGCGATAGAGTTGCTCACTCCAATAATGTCCACAATAAACTCCCCCTTTGAATTTAAATAAATCATATGCCTGTCCTTGATGCCCAAATTCACTATTGATACCAGCTCTTGACGCCTTGTCTATATCCTCTAATCTATACACTACACCATTATTAGTTCTTTGCATCATTTTAGTGCAAAAATCTCTACTGTTCTTTGAGCTATATTTTTGTGAATATCTGTATCTTACTTTGTAGATTGACTTATCTAAATAACTTTGTCTACTTGGAAAGCTTTTAATTACATCTGCAAACTTCTGTAAGGTACTTTTATTCTTTGATTCTGTTTGTTCTATCCAAGAATCTAAATCCGTGTTTTCTTCATCGTATTCTCTCTCTTCTATCAACTCCCAAACATCACTCATCTCTTCGCCCTCTAAATTCTCAAGTATTTCATTACCCTCTGAATCGCTAAAGTCTTTGTTTAATTCTAAACCTGTCTCCTCTTCCTTTTGCTCTTCATCTTCTATACCCTCTAAATCAGTAAATTCTAAAGGTTTTAATGTTTTGAAATACAAGTTTAAAGCAATGTCATTATAAGCAAGTAATTCGTCAAAGGCATCTGTTAGCATTTCTCTATATGGTCTAATAACCATATTTTCAAAAAGAATAAATGAATCTCTCAACTCATCCGCATTACTTGAAAAGCCATTCTGTGACGCTATTCCAAATAAAAGAGGCGACGTTATTTGATGCCCTAACATTATCTTTCTCAAACAAGTTTCTGTAAGTGTATTGTAGAGGTCTGGAGCATCATTCACAGGAATAGAATCTATAGTTGTTTTGCTATCTTGATTGTTATTAAAGCTAATTATTACCTTCTCTCCAGATACGCCTGTTAATTGATTTAATACCTTTGATTTAATCAGTTGCTGCTGCTCCTCACTTGGCGAACCATTGTTGAAATTGATTACTGCTCTGGAACTGAACCCATTATTAACCTCGTTAATTAGGTATTCGCTAATTGACTCCTCAAGTGTGCAGTACGGTGTCGCTCCGATATAATCTGGCAAGGCATAGTACTTTAAACCTACAGAATACGGTTTGACAAAATAAATTTCTATGTCATCATTTGAGCATCCAAAGGCACTAATCCTTTTAGGTTGATATCTTTTTGTATCTGTCCAGTCATCACTATAATAGAATCCCTCTATTATTCCCTCTTCATTGCATTTCTCACTTCTTAAAAGTTGTACAGGTATATGCTCAACTTGTGCTATTCGCTTTCTATCCTTTGTGTATATCACTTGCATAGCACATTGACCTAGCATCTTTAAGTCAACACATAAATGCCTCACAGTCTTCTTGCTAAATAGCGACATCATAGAAGCGTACTCTGACGGCTTTTTAGATGCGTTGGTAGCACTTAACCCCTTTCCGTAAATTAAACGGCTTACGTTGTTTATAATAGCGTTATTCGTGGTGCTATTGGTGTAACAATCTATCAAAAAAGAATAGTAATCATTTGAACTACCAAATTCTACCCAATCTTCTCGTTTGGCTTCCTTGATAACTGGTGGCTCATAAGCTGCCAATTCTAATATATGTATGTCTTTACTCATAAATTATAAATTCATTGTTTGATGCCCTACTTGTGAACTCTCCATTGTTTACAGAATAAGTTGCCACAGGTTGATTAGTACAAAAGATTCTATCCAAGTGTACTACATCAGTTCCGTTTTTAATTACAAGGTTATAAAAATGATTCTGCTTAACATCAAAGATAGCAGAAATTGTATCATAGTAATCTCCATTCGTGTTTACGTCAATAGTTACTTCCACCTCTGTATTCGTTTGGTCATCAGTAATAAACATACTGTCATACGTTTGGCTTCTTGGTATAAAGCTAAATGTTTGTTGTGTCGCTATCTCTTGTAATATAATCATCTACTATAATAACTAAAATAGTGTTTTTTTGTTGCCCTTTTGAAATTTAGAGCATTAAAAAAGGCACTCCTAAAAGTGCCTCTTCGTTTGTGTTATGAAAGGTATAAGAAAGATTCTTATGAAGTAACGATAACTGCATCAGTTGCTGCACCATCTGCAAAAGCCGTAGCTAATTGTGCTTCGTTGGTAGCGGCAATAAATAATGGTGGTAGCTCCTCTTCAGCCATGAAGGTGAGTTGGTAGCCATTGAAGTCTCCGAGGGCAGCTCCAGTCCCAATAGTACCAGCACTTACATCGCATCCTTGAGCAAATCCGAGCATGAAAAATTGGTCAGTCATAGACCTTGCAATGATTCTTGGTCTTCCATAGGCAAGTAGTTTAACTTGCTTGTGAGTCACAACGTCTTGACGCTTTAAATTAACTACCAATTCTTGACCAAAGAAAGTTGTTCCATTATCTCTTGAAGCATTGATAGTTGTATTTAGGGCATTAGCCGTTGATTTTAATTCATATTTGTACATTGTTAAAGCAGATGCTGGAGTCCAAGTTACTAGTTCGTCCTCTTCTCCAGGTGTGCCTGTGTCAAATGTAGCAGTATCTTCATTCAAATCGTCGAAATTGATTATATAGATTGCCTTGAGACCGCTTACGCTGTCCTTGCACTCCTCAACTCGTCCGTGGGTGATATCGCATGACATATTTTAAAGTATTTTATTGTTTATAAAAAAGAGGGTTTTAACACCCTCTCGTTAATTAGTCTTCTTAATTTACTGCGTTTGTGATTCCGTATGTTACGATATCGTCTACGATTGCGTACTGCGCCCCTGCTGCCATTCTCATGATTACTCTGCAATTGTTTGAGCCGTCTAAATCGCTCATATCCAACAATTTAACTTCTTGTAGGTCTGAATTTAGAGAGCATCCAAAGAACAAGTTAGACTTGTTAGTTGCAATTGCAGTTCCGTTTGCCAATCCATTAGCCATGAAGATTTTTACACCATCAAAAGCCAAGTCTTGTCCCATTCCGTACCAAAGTGTCCCTTTGTTGTCTACACCATTTGCTCCTGCATTGTTAGCGATAGAACCAAATCCACCTAAAGCACGAACATAAGCACGAGCCATATCTTGTGAAAGATAGATGAATAAATCTTCGCTTCCGTAAACGCTTGAAGGTAAAGCATCTACAATTTTTCCAAGCTCATCAATGATTGTTGTGGCAGATGCTGCAACTCCTGCAATTTCTTGTGCTGCTGGTAATCCTGCATCTAAAGCTACTTGAGTAACAATTCCATCATACTCTCCAGATACTGTTGCATCTCCTCTCCAGAAGTTAACTTCGTTTCTTGCAGCTACTTTCTCTGCTACATATCCAATCATGTAATCTTCAAAAGATTTAGGCAATACATCAAAAGATGAATAACCTTGCTCAACGCCTTGCCATGTGTTATGGAAGTCAAGCTTACAAATTTCAAGGTTTACTTGTAGGTCTTTAACCTCAAGAACTCTCTCTGTCAGTGTGATAGCATCGTCAGTTCTTGTAAAGTCGCAAGATGCGTCAGAAAGAACGTCAGTTAATGCCATCTTCTGCATCACTTGTTTAAATTTAATATTTGGTAGAATCTCTACTCCACCCTTTTCGATTGTTGGTGCGCTTAATAAAGCAGCAGCCACGTACTTACCAGCGAATTCGCCTGCGTAAGTCGTTGTAATTGAGGTAATTGAACCACTTGTTGCCATAATATAATTATTTATTTATTTAATTTTTCAAAAATTGAATCCAATGTAGACTTTCTTCTTTTAGAGCTAAACTTAAATACGTCTTTCTTTTCTACGTTTTCTGGATTGTGTGTTATTGGTTTAGTTGCTGCTTCATTTTCTTCCGTTTTTACTTCAGATAATTCCACAACCTCTTCTTTGTTTTCTACCTTTTCAGTTTTGTTTTTAGATAACAACTCCACTTCTGCTTTTAACTCTTCGTTTTCTTTTTTTAAAGCTTCGATTTCAGTAAAGAATGTTTCTTTTACGATTGACTCAACCGTCTTTTTAACTGGCTTTTTATCTTCTGCCATTTCTTCCTCTTTCTCCTCGTATACTGCTTCCTCTTCCTTTACTTCCTCTTCCTCTTTTTTCTCCTCTTCTGCTTCTTCCTCTGCTTTGACTTCTGCAATGATGCCCTCTTCTTTTACGATAAGTAAAGTTGCATCTTCCATTTTATACTCCCCAACAGGTAAAGCAATTTTTTGCTCATCTTCTGTTACGATAAAGATTTCTGCTTCTGCTTCAAAAGAATCTGCTTCCACTATTGTTACTCCGTCCTCAAGTTTTCTTTGCTCAAGTTCTATTTGCATTCCAAGTAATTCTCTTACTTTGTTCAAAACTGTGTTTGTGTTCATTGTGATATAATTTAAGTTATCTACTATAATAACTAAATAATTAAGTATCTGTTTCCTTTTCGCCTTGTATTGCTTATCAGTTGGAGTTTTGGCAATCCGTACAATCAGAGTACAATGTGGCAGAATTAACGTGTAAACCACTTGAATTAATAGCTTCTATGATAGTATAGCATCCATCATAATTACTATTGTGAAACCTTAAATAATAGACTGCACCTATATCTAAAGTTCCCTCGTGTATATGTATGTTTCTTTCTACACTTGAACTGCAATGTTGTATCTTATATTTAGATGCTCCCACCTCTACCTGTTCGCCTGTTATGTTCCCTATTCCTTGCGCCCATAAACCACCATCACAACAATCTTGTGAGTATGTTTGACCATCTTTGCATAGACAAGCACGTTTGCCCCCTAATCTTCCTGTTCTACTTTTTTTCAATTTCTTTCAATTTAGATTCTGCCCAACGCTTACCAGCTTTGCCACCCCAAAGTAAGTAACTGATATATCCACAATCTTGTTGGTCTCCTTTCTCGTAATACACTTCTGCTCTACTTAAATAAGAATACATTCTTTTTATAGTTTCAACAGATACGGCTTCTTTATTTGCTAATTGTTGCGCCCTTACCTTACCGACTTGTGTAGCACATTTGTTGTTTACTTTCTTGTTTAGCTCTATGCCTCTTTTAGCGTTGTTGCTTACTGCTTGTGGATAGTCTGCATAACTTTCTGCCTTGATGTCTAAAAGGTCTTTTAATGCTTCTATGATTTCTTCCTTTTGGTCATTACGTTTACCCATCTCATATCGGTCTGCGAAATATCCTTCTATGCTGAAGCCCTTAACCTCGCCAGATTTGGCTTTGGCATATAGTTCTTCGTCATCAATTTTAGCAGATACCATCCAAGTACCAACAGGAACATCCATACCATATAGTGCAGTCTTATCCTTGTCCGTGTTTTCCACAATCCAACTCTCTACGATGGTTACACCTTTTACTTTGTCCTTATGCTCAAAGGTCGCGTTTTGATGGTTAGACTTTTTAAAGAATAATTCAGACGCTCTTCTAACTGTCTGTTGGCTAAAGTATATATAGTATTCATCTCCGTTTTCATTACGTCTATATATGCTCTTGTCTGGAATAAGTGCAGCTCCCATAAGGATACGCTTCTCTGCATCTATTTCTTTAAGTTGTAATTCGTGTTTATTTAGTGCAACAAAGTTACTCTCTATAGCTGGTTGCTCTACCAAACTGATGGCTTCTATTCCAGAAGTTTCGTCTGATTCGTCAATAATTAATTCGATTATCTTCATACTATAATAACTAAAAAAGGTTTAAAGTGTTGCGTTTTGAACTCTGTTTCTATCTAATGCTTGGCTTGTCGTTACCTCTCCACTCACGACATAGGCTTGTGTGGGGGTAGACTGCAAGGCAGCGATTTGATTTATTCCACTATCACCGACCACGTTGAAGCTTGGTGCAACGGCTTCGCCACCTCCTGCTCCACCTATATCAGTAGGACTTTCTACATCTCCACCACCTGTGAATTGTTGTGAGGCAATACTTGCTATTTGAGCAGCTCCTGCTATTCCAATACCAACTGCATTAGCTATTCTTAAACTTTGTGTAGGTGTAAAGTCAGTAGTCTCTGCAAATACCTTTGTAATCGCTTGTGCCGTGTTTATAGTTGCTTGTGCTATACCTACTGCCTTTTGAACTTGAAACGCTCTTTTCTGTTGCTTTTCATTTCCTTTAGCAAACAATGCAGCGATATCATTAATAGCACTTAATCCACCTTGTACTACGCTTATCTTATAATCTTGTAATGCTTTAGCGTCTGCCTTTGCTTTGTCATCTCTAACCTTTTGGTCTGCTTCTGCCTTGTCATCTATTGCCTTTTGTGCTTCGTATGCTTCATTGGAATATTGCAATTTAATTTCATTTTCTGCATTTAATCTGGCTATCTCTATATCATTTAATGCTTCTGCATTTCCTTGCGCTTGTGCTTGTAAAACATCATACTTTTCTGCTACTTTTAATAGTGCGTTTTCTTCATCAGTTCTTAAAGCATCTTCGTTTTGTCTTCTGATTTTATCAAACTCTTCTTGTAGTTTTAGTTGCTCATCAATTTCCTTTTGGTCATATTTCTCTCTTATTTTTTCTTCAGATTGTTCCTGTTGTTCTGTGTATAAATCGTTAAGTTCCTTTCTTTCTTTTGCAGTTAGCTTCGTGTTTTTCTTTGCATCCTCTTGTAGTCTTCTGAACTTATCTCTATTGATTTCAAGGTCTTTCTCTATGCCATCTTCCAAAAGTGAGTTCTCAAGGTCTTCTATTTTTCTGGCAGCGTTTAATCTATCTTGTAAGTAAGATTTGTACTTGCTATTACTTTCTTTTTGCCTTGCGTCTTTCTTTTTGTCCTCATCAATATCTACCTTTTTTAATTTGTTTATGTACTCTTGATATTGTGTAAAATTATTCGTGTTTAATTCATTTCTTAACTTGTTAGCTTCTGCCGTATATTTTTCAACGTAAAATAATTCTGTTTTGTATGCACTACTTCCTCTTGCTTTTGCTGCGTCTATTCTGGCTTGGTTTCTTTTAATTTCTTTTTCGTAACCATCAAGTTTTAATTGTTCGCCCTCTTTAAAAGTGTCGTACTCCTTTTTTATGCCCTCAATAGTTTTTTGTCTTATTTGCTCATCTATCTCTGCTATTTTTTCTTTGTTTTTTAAACCCTCTTTACTTTGCTCTAAAGCAACGATTTCTGCATTTAATTGCTTCTGATAGGCTTGGTAATTTTTATCTAAATTCTCTTTAATTTCTTTAAGATTATCTATTTCTTTTTGTAATCTTTCTGCATTGGCTACGGCTCTTTCTTCTCGTTTTTTAGCCATATCTTCCTCTGCGAAATTGGTTAACCCTATGGCATCTCCAAATGCTTTAAGTCCTGCAATAGCACCCTTTAAGGGTATGAGTAGTTTATCAAAGTTTGCTATTAGTAAACCAATACCGACAACCAAAGCCCCAACACCTGTGCTAATCATTGCCAATCTTAACATCTTCGCTCCTTTAGTCGTTACCTTTTGAGCAACATTTAAGGCAAGTGTAGAAACGGTTAAAGCTTTAGTTCTAACATTCTTTAAGAATAACATAGCTGCACTTTCTTTCTCTAATGCCGTAGCTATCTGATTAACAGAATTAAGCAACGTTTGGGCAGCCATTATCTTGACCATTGTTTCTCGTAACTTCTCACTCTCTACTCCAGACAAAGCCATAGCAGATTGAATACCACCAAAGGCAGCAACTCCTGTTCCGACTAATTGTAAAGCACCTTGTAGATTCTTTTGGTCATCTGCAAGTCTTTTGGTTTCGTTCTGAATATCAATATATCTATCACGTAAATCGGCTGCTTGTTTTAATGCTTGTTTACCTACTGGAGTTTCTCTTCCTGCACTTAACGCTATGGATTGATAAGCTTGTATTTGCTTATTCATATCCCTTACATTCAAGGGCGTTTCTTTAACTATCTTATTGATGTCCTTGAGTTGCTTATCGTATGAATCTCCACTCTTTAAAACGGCATCATATTGCTTCTTGGTGCTTCCAATAGCTTTATTGTAATCTTTAGTATCTTGAGTAGCCTCCTTTGTGTTACTATTGATTTTTATGTTTATAGTCTTATTTTCTGCCATTAGATTCTGCTTTTAATTTCTTTAACATTTGTTTACGTTTCTTCTGCTTGTAAATCGCTTTTACTCCTGTTTCATAACTATATAATCCTTTCGCTATTTGTACGTTTTCTGATGCCTCAAAGAAGTCATCTAATGCCAATAAGTCTACTATGTTCTTTATCATTATGGTTGTTGTTGGATAAATATTTGGTTGCTTGTTTGTGTTCCGTTACTAAATGTATAAGTAACAACTAAAGTATATAGTTCAATAGTACCCTCTTCTGTTCTTACTCTGTCAAGGTCTTCCGTGTTTATGTAGTCCAAATCGTCTTCTGTTTTTAGTACCGTTGTAGTGTTTGGATTGTCTGGAATACATACCTCTATTGTACCCTCACTCGTTAAGGTGCTTGGTGTAATCGTTACACTTGGATTGCTACAAGTTACATCTGCTTGAACTACTCCATTCGGAAATAATATCCTAACATCTAAACATTGTGCTACATCGCTTGGAATTAACGGCTCTGATGGAACGTTTCCAATAGATATAACAGGTCTAAAGTCATTGATTAATACAAAGTCTACATCTCCAGTATTAAGATTAGACTTCATAGATTCTATAATATATCTTTTATCTCTGATAATTACCCTGTCATTCAAACGTAATTCAGTAAGTAAGCTTACAGGTAAATTCGTTTTTACGGTTGTTCTTCTATTCTTTAGATTAAACAGATTGAGCAAATATCCAGCATAGTACGTTCTAAACAATGTATTCTGTTCTGCAATGTTTGTAAGACTGCTTATATCTGCATTAAAGTTTAGTGTATAGTTTTCAGTTAATACACTTACATCTTGTCCGAAAGGAACATACGTTGATTCTAACCCTCCAAACGTTCCACCATTAAATCTAAATTCTTGTGCTAATTCTTCGTACTCATAAATTATCATAGGTTTAGGAACGTACTTGTTACCATCTTGATTTATTGTTTCGCCTATTTGTAGATTCGTGCCTTGAAATCTTTGCATTAGCATATTTTCAAAAGGCAATTCTACTTTAAAAGCACCGCCATCATAATCAAAAGTATTCTTCGTGTTTCCATAGCCACGACCTGTAAGATTTTTGAATATCGTATTCGTTGCACTTTCACTTTCTTGATATTTAAATTCTATTGTTTTAAATAATTTAAGCCTATCAATGTTTATGCTTTTTATATCCGTGTATTTCGTAATATCCACAACCGCACCTTTCGCATACCAATCGTCTAACGGCTCAACTTGAAAGACATTTTCTGCCGTTCCATAGCAAGTTAAATTAAACATCTTTAGAACTCCTTTAAAGAAGTCGCTTACGGTCATATCTGGAACGTAGTTAACAACATTTAACTCGTTTGTTAATGTCATTGATGAGGTTGCATAATAATTGTTATTAAAGAAAAACGCAAAAGGAAATGTTGTGCTATCTACATACCCACCTGTTTGATTATATCTACACTCAAATGAAATGCTTATAGCATCTGTTGCCCTTACTCTAAAAGTGTATTGATTGTTTAATGTTGATTCGTTATTGTTGGATGTTACTTGATATGTATTACCTCCTAAACCCTCAAATGTTTGTACTACTTGTCCGTTTAAAATTACGTCAATATAATAAGTTACAGAAATATCGCTTACGCTTGTTACATCTAAATAAACATTGTGTGCAACATCTCCTATTGCTGCTTGTCCAGATAAGCTTGGAAGCATTGTAGCAGGGTCTTGATAAGTATAGATTAAATTATCGTCTGCTATACTAAAATAATCTTGATATACTGCCGTTGTATTGTCATTGCTTGGGTCTGTACTTCCAGAAGTAAAGTCTATTGTTTTTGCTCCTGTTAAGAAAGTAAAATCTTCTGCATTTTTACAATACAAATAAGCATTACTAAATCTTTTATCTCCAAAAAAAGTTCCACTAAACGTAACTCCGTACCTTGTTTGTATTACGTTAATCAAGGCAAGTAATTTAATAGCAGGAAATAATTCATTATACAATACGCTTCCTGTTCCTGTTGGACTTATATCTGTGCTTCCACCTGTTTCATAAGTTATATCTCTATTAAAGATTAAAGGAAACCTAACACCATAAGTAATACTTCCATCCGTTATTCTGTCTTGAACTGCTGCACCATCATAAGAAAAATTGTAAAAATCAAGTTCTGACATATCTGCCAATTTATCGTCTTGAAATTTGTCTTTAAGTGCCAAGATATCGCCATAGAAAGTAATTTGATAGCTATAAGGTTGGTTATCTTTTACTTCTGATTTCTCTAAACTTATTTTTCCACGTCTAAATGTTGTTAAGTCTATTTCAATATAAGCATCTCTTCTTACGTTGTGGTCTATTGTGCTATTTACATCGTTCTGGTAAAAGTGTTCAAATATAGCATCGTTTTTAATTGAACTCGGAACGGAAAAGCTTTGCGAGAAGTCCGTAAATATTTTACTTATATCGCTTATGTCTTGCTGCTTACTTGTGACGCTTATTATTTCGTCTTTGAATAAATCAAGTCTTTGGCCCTCTATGTATACTTGTACTGTTCTCATTAAACCACGTTGTTAATTAAATCGTAAGCAAATTCAAACTCCATTTCGTAGTTAATCATTCCATCGTTAATTCCTAATTGTTTTTGAAGTGATTTAGTTTTGGCTTTTACAGGAGTGTAGTTCGTGTTTACCTCGTAGTCTAATAATAGGACCTTTTCACTCAATAACATCTGCTGCAAATAATCTCCATAGTCATCATTAACCCATCCTGTATTTAGCTTAATAGTTTCTTTTGCATTTATGTTAAATTCTTTAAATTGTCCATCTCCAGAAAGATTTGGATAGTAAGGCAATTCGCTTGGATTGAATTTGTATTCGTTCGTCTTCACATTGATACTTCTTTTCTTTACTTTTTGAAAGAATATTCTTGACCAACTACCATAACGATTAATAAAGTCTACAACTACTGGTTGATACTTTGGCTCACATTGTGGTTTAAAATATGCCGTCCATCTTTCTGTTACGCCACCAATTAAGATTTCTACTTTGTTTCCATTTGGTGCATAAGTTAAATACACTCTTGCATAGCTTTTCACTCCATCAGTTGTAGCCGTGTCTGTAAATGTTGCACCTGTTACTAAATCAGTATATTTAACAACATCTCCTATACTTAATTCACAATCGAAAGAACCCCATAAACCATTTCCTTGTGTTGTTAGTATTGTAGCATCGTAGTTATAAAAATACGTTCCCTCATCTAAAAGTGCTATTGGAGTTGTTGCGTTGTAGCCATCCATATAGTAGTTATAGCCATCTACAAATGTTCCTGTTTCTGTTGTGTCTAATACATACGTTCCACCTATCAAGTTATAAGACTTTACTTTGTAGTTTACCAAGTAATTTGTGCTTGTGTCGATGCCATACGTTAAACCTGTCGCACTTTGCCACACGTTAAAAGTGTAGTATTCTCTAACGTATGGACTTATATTATAAAAAGTTTTAGTGTTGTTAGACGCAGGAATTAATTTTGAAAGTGTGTATTGTGGGTTTGCTAGAAAGCCTGGTGTATTCGCCAAAAATAATTCTATTTTGCTTCCTGTTTGTGTAGCGTTATCTACTTCTATAATGTATGGACTTCTTGATAATTTCATTTTAGTTTTTTAAAGTTTTCGTCTGTGATTGTATTGAATAAGTTTACCATATCAAGTGCATATTTCTCTGTCACTTGTTTAGGTAGCTTCTTATAGTATTTCTCAAATGGTTTAGTAAAGAACATACTTGGTTTAATTCCTTTGTTCCAGATGCTCCTTATTATAGTTCTTGCCGTTTGCTCATAGCTTAAAAATTTGCCCTCCTTATCTCTAAATTGAAACTTCTTTCTTTGCACCCATTGATTGATGCCTTTTGTCAATCCACCACTTTCTCCACTACCTGTACCAAATCTATATCCACTTAAACTCTTGCCACTCTTTACACCCTTAACCCCTCTGTCTTGAAACCATCCGTATCCTTTCATCTGGAAAGTTATCTGTACACTATTAGGCGATTCCTTTACATAAGATTTTAAGCTATTTGCAAGTGTACCAGTATCTCTTGGCAAACCTTGTTTAGCTTCCTTTATAACCTTATCTCTAAAGCTATCTAATATCTTCTGTACTTCGCCTTTCTTCATTAGCAAATAGTCATATCATTAGGTATTAATATATCACAGGTCAACGTCCATCCTGTTAGGTTGTTTTCCATTCTTTCAGTAAATGGCTCACACGTTGGAGTACCATCCACTTGATAAGCATCAGAATACAAGTCCCCTCTTCTTAACAACTCATAGCATCTGTTAAGAACTGCTAACATAGTATTAAGTACATATAACTCGTTATTGTTGCCATCGAACTTGTCTGTGGTTTCGTCTTTTGATACATTAACAATATCCATTGCCAGGATGCTTAAATTGTATCTAATCACGTTATTCTCAAAGGTTGCCGTATTGACTATTATATGCACCAAAGGGAAGATGGTCTGCTTATTTAGGTCAACGTCAAAGATGTCCCCTTGAGATACGGTTGAGATTAATTCATCACTCTCAAAGTGTGTTCGTAGTTTGTCTATTATATCAAAGTAATTCATAGTTTATCTTTTCATTTTTCTGTTAAGCTCTCTGGCTTCAATTTCGTTTTTCTCTTTCTCGAATGTGAGATAGGTAAGACATTGAGATAATTCAAGTTTTGTAACTGCATCAATTCTTGTGACATCTCCTTTAGCGCATTGATAGATGCTTGAGTACCATTTCCATTTTTTGCCAAATTGAACTCTTTCGTTGAACTCATTGAGTTGGTCATTGTCTTCATCTCTTTCTGCAAATAGTTGAGGGTAGCGTTTAGTAATTCTTTCGCGATATCGTAAAAAAAAACACTTGCTGCTATGGCAATATCTAAAGGAGCAAACTTCATAAGCTCTTGCATATCTTCATTCGGCTCGTAGTCTACAATAGAATACTTGTCCTTGTACTTCTCTTTAATTGGTCTAAACATTACTGCCATTGCCTTGTGGTATGTTTTCCAATCCTGTAAGTTGTGTTCTATGTCTACATACTCTCCAAAGCTTATATGCTCCAGATTCGGAATAAATCCAAAGGTATGCTCTCCTAATTTAAAGTGACGCCTTAATTTTGGCTTTTGTTTAAATACCTTTGTGAAATGTACTATCAATTCATTTAGGTCTTTGAGCTGAATGTTCATAACTTCTTTCAGTTCTATGCCACAGAATATCTGTATCATTTTTTGAGCAATAAATTCTTCGTCATTACTCTTTTCTTGCATTTCAATAAAGGTCTGATATCTTGTTAATGGTATCTCGCTTAAATCGGTTGGTATTGTGATATCTATTTTCATCTTCTTATATTAATAACTAAATATTCGTG
>Ga0255039_10000364_pt1 | contig 14797 bp, 17 predicted proteins | sample BC1_12_1_MG_FD_181713 | JGI IMG/M metagenome (GOLD analysis project Ga0255039, IMG submission 181713) | Seawater microbial communities from Strait of Georgia, British Columbia, Canada - BC1_12_1 | ecosystem: Environmental > Aquatic > Marine > Strait | place: Canada: British Columbia | collected... | reverse complement strand
TTGTAAACCTCCAATAGAAACCTGTTGCTCGGGACATTGCAGGCTGAACCGGTTATCGACCCGGAATATCAAATCATACCCTGACTGGCAGCAACGATAATATAAGTGCCCAGCAGCAGCAACGACAGAAAGAAAACACGCCGGAAAACGGCCTCGGAAATAGTGCGCCGGATGGCCTGGCCAAGCATCATACCGGCAACCGCTGGTATCAGCGCAAGCGACGAGCTGATCAACTGTTGCTGGCTGAGTAGTGAGTGATTACCCAGTGCCAGGGCAAGCGCCAGTGTTGACAGAGTAAACAGCATCCCCATTGACTGGATCAGCTGGTCTCTGGAAAGGTTGAGTGCGTTCAGATACATCACCCCTGGCACCACGAAAGAACCGGTCATGCCGGTTAGTACACCGTTGAGCAAACCGCTAGCCGGTGCTGCCCAGGATTCCTGCACGCGGGTGATGGCAGGTTTGAATCCCGCCAGGCTGATCGCCGCATAGATGAGCAGCAATGCACCCAACAGGGCGGAGAGCAACGACAGGTCGACCTGTTTTAACGCGATTGCACCGATCCATACACTGGCGCTAGCGCTTAGCAGGAAAGGCCACAGACGCCGCAGCAGAATGCGGGTATCCCGACCAACACTGGCCTGCCACAGATTGGTGACAAACGAGGGTACCAGCAGCAGTGCCATGGCCGTCGGCAGATCAAGGGCGACTGTGAGTACCGCGAGGCTGACGGTTGGCAGGCCAAGACCGATAATGCCCTTGACCATTCCAGCCAGCAGGAAGGTTGCCAACACCAGTAGCGTTTCCGCTTCAGGCATGAGTTGGCAACCTTGTCATTGTGATGGATCTACAGGGTAATAATCTGATCGGGCATATTGCCGGCCAGGGCTTCGTACAGATTTGGAAAGCACCCGATAACGGCACCATCGACCAGTTTGCCGTCAATCTCGCGCTCATAGCAGCATTGGTCACAACCCATCAGTAGGATTTTTTGATCTTTTGCCACTGCCGCGAGTCGTTCGCCGAGTGGGTCACCCTTTACCAGTACGTAATTGTTGTCCTCGAAAAAGAACATGCCAACGACTTCCGGGCCATGAGCCTGTTCTTCGAGCTGGGGCAGGATCATCTTGCCGAGTTTGTAGGAAACGGTGTGTCCCTGGCTGGAAAAAATATATGCAACTTTCATTATTAACTCTTTTATTGGGTTTGTTGTTGTATTGTGTTTTGGGCATATTTTACTGATACCGCGAACCTGTAACGCTAAATGCCCACTGACAGGTTTGCTGGGTTGTGAACCGTCGCCAGACTACACCAGAGTCTCAGCGATTTCAGCCTATATTATCGCTTACCAACTTTACGGTATCGCAGCAATACCGGCGCTGTATGCGATGACCCTGGTATCACCGTGCTCATCGGTTATGCGCCATTCACCCTCTTTCAGCCCTTCATGATACTGTCCGCTTGTCGTGACATTACCCTGATCGTTCCAGACGGTATATTGTCCATGTAAACGTCCTTCAAGATCGCTCGATAACTGCAGAATCAAAATATCGTTCTTAACCAGTTGCAGTGGACCAGTACGTACAAAATGGCCTGGCGTTTTCTCCCAATTGCAGCTTTGCAGCACAACGCCATCGCCGAGTCCGGCGGAAAATGGTTCACCCAGCGGGCACTCGAGCTCGGCGGCCATGAGCCCGTGAAAGAGCGCGAGAAACATGACTCCCAGCATCAGCGCGCAACTCGTCGGCGCTGGTTTGCGAGTGAATTCCGTCGGATAGCCCCAAATATGACCTTGCCACCATGGGGAGTTCACTGAGTTCGGGGGCATCCTGCCCGACGGCTGCGCGCAGTCACCTGTAAACATGGTTTGTACCGTCAATCTAGCCACCGACGAGGCCACTTTGGCGAATTCCATCGAGGATGAATTGAACCGCAAGAGCCGCCAGCAACACACCCATCACCCGACCGACCACGTGCATACCCGTGACTCCAAGCAATTTCTGTAGTTTGCTGGCCGATAACAGCGCGGCCAGTGTAATCAGCAAGATTGCCATTATTGCGCCCACCACAATTAACTGATGACTGACAGAGTCTTTTACGTCAGACATCAACAGTATCGTCGCGCCCATCGTACCCGGACCGGCGAGCAACGGTGTTGCCAGCGGAAACACCGATATGTCGTCCTTGATCTCTGCTTCTTCCTGTTCTTCGCGGGTAGTGGAAGCGCCGTTACTCGCGCGTGCAAAAACCTTGTCGATGCCGATCAAAAGTAACAGGATACCGCCCGAGATTCGCAACGCAGCCAGCGAAATTCCGAGCCCGGTGAGCAGGTATTCGCCGAGTAAGGCGAAGCCCAGCAGGATGCAGGCGGCAATAAAAGTGCCGCGAATCGCCATCGTACGCCGCGATTTGGCGTCCGCTGTTACGGTAAGTGCGGCGAACATGGCCGACACGCTGATAGGGCTGATAGTGGCGAAAAAGGTGGTGAAGGCAAGCCCGGCAAGTTCCATCATATCAGTCGGCCATCATCGGTCGCAGGTGCGTGACCAGTAACTAACGAAATGACTGAAAAGCCAGGCCACAATGATAAAGTGGGTGCTTTATCGGTGTGATCGAAGGCTCCCATCAGATCCATCACGGTTAGTCCGATATTGCCGCGACCCACGTTTTTCGCCATCGGTGTCTCGATAATGGCCAGTCCTGTAAGATCGTGCATGTTGGGTGCGTAAGCCGCGCTAATGCAGGCACCGACAGCCCGGCAGCTACTCGTATCCTGCCCGTTCACCAGGGCAACTTTAGCTTCGTATTGTTTCGTCATGGGCAGGTTTCCAGTGTTGCCGGCACAGCATCTAACGGTTACGCGAAGGTGCACCGTGTTGCTGTCACCGTGAGTTACGTTTGTGCCTTGTCATACTAAACGATAGTGAGTCTGCAGATTAAACTATCGGGCATGACTGCGGCGCTATCAACCTGCGCCTAACGATGCTTGAACAACTTGAGCAGGCCAGACCAGAAGCTACCGGCTTTGGTGTCGGGGGTCTGTTCCAGGATACCCGGGAAAACCCGCTCCAGTTCACCCGGATCAAAATACAGTCCCTTGCAGGAAGGACAGAAATCGAGTTCGGTTTTTTCGATGACGACGGCCTTGAGGTGGCGCCCTTTGCAGCTCGGGCACTTGCGACGACTCGCCCGGAATTCCAGTTCATGAATGGACTCGAGCGTCTTGGTAAATCGACGTGCATCTTTTTTACCGTCAAGCAACTTGTGTAATGCGTGACCGCGAATCCAGATACCGGAGCAGGTCGAGCAGCTGTGCACGAGTAGATCGCTGTCTGATTCGTTATCGAAGCTGTGGTTACATTGTGGGCATTTCATTGTGGGTGTCGTGCTAGAGGGTTATTTGATGTCACATCATCCACACGTATGTCAGGGCCAGTGCGATCGCCAGCGAAGCGACAATTGTCGGGCTCATGGGTGGTGAAGGCTTGCGGCGAATGACCAAATAAATGGCCAGTGTCAGTGACATCGTACCTGCGCCGAGGGCGAGCACCACAGCCACGGAACTGATGAAGACCATGCCTTCAAAACCGACAGGTGGGAATTCGAAATAAGTGACGCAGATCGCCGTGACAGCTGCCATCATGGCGACCTTTGACAGGAATCTCGATAGTCGAAAGGGGTCGATCGCGCTGTCCTCCGAATTGTGCTTTACGTGCAGAGCGGCTGGTTATCTGGAAGGGCGATTCTACCTGTAGTCGATGCATAATATAAGCGTGAAGCGCGACTATATCCAGTTTGAGCCTGGCGAATTTACCGTGACACATAAACCCTGCGGATTCTGCGGTGGCTGACATTGAGTCTGGTTGCGTAGATGCTTACCGCGCCTCGATTTATCCCGGCATCTGTAACAATTCAAACACCTCGAGCGAGCCGTCACTTTTCAGAAATGGGCAGAACCGGGCCACCACCAGTGCGGCACCCATCGATTCTGCTTCGAGGATAGTGAAACCAGACATAACCTTACGGCCGTCAGCATTGACGCTTTGTGTATTGGAGAGCGGGTTGGCCGGGTTTATTGCCCGGTCGCTTAACCATTGCCTGTAGCGGACATAATGCTGATGGTCTTGCTCTGCTGTTGAGGGGAGTGACTGCCAGACAGACAGGTCTGGGCTAATTTTGGCATTCTTCTTTTATTATTGGCGATGAATATTGATCAAAAGACCGGTTTTGTCAGTGCGCCTGGCATTAATCGGACTGCCAGGACTTGGCATCATTCTCGCGTTGCCGTTTCACTGCTTCGATGCGCTTGATGCGCACCAGACCCCATAAAATGGTCAACAGGAGAACACCCGCAAACGATCCATAGCGAAGCAGCAGCGAGCTTGTGGTTGCCCACAGGACAATGAGCCCAACTGCGCCGATGGCCAGGATAAAGACAATGATACGCTCATCGAGATAAACGATGTTCCTTCTGTGATGCTCTTTGAGACCTGATGTCCCTCCGGCTTTTGCGGCCGCAGCCTGGATACGCGCAATACCCTCTTCAGCATTGTCAGACATATTGTGCCCCCTCCAGCGAAAGCAGTCTGCCAAGGACTGCATCATCGCATTAAGTGCTTACTGAAATAGTTGAGTGCTAGCTTTCAATCGTTCACTGACGAATTCCGAACACAGTTCAACATCCTAACTGCTTAAGGGTAAATCAGCAAAACGAGGCACCATCAGCTGAATCGGGTAGCCTGACGATCTAATTATATTGCAGATGCATCTGGCATGAACAGTTCAGCTCGAAAAACCAGTGCAGTCGTAACGCTCCGTGCCTGCGTCCGCGAGCGTTTCTTTATCCCGGCGTGAAAGGAGAACAGGTGCCGCCCACGGGTAAGACATTGTTGATTATGGCACCGACGGCAATAAGTAGAAGAGTGCCAGAATCTATTTCAAAGTGCGCTAGTCATTTACCTGCATATACAGATACAAGGCAAACGAGTAGACGACGAGCGCGTAATACAGGTTGTTGTATGTTTTTCTGAGCGAGTTGCCCTTCTCGGTAAAAATATCGGCGTTCCAATAGGGGAAAAAACTATGCAGAGGGATTGTTTTCCCTTCTTTCACTTCCTTTTCCAGCTGCAGTTTGGTTATCACCGTCCACCGGCACAGCAGAACTCCGACTATGGCGAACAGCGAACCAATCAGTATGCTTGATATTTCCATTTGCTATATCCAGGATTCCAAGTGTTGAAATAAAAGGGACAGACTACAATCAAATTCATGTTGATCCCAGAATTTTCAAAGAGTCACGTCCCGCAAGACTGACCGGTTTTTCTATGCATCATTATTGGTTTGGCTGATGATCGCCAACTCGATGCATCTTCCACCACAAATCTCGCGGCCGTCATGGGTAAGCGAAAAGTTGTCGTTGATTCATATCTACCTTCGCGCGCCAAAGGTTGATTCCATCACACCTGTTGCCTGCCGTATCCATCTGAAAAAAACGAGGTGACGAGCGTTTGTACCACACCGGGCATCAGCGCAGCGGGTTTTGCTTTCTCCTAAAAATAGGAATCGTAGTCTTGTGTGCCTGCATGAGAGAGCACAGTAGCCCTAACAGATCAGCTGAGCGCTTTTACTTTTCTGAGCAATGGCTGTAACTGCTGCTCGTATTTCATCCAGGCGGAAGAGCTGCCCTGGTACATTTTCTTCCTTACCTGTACCTGGCTGGCCGTTTTGACATCTCTCTTGCTGGCGTGAAAATTAAGGCAGCTCTGTTCCCAGCCGAGCCCACAATAATTCAGTAGATTACGCGTTTCGATTTCCTGATTCTCAGTCAACTTTTCATAATCCAGTTGGTAGATCATACCGGGGAACCGCGTTTGCCAGAATTCCATTAAATCGTGATACAGCAGGTAGTATTCGGCAAGCTCATCCAAATCATAACCGTAACCATTACCTTCCCCCGAAAAGTTATGCTTAAAAATCGACCAGCAAATGGCCATCGGGCTGCGCCGCACATGAATTATTTTAGCCGATGGGATAGCAGACAGGATAAGTCCCAGAAACATGAAATTTGAGGGCATCTTGTCGGTAATGAATTTTTCAGGCTGATTCAAATTTTCCAGGTAGGCTAGATAATCAGAGTTAATTTTATGCTCTATATTACTCCGTATATTAACGTTATTTTCAGGTCTGTCCGTATCTGCCGCGGCCCTGATTATCGGCCTGATAACCTGTCTCAATCTGGCAAGCTCTCCTGCACCGTATACCTGCGAATGACTAGCAATAATCTGCTCGACTAAAGAGGTTCCAGAACGAGGCATGCCAACGATAAAAATGGGAGTCAAAGAAGGGTCACTAGCATGGGCCGGCGGTGAATCGTCATTCTTTCTTTCGGGAAATAGTGCTTTTATTTTGGCGCAGAGTTTCGTCTCTGCTGTAATAGCAAAATCTATTTCCCTGCGTCTTAGGCGATTACCCTCGAGCAGTAGCTCAAAATGTCTGGCGTAATCTCCCGCCTGCTCACAAGCGTTAGCAAGTGCAAAAAGGTAATTTTTCAGATCGGCATTGGATAAATCTTCCCGCTCAATCTGTCTCTCCAAAAAATCAAGCTCGGCATCGCTCGCCCGGCAATGCTCGTTCAGGCAACTTCGATTAAAATAGGCTTCAGCGTAATCAGGGATTAATCGGATTGCCTCGTTATAGCTTTCCACCGCCGCCTCAAACAGCCCCAAACTACTCTGCACATTGCCGCGGTTGAAAAAAGCATTTGCGTAATCGGGCTTCAGTTGAACTGCCGTGTCATAACTGGCTAAAGCTTCCTCGTTTCTCCCTGTTTCACTCAATGCATTTCCACGATTAGAATAAGCCACGGCAAGGTCGGGCTTTAATCGAATCGCCTCATTGAAATTCTCTATTGCTGTGTCGAATTGTCCCGCTCTCGATAATAGAACGCCACAGTTGGCATAAGCCTCAAAATAATCAGGTTTTAACTCGATGGATTTTTTGAAACATTCCAGTGATTCCTCAAGTCTCCCTGATCCAAAAAGCACCTTGGCGCGGTTGTAGAAAACTTCCGCATCATCAGCCTTTAACTGCATTGCCTTGTCATTGTTCATCTTGCGGGTAAAAAAAACACATCGTGGTTTTCCCTGAAATTAGTTTATGAGCACAATCATCGATATGATTTCGCATCTACACAGGTACCGAAAATTCGGAAAATTCTGTTTCTGCCGACATCCATCATTAAAGCTCCAGCGCCCGAACCGGGAACCTAAGCTGTCTTCAGGAATGGATTTGAAGGGCCATGATAGCACCGCAAATAGAGGTTATCGATAGCATTTTTTGCTCGACGACGAGGTCCAGTGTGCCCTTTCCAAATGCCACATGGCTTCAAAAAACGGAGCCAACACTCTTTGCATAAACACTTACTTTATCGCATTTCAAACTGGAAACTACGTGTGTCCCAACCTGGCCGTGATTAGCCTGTAGCCAACATCCAGCGATGTAGAGTTTAAGATGGCGTAATTATTTTTTGCCCATGCTCCGCTCGCGATGTCGTCTTCCAGTTTTCTCAAACCCTCTGCAAGGCTTTTGATTTTTGCAAAAGGGGAGGTGGACTGTCGTACCTTTTCATTAAGATAAGCCTCTGGTCTTTTCCAGAAGGACCCTAGCAAACCGTCCTTGCAGTCAGCAGGTATCTTTAACGGGGTAATGACAACGTCAGAAAAATGTTTGTTGAACTCTTCCATTTCAGGAAAAATACATTTATCCATTTCATAGATTTCCGGAAAGTAATCTCTGGTAAGCCAAAATGGTGGAGACTCAGGGTCCCAGGAAATAGCGACAAATTTGTCTGTTGCTACTCTGTTTATTTCGTCGAACGCAAGCGCTCTGTTTTCCCAGTGATGCATGGAATTGACCGTCATTGCGTGCGAGAAACTATTGTTTTCAAATGGCAGGCTTTCAGCAAAAGCCTGCTCTACTCTATGAGAACCATTCTTCCTTTGAGCAATCATTTTCGATGATGGCTCCACCGCTACTAATTCTATGTTTTCAGGTTCGTATGAACCAGTTCCGGCGCCAATGTTGATAATTCGGGTTGCACCCCGGAGTTCAGAATATAGTTGTTCCGCAATTTTGGGATCAGTGCAACGCGTTACTGAATAGTTAACACCGAGATCGTCATACATTGCCTCCATTAGTCACCCCCGGCTACCCAATGCATGAGAGCTCGCAGCGGTGATCGAGGGCGCGTGTAAAGCCTATGTTACCCGGCAGCATGTTCTTGTGACCTGTTGATCATTACCATCGCCCCAACGGTTAGTGATATTGGTTCAATCATAATGATCCTCTTTGACAGATGGCATCCTGCATCAGCTGAGTGCACCTGCCGCATGCGCCGGTTCACTTTCTAATAGGCTCCCTGCGAATAGGTCAATTCATAACTGTGTGAATAAACCTCAAAGATGAGGCCGAATGGATCTTCGACGTAACACATTCGGTACGGCTTTTCTCCAGGGTAGTATTCGCGGATAGGCATTCTCTGCTTGCCGCCGTGTTCGACAATTTTCGCAACGAGTCCTTCAATATCCGGATCCTGAACGCAAAAGTGAAAGGTGCTTGTCTTCCAGTATTCAAAGTCTTTTGGGGTTTCGTTGTTCTTGAACTCGAACATTTCGACGCCGATCTTGTCGCCAGTAGACATGTGTGCGATTTTGAAAGAGCCCCAGCCCTCGCCAAATACATCAATACACATCTGTCCTATAGGCGTGTTTGACTCTTCGGTGATGACGGTGGGTTCCATTATGTGATACCAACCCATAACCTCACTGTAAAAATTGGCTGCTTTCTCTACATCTGGAACGGAAATACCGATGTGCGAGAAGGTTCTTGGGTATGTACTCATATTTATTCCTTGTTTCAAAAGTTTGTGTGACATCCTAAGTCCGGCCTTTCCAGGCAAGACGCGTTACGTTTTTCATGTTGCTCGCGGATCATAACACTTTCATCTGCATGGCATTATGATCGAACCTATCTCCGAACTTCGATGTGGGGCGTGTTCGAAGCGATTACTCCGAATTCGGCATCCTCGTTTTCAAGTCTTTCACGTCGGGGGCTAAAGACTGTGATATTGGGTCGATCTCAGCATTGCCAGTCAGGAGCAGGAAAGTTTGCTATGATGATTTTTCAACCTGTCGATTTAGATTCGAAATCATATGCTTCTTCACTTGGCCCGTGATCCCTTAGAGACATTAACTTTTTTTTACCCTCAGTCAATGATGGGACATGACCGACATCTACTGGCCAGATAACATAACTGTGTGCATCAATATTTTCAAACCACTCGCTTCGACGAGTTAGAAATTTACCATGCACAGTCTTGTGCACAAAGTGTTCGAAGTACTCAAAATTTTCCCATATAGAGAGTGTTGCCGCAGCAACATCGGGGCGTCCAAACAAACGTTCTAAATCGTTTTCAGGTAACTCAAAATCGCCATCCTTGAGACGCCATACAAATCCCTCGGAGCGATCAGCTATCGAATTAACAAGAGCGGTATTATCCACGAAATCCGAAATTCTGTGGTCACCCCAGGGATATAAAAGGTATCCAAAGTTCATATGCGCGATATATCCCAAAAAAACCCTCCTTCTTTCACTTTATCGTAGTCGGCTATATTCCGATTAAAGGTTTATACGCCGAATTTATTTTTGTCGTCTAACGCCTGGTTCAGCTGCTCGCTTTGCCTCAGTCTACGCGAATGACGTTTTTATTTCGATCGGTCGCTCACTGGTGACATAAGTCATCCAGGTATTGAGCCATTTCTGATTCCGTAATGTTTGACGGAACGATGATGTCCCTTGCAGGCCAGGCGCGTCTGCATGCGTATTGTTATGGATCAGGTCTATCTGATGGATGATTGTTAGCCCCATCATGGATCTCCACTCCTTCAATAAGAGAAGGGTCAACCCCTTCCAAACATCCCAGGTTAATGCCGTATTGATTTGGATTCGATCGTCGTTTGTGGTGTGTGTAGATGCCACATATCGAGCAGAAATAGTGTTCCGCTTCCTTCGTGTCAAATTGATAAAGTCCCAATTTATCTTCACCCTTAACAACCTTTAGTCCTGCTAATGGTACTGATCCGACAACAGCGCCTTTTCGTCGGCAAACTGAACAATTACATCTTCGTGGCTCTACGATTCCTTCAGGTAATTGGAGCTCCAATTCAACAGCGCCACAGTGACAAGTGGATTTGTGAATTGGATTTATTTCGGCCTTACCGACTTGCTTTAGCATTTTTCTATTCCGAGTGCTTCATAACGCTCAAATCAGCAGCGCGGACTTGGCCGCGTCCGACAGCATTTGCTTGTTATGTGCATCATGCTTCGCAATCATTACCTTTTTGTATAGGAGGGCATGGCACAGTGCCGTAAGAACAAAACACGCAACAATCTCCTTGTTTCGGATTTAGAAGTGAATGACACGATATGCATTCGTAATAGTACTGGCAACAATTTGTCGGCATCATCTCTTCCTTTGAGTGCCCGCACTCTGGACAAGTTAGTGTTGACTGTAATATGACTTGGTTCACTGGGTTGCGAGTACTAACAATCAGATTTCTTAACGTCGAATACTGCTCCCTATAACTACCGAATACAATGCTACTAAAGCATAAGCTTCAGATTTCGATCAAGATCTGGGATGCATATAACAGCTCATTTAGATGGCCTGTCATGCCTTTTGAGAACCAGCAAAGTCGCACTACTAGCATTTTGACACCGTCTCCAGGCATCGGCGGGCTATCTGGTAAGTCAGCAACTCCTGTCTGAACCAGCAAATCATCGTTTACAGCAGCGCAAGTGGAAGGTGTGTGTTCCTGATCTACCGGTCTGCATCGCGAATGCCAATAGCAACAATGAAGTACCGTGGAAAAGGGTTGATAACATAATTTAATCCTTGAAAGATCACTGAAGTATCCCCCTCCAGTACTCCGTTCTTCCGCTCATCTCGTCCCTGGTGGAAGCTGGCAGCAGCTCGACAGGACTGCGATTTCCACGAATTTCCCAGCCGCCACCCAGCGCCAGGTACACCTGCACCAGGTTGGTGTTTACGGCTCCCTGCGTAGACGCAAGCAGGTCCTGCTGTTGCGCGTTAGATGCGAGGATGGTGAGGACTGGATTATACGGAATCGACCCGGCCTGATACTGCACTCTGGAAACTTCGACTGCCCGCAGTGATGCCTCGGCGGCTTTCTTATATGCAACAAGTTGTTCATGCGACTTCAGGTAGGCAACAATGGCGTTGTCGACATCCCCCTGGGCTTGCAAAACCGTATTGCGATAATCGGTCAACAGTTGCTGGAAACGCGCATCCTGTAGCCTGATATTGCTCCTGAGACGACCATAGTTGAAAATGTTCCAGTTGAAGCCGGCAGACAGGTCCCAGCTCTTGGAGTCGCTGTCAAACAGGTTGCTAGTTTCCTGCGCGCTGATGCCTACAGTGCCACCGATTGAAAAGTGCGGATACAGCTCGGTTATCGCAAAACCGATCTGTGCGCTCTGCGCCGCAAGCTGCCGCTCCGCTATGCGGATATCGGGTCGCCTGCGAATAATATCCTGCGGCATCCCCAGCGCGACATTGACCTGCACCGACGGAATTTCGCGTTTTGCATCGAGCAGGTAACGAAAACTCTGTGGTGGCTCGCCCAGCAAAATGGCGAGCGAATTCTTTAATTGTTGCAGCGACACCTCCAGTCCCGTTCGAGTTGCGATACTGTTATACACCAGGCTTTCGGCCTGATCTTTGTCCAGTTCGCTGACATCACCGGCATCAAGTTTAGCCGTGGCAATGCGCAGGCTTTCCTGTTGGAGCTCGATGTTCAGATTCGCCACTTCAATGCGCCGCTGGAAGGTACGGATCAGCATATAGTTTTGCGCCACCTGGGAAACCAGCGACACCAGTGCGCCATCATAACTGGCGACGCTGGCATCGAGTGCCGCCTCAGATGACTCCACCTGACGGCTGAAACGGCCCCAAAGATCAGCCTCCCAGCTCAGGTTAAAGCCGAGGCTGTATTCGTCGAAGATTGTACCTGCAGATCTTTGCCGCGAAACCCCGCCAGTGACCGCCTGTTGTTGCGGATACTGATTGCCTATGGCAATGGCCAGTTGCTGCTGTGACTGCAATACTCGAAGCGCGGCGGAGCGCAGGCTCAGGTTTTGCAACAGCGCGGTGCTAACCAGCCAATCGAGTTCGGGGTCGTTGAATGCCGTTTCCCACCACCTGGGACCAGCCGGAGATTCAGTCGATACATATTGATTATCGATTTCGACCCAGTCGGTTTCGACGGTCGCTTCGGGTTCCGCGTAGTCCGGCCCAAGCTGCATGCAGCCAGTGACGAACAGCGTCGATAGTATTGATATTCCAGTGATTTTCAGGGTGCGCAACATCCCGGCTATCTCACTGCAGCGCCGTCGGTACGGGTGGCACCGGCTTGTCATGATCGTCTTTCGCGGTGCCGGTCATCACCAGTACCGAACCAGTCGTTCCAACCCGCAGCGTAACGCCTTCGGGTAGCTCGCCGAGATGAATGCGAACCGGAACGCGCTGCGCCAGGCGAATCCACTCGAATGTCGGGCTGACATTGGGCAGCAGGTCAAAACCGGTGCTGCCATCGTCCTGGGCGATACCCCAGCCCATGCTATCCACATGAGCTTCGATCGGTTTATCCGGATAGGACATCAGGGTCACGATGGCCCTGTCACCCGGAGCGATTCCCGCGATATAGTTTTCCTTGAAAAAGCCATCAATCCAGAAACTGTCCACATCCACCAGTGCCAGTGCCGGCTGGTTGGCAACCGCCTGGCTGCCGAGTTGCAATTCGAGATTAGTCACGTAGCCGTCCACTGGCGCCCTGACCTCGGTAAATTCGAGGTTCAGCTCGGCCTGCTCGACCGCCGCACGTGCTTCGCGAATACTGGCATTGGCGTCACCCGCCGCACCCAGGTTGGCACGAGTCTCCGCCAGATCTGCCTGCGACTGGGCCAGGGATGCCCGCGCCTGAGTCAGGCTGGCGACTGCGCTTCTGCGTTTCTGCACGGAGACGTCGTAGTTCGCCTTGGCACGTTCTACCGACTTTATCGAGGTCGCCTTTTTCGGCAGCAACTCTTGCTGGCGCTCGTACTCTGCCTTGTTCTTTGTGATATCGGAATCGGCTTCATTGATGGCACTTTGCGCCTGCAACAACGACGCGCGTGAGACTTCTACATAAGCGAGTGCGGCTGCGACCTGCTGTTCCTGGCCCAGGTAGCTGTCGCCGGTTTTATCATATTTCGCCTGTGCGCTTTCCAGGTCGGCCTGAAAAGTGCGCGGGTCGAGGGAAAACAATAAATCTCCCGCTTTGACGAACTGGTTGTCCTTGATCGCAAGCTCGACAATTGGAGCGGAAACACGTGGCGTAACCTGTATAACCTCGGCGCGTACCTGGCCGTCCCTGGTCCAGGGATTGACAACATAGTCCCAGTATTTCAGCAAAACAGCGGCGATCGCGACCAGGACAATCACAGCGGTCAGTAAATATTTCGAATATTGCTTCACTCGTTACACCCTTACCACAAATGTCCCGACGAGGACTGTATAAATGACTGTCATTGCCACGAAAACCAGTGGCGGATAAAAAAAATATCGTGAAAATCGATAGCGGTTGAGCAGGCGCGCGGTAACAACGGCAGCGATTGCTCCCAATAGCGAAGCGATAAGCAAAGGAGGCATATAAACGCCACCGATTGCGATTTCGTGAGGGTATAAATTCATCTTGCCCGCGTTATCCTCATCGCTAAAACTTTTCTTCGTTCCAATCAAGCCAATCGATAGTACCAGCAATCCCAGCATAGGCAACGGTCGCCTCGGAAACGCCTCGATAAGCTCCCAGCAAACGGTAGAAGCTCTCACTGTCTTCTTCGCTCAGATTCTCTCTGCCCGCCTGTTCGATGGTCGCTTCGATACGTGTCTCCAATGCACTAAGGCCGGTCGCGAGGTGTCGCTCAAGGTCGGCTGCAGGCTGGCTGCCCGGGTTTTCAGACCATTTCATCAACATCGATTCAATACTTTCACGCCAGGCGTGTAAGCTCTGTTGCATCTCCTGAGCGAGCGCTTCTGCCTGACGGGATTCACGGGCTTCAAGCAGGTACTCGATACGATACATCAGCCCTTGCAGAGCCGTTACCAGGTGCTGCACCTTTTCTGGCTTGTTGCCAGGGAACTTGCCCTGATCGATGGCTTTTCCCCAGGCGGCGATCTTTTCCGGAAGTGACTTCATCTCGTGGAGGTAAAACGCGATCTTCCACTGCGTAATCACAGCGGCTTTGCTGCCGGGTTCTCGAATCACAGACGCCATCAAAAACTCGGAGCTGCGAAAGAATCGACGCAGCAGGGACAGTAACTTTTTCTCCGGTCTTGGTGAGCCCATTATGTACGACAAAAAATGCAATAATAAAAACACCCCTACCATGAAGAGTGTGGAATTGGCCAGTGCCGCAAAATCATAAGTTTGCTGGTTCTGGATTGGAATCATATTGATAATAGCAAGATTGCCCATCGCCTGTGCGAGACCCGTGAAAAAATAACGTAGGGTAAACATACACATGAAGAGCAACAGCCCGAGTTCATAGAAGTTCGATAGTCGCGGCATGATGAAGACGTAGACACAGATACTGAGCACCGCTGCTACCGTAAGCGGTTTTATGAACTTGAGCGCAGGCACTTGCAGCGTTAAGATCAGGTTCAAAACCATGGCACCTGACA